>ENA-ORUN01003422-ORUN01003422.1-human-gut-metagenome-genome-assembly--contig:-NODE-3422-length-11336-cov-2.833259_pt1 | contig 11336 bp, 6 predicted proteins | sample MGYA00242080_ERZ509209 | MGnify/ENA primary metagenome ERZ509209 (study PRJEB26280, sample SAMEA2338786) | human gut metagenome | biome: human gut; feature: human-associated habitat; material: faeces... | reverse complement strand
CTCGGCGGACGGCTTGGCCCATACATGGTAGCCATCAGTGGCCCACAGCGATTGCGGGGTCCAGAACAGGGAAACGATGGCAATGAGCAACCACAGAGCGAGCACGATAAGTGCGAATTTGCCCTCGGCACGACGCCACATAGAGTGCAGGACGATGACGAAGGCAGCCCGTCGACCACCAGTCGTCGCACGACGAACATTGCTCATGCGGTCACCTCCGTAATGGCGGTAGCGGTTTTCAGACGCGGGTCGAGCACGCGGTGGAACAAATCGACCACGAGGCCGACAGTCAAAAAGAACGCGGCCAGCAGGAACAGCTCGCTTTGCACGGCAATCAGGTCGCGGTTGCCCACGTCGGTCACAAGACCGTTGCCGATGCCCGGTAACGCAAACAGGTTTTCGATGACCATCACGCCAGTGACCATCGAAGCGAAGGTCAGCCCGATAACAGACACCAGCTGCGGGGTTGCCAACCGCAATCCCACACGCAACACCGCCTGAGTGCGCGTCATGCCACACGAGCGTGCCATATCGATGTAGCCGGAACTGGCTAAATCCCCTAAGGCCGCGCGCGTGTATCGCATAAGCGATGCTCCCACGATGATGCCGACCGATACAGCCGGCAATACCAACGCTGATATCGCCGAACCGGGTGCGCCCCAGCCATCCAGCGGGAACCCTTGCGAGGGAAACACGTCAAGCAATCCTACGCCGCGCCCGAACAACAGAATCAGCAGCAGACCGCCCCACAACGCAGGTACGGCACCGCCGACAATAGCCAGTACATGAAACACCGCACGCACCGTTGCGCTGCGGGCCAGTACCGCCGCACAGCCCAGCGGCAAGCCGATGGCCAAGGCGATGAGCAGGCCAAGAATAATCAGGGGAAAGGTGATGGACGCACGTGCGCCTACCAAGGAGGTTACGGAGCGACCAGTCAGGATTGAAGTGCCGAAGTCACCACGGGCCAGCGCACTCATCCAATCGAAGTATTGTGCAATCAATGGCCGATCCAGACCGAGTTGTTCGCGTAGCTGGGTCACACGCTCAGGCGGCGAGTTGACGCCGGCCATCACGGAGGCCACATCGCCAGGCAGAATGCGCAATGCTGCAAAAACCACCACGGACAGGCCGAACAACGCCACCACGAATAACGCCAGCCGTTTCAACACGAATCGCATAATGCCTACTTTACTTGGATTAACAATGAGCCCCCTCACTGAGGGAGCTCATTGCTGTAACGAACTACTTCGTGTAGGTCACGTTGTAGAGGGGCAGAACGGTCTGGTTGAGGTCGAAGGGGAATCCTTCAACGCCCTTGGCCGTGGCGGTGGTGATGCGGTAGTTGAACAGCCAGTCGGCCGGCGCATCCTCGGAGACAAGCTTGGCGGCCGCGGCGAACTTGGCATCACGCTCCTTGTCGGAGGTGGCGGCAACACCCTCGTTGTACAGCTTGGTCACATTCTTGTTGTCGTAACCGAAATAGTATGTCGGATCGGTCCACGATGCGAAGTCGTGGCTTTCGTTGTGGTCCACCAGCGAAATATCGAAGGTGTGGTTGGTGTACACATCCTGCAGCCACGTGGAGAACTCCACCACATTCACCTTCAGGTCGATGCCGATGGGCTTGAGCTGGGAGCGCAGCTGGTCTCCGAGCTCGGTGCCGTAGATGTTGGCGTAGGTCAGCGTAAGTTGAAGCGGCTTGTCGGTGGAATAGCCGGCTTCAGCCATGAGCGACTTGGCCTTGTTCTGATCATACGGGTACAGATTCGTCAGATCCTCGTAGCCGGGGTCGAGAGACGGGATCGGGCCGCCGAGCGCCTTGTCCGCACCGCCGCGAGAGGCGATGAGCTCCTTGTGGTTGATGGCGTAACGGATGGCCTGACGAATGCGCTTGTCAGCCAGTTTGGAACCGGAAGCGTTGTTGAAGCCGAGCACGAACTTGTCGGTGCCGTTGCCGGCTTTGACCGTGTACTTGGCGGAATCGGACTTGAACGGTTCGGCGAGGTTCTCGGTAATCGGGGCGAGCACCTGCACGTCACCGGACTTCAGCGCATTGACCGCGGCGTTGTCGTCGGCCAGATACTTGACGACCACGGTGGGCGTCTTGGCCTTGTTCTTGCCCCAGTACTTCTCATTGGCCTTCAGCGTGATCGAGCTGTTTTCCACGAACTTGGCAACGGTGTAGGGGCCGGAGCCGACGGCCTGCGTCTTCAGGTCATACTTGGCGTCCTTGTCGAACACGAGCCCTGCGCGACCGGTCAGGGTCCACAACAGGTTGGAGTTCGGCGTCTTGAGCGTGATCACCGCGGTGTCGGCGTCCTTGGCCTCCACCTTGCTGACGGCGGCGAGCGCGTCGGCGTCGTGGTAGCCCTTAGCGATCAGCTCGTTGATGGACCAGGCCACGTCGTCGGCGTCAAGTTTGTCGCCATTGGAGAAGGTCATGTTCTTATTGAGGTGGAAGGTGTAGGTCAGGCCGTCCTTGGACGTCTCCCAGCTGGAGGCGATGGCGGGAGCGACCTGGTTCTTGGAGTCACGTGCCACGATGCCTTCGTATACGTTGCCGATCAGGATCTGGTCAAGCGCGGAGCCGGCGGTGTTGCGGATGTCCAGATTGGTGGGGGCCAGTTTGAGGCCGATGGTCACGGTGTCGGCATATTGGTTGCTGGACGAAGCCGACTTGTCATCTTTCTTACCGCCGAAAGCGAGCGTGACGCCGATGACGACCGCCACTGCCACGATGACGGCAATCAGTGAGATCAGCCACCACTTCGGGCCGCTTTTTTTCGGATTCTTTGCGCGCGAGGCAAGGCTCGCATCTGTGGTTGCGCCGTCTTCGACGTGCGCACCATTGTCTTGAGACATGGTTCTTCCTCTGTATATGTTGTGTTCTACGGTTGGCCGCCACGCTGGGTCGACCACCGCAGGCCATCATAGCCATGGGACTGTAGAATTGCGCATGAAATCCATCTTGAATCTGGAGGGTTATCATGCTGGTCGCCGTTGATATCGGCAATACGAACATCGTGCTGGGCTTTTTGGATGGCGATACCATCGCCGGCACCTACCGCATCACCACCAAAGCCAACCATACGTCTGATGAGTATGGGCTGTTTCTGACTGAATTCCTGAGAATGAGCGGTTTTCAGCCATCCGATGTGGACGATGTGATCATCTGTTCGGTGGTGCCGAAAGTGATGCACTCCTTCCGTTCGTCCATCGTCAAATTCCTCGACATTGATCCGATGGTGGTGGGACCGGGCATCAAGACCGGTATGAACGTGCGCGTTGACGATCCGAAATCGCTGGGTGCGGATATTCTGGCCGACTGCGCCGGTGCCTATTACGAGTATGGCGGCCCAGTGCTGGTGGCTGATTTCGGCACCGCCACCACGTTCACGCACGTGAGCGACAAGGGCGTGGTCGATTCCGGCGTCATCACCACCGGCATCCGTGCCGGTGCGGCCGCTCTGTGGGGAGATACGGCCCAGCTGCCGGAAGTGGAAATTACGCGACCGGATACGATTCTGGGCACCAACACCAAGACCTGCATGCAGGCCGGTTTGTATTACACGTTCTTGGGCGGTGTGGAGCGCACGATTCGTCAGTTCCGCAGAGAGCTCGGAGGCGAGGATTTCAAGGTGATCACCACCGGTGGCCTCGGTCGAGTGTTTGAGAATGACACCGAGCTGATTGACGTGTATGACCCGGATTTGATTTTCAAGGGCATGGCGCACATCTACTCGCGCAATGTGAAGTGACGTAGTATGCAGGAATCGGCCGCGTATAGCGCGGTCGATTCCGACCCAACCCCGAATCCCTACTTAATCGTAAAGCCCTGATTGAGGCCGTATTCTCGGAGGTCTTTCTGCCATTGGGCCAGGCCTTCGGAGAGACTGACTTTCTTGCCGGGCTTCTCCAATGGTTCGAGCGGGTTGCCTTCCTTGTCCTTCATACCCATCTCAATGGCTTCCTGTCGCTGCTGATAGGCGTGGAAACTGCCGGACCACTCGTATGCCTGGCCCACCGTCGATTTGAAGTCACTGCGCGCATACACTTCGAATGGCAGATACTGGTATCCGACCGACACATCCTCGGCGGCCTCCGACAGTACCCGGTTGAACTTCTGCCCGCCGAAATACGGGATTTCAATGCCACGGTCATTGGTAATCGTGGTTTTATCCAGAAAATCAGCGGAATTCAAGGTGGCGTAATCGGCCGGGAAGGCACCGCCGTCTACACGCGCGCTAATGCCTTGGGCGTCATGCGCCACAAAGTCCACGAAACGATAAGCCGCATCCGGCTTACGGGTCAATTGCAGTACGGTCAGTGCCGACCCGCCGCTTTCGGCGTTGGTGGGCTGGCCATCATAGGTGGGCATGGGAGCCACGCGCCACAGACCGGCCGCGCCCGGCACATTGGACAGCAGCAGCGACGGCATCCAAGCCCCAGAGAACACGGAGGCGATGGTGCCGGTGCCCACTCTGCTTTTCCACCGATCCGACCATGTGGCGGAGGTGGTGTCAACAAGCCCCTCATCGATCATTTTCTGCCAGAATTCGGTGAACCGTTGGGTGCCGGCATCCTCATCCAAATCGATGGTCACGGTTTTGCCGTCGGCCGACGTGTGGAACGGCTGACCACCGGCGAGCCAGACCATCGTGTCATAGAAACTGCCGTCGCCCGAGTCGGCGGCGATATACGCGCCGATCTCCTTGAGCTTTTCGGCGGCCTCGTAATAGTCATCCCAAGTCTTGATCTTGGTGGCGTCCACGCCGGCTTGGCGGAACACGTCTTCGTTGTAGAAGAAGCCCATCGGGCCCGAATCCATGGGCAGTCCATAGGTACGGCCGGCGAGCTGCACGGACGACCATGTGCCGAGGGTAAAGAAGTTGGAATAATCCGAGCCGATTTTGTCGGTCAGATCAAGCAATTGGCCGGAGACCGCGTACTGCAACAGTGCATAGTATTCGATTTGAGCCACGTCCGGCGTGCCGTAACCGTCTTGAATGGCGGTATTAAGATTGCCGTAGCCGGAGATATTGGTCCATTTCACGCGGATGTCCGGATTGGCTTTTTCGAAACGGCGGATGACCTCCCCCATGCTCGGTTCCCAGCTCCATACGCTGATCTCCGTACGGTTGTCGTCCGTGGCCTGCCCGCACGAGGCCAGGGATACGGAAAGGATGGCAGTCACTGCTATGGTTGCCATTCTTTTGATTCGCTGTCCGATCACTCGCATGGTGACGAGTGTACTAGGCGGGGCTTAAAACGGTAAAAGCCCCGTGACGGGATTCGTCACGGGGCTTTGTGTATCAGGTGAGATTAGCTAGGCAGTCTCAGCGAGGGTTCAAGGCTTACTTCACGGTGAAGCCCTGATCCTTGCCGTAATCCTGCAGTGCCTTCTGCCAAGCGGCGATACCGTCAGTCAGCTTCTGGTCGCCGGTGTAGGACTTGCCAAGGTAGTCGCCGAAGATGGTGCGGGCCTTGACCTCGTAGGGCAGGAACTGGTAGTCGGAGGACACGTTCTCAGCAGCCTGAGCCAGAACCTCGTTGTACTTCTGACCACCGAAGTAGTCAACGTCCTCGCCATCGGCGTTCTTCACAGTGGTGGTGTTCTTGAAGGAGTCGGACTCCATGGAGGCCTTGTCAGCCGGGAATGCACCGCCGGCCACACGGGTGGCCACGCCGTCGCCGTGGTTGGCGTACTCGATGAACTGGTAAGCAGCGTCAGCCTTCTTGGTGGAGGCGAGCACAGCCAGCGAAGAACCACCGTTCTCGGAGTTGGTGGTGGAGCCGTCAGCGGTCGGCATCTGGGTCACACGCCACTTGCCAGCGCCGTCAGCAGCGGAGTTGGCCAGGTTGGCAGGCATCCAAGCGCCAGTGAACAGGGAGGCGATGGTGCCGTCGACCATGCCCTTGAACCAGTCCTCAGACCAGCCAGCGGTCTTGGTGTCGAGCAGGCCCTCGTCCAGCAGCTTCTGCCAGAAGTCGGTGAAGGTCTTGACGCCCTTGTCCTCGGTCAGGTTGACGGTGACTTCGGAACCATCGGAAGAGGTCTGGAACGGCTTTGCACCGGCCAGCCAGGTCATGGAGTCGAAGAAGCCGGCGTCACCGGTGTCGGAGGTGATGTAGTAGTTGTCGCCCAGAGCGTGAATCTTCTTGGCGGCGTCGTAGTACTGATCCCAGGTCTTGATCTGCTCGGCGTCAACACCGGCCTTGTCGAAGACCTCCTTGTTGTAGAAGAAGGCCATTGGGCCGGAATCCATCGGCAGGCCGTAGACCTTGCCGGCGAACTGCACGGAAGCCCACGGGCCAGGGGTGTAGAAGTCGGAGTAGCCGGAGGTCTTGTCGGTGATGTCCAGCAGGTTGCCCTTGATGGCGTACTGCGGGATGGCGTAGTACTCAACCTGAGCGACGTCCGGAGCACCGGAGCCAGCCTCGATGGCGTTATCAAGCTGGGTGTATTCCTTGGTGTTGGTGCCGACGTTCTTGAGATCGACCTTGATGCCGGTCTTCTTGGTGAAGTCCTTGGCAACCTGGGTCAGCGTGGGCTCCCAAGCCCACACGGTGATTTCGGTAACGTCCTTATCTTGAGCCGGCTTGCCACTGGCGGTGTCGGAACCGCAGGCGGCAACGGAACCCAGCATGGCAACCGCACCGGTAAGTGCAATGGCCTTCTTAGCAACGGTGAACTTCATCGTTCTGTTCTCCTTCCTTGGATCGCCTTTCGGCGGTCTGCAGTGATTGTCACCACAACAGCATGGCAACTCTCCTCGTCGTCATGCTATCGTGAACCATCACTCTATGGTTCAGTAGTCACAAAACGGCTTTGTTTCGCCACTTTGTAGCTATGGTTGCGATAACATCTTTTATTATACACATTCTTCGGCAACACGCCATCTTGGTATCGCAATCCGCGCGCCACTGCTCCCATGGCATAAGAAAATCGGGCGCTCCGAAGAGTGCCCGATCCTGTTATCGCAACCTCCCGCTACAGAAACCACAGGAGGAAGTCTGCTGTGATTGCCGTTACTTCACCTGGTAGCCCTGCTGCTTGGCGTAATCCTGCAGGTCCTTCTGCCAGGAAGCCACGGCATCGGAGAGCGTGGTCTTGCCGGTGTAGGCATCGCCGGCGTAGTCGCCGAACTTGCCGCGAGCGTAGACCTCGAAGGGCAGGAACTTGTAGCCGGTGGACACATTGGCTGCGGCCTTGGCCAGCTCCTCGTTGAACTTCTGACCGCCGAAGTACTCGTGGGCCTTGCCGTCGGAGTCGGTCAGGGAGGTCATATTGAGGAAGTCGTTGGACTTGAGGGTGTCGTTGTCGGCCGGGAAGGCACCGCCGTCAACACGGGTCTTAATGCCCTCGGCGTCGTGGCAGGCGTATTCCATGAACTTGTAGGCGGCGGCGACCTTGGCCTTGTCGTCGGACTTCACGATGGCCAGCGAGGAACCACCGTTCTCGGAGTTGGTCTCGGAGCCATCTGCGGTCGGCATCTGGGCGATGCGCCACTTGCCGTCACCGTTCGGAGCGCCGGAAAGCAGGTTGTACGGCATCCAAGCGCCGGTCAGCAGGGATGCGATGGAGCCGTCATCCAGACCCTTGTTCCAATCGTCGGTCCAGCCGACGGTCTTGGTGTCGATGAGATCTTCGTCGATCATCTTCTGCCAGAAGTCGGTGAAGGTCTTGACGTTCTTGTCACCGGTCAGGTTGATGGTCACGGTCTCGCCGTCCTTGGAGGTCTCGAACGGGGTCGCGCCGGCCAGCCAGGTCATGGAGTCGAAGAAGCCGGCGTCACCGGAATCGGAGGTGATGTAGGAGTCCACGGCGCGAATCTTCTTGGCAGCCTCGTAGAAGTCGTCCCACGTGCGCACCTGAGTCGGATCGACGCCGGCCTTGTCGAAGACGCCCTTGTTGTAGAACCAGGCCATCGGGCCGGAATCCATCGGCAGGGCGTAGACGCCGTCATTGATGTTCACCGAGGACCACGTGCCCGGGGTGTAGAAGTCCTTGAAATCGGAGGCACCGAGATCGGAAAGGTTCTCGAGGTGGCCGCGAATCACGTATTCGGGCAGTGCGTAGTATTCGATCTGGGCGATGTCCGGAGCACCGGAGCCTGCCTCGATGGCGTTGGACAGTGCGTTGTACTCGTCCTTGTTGGTGCCGGCGTTGGTCACCTTCACCTTAATGTTCGGGTTCTTGGCCTCGAATCCCTTGACCGTACGAGGCAGTGTGGAATCCCAGGACCACACGGTCAGCTCGACCTTCTTATCAGAGGAGCCGGTGCTTCCGCCATCCCCGGCAGAAGTGGAACCGCAGGCAGCTACAGAGGAGAGCATGGCCACAGCACCAATCAGGGCAATCGTCTTCTTGCCGAACTTCATCGTTCTTTCCTTCCTTGTTATGGGAAACGACGGGACTTGGCGTTTTGTTCCAAGCCTTGTATCGTTTTAAGAAACGGTACCACATGTTTTATGTTTACGCAAACACGACACGTCGCACCATGGTGACTAACCGCAAACCGAAGGAGATGCATCCCGCTCATGACCACTCACAACAGCCAGTATTCCGCCGAAACCACCCATCCCGACAAGCAGGAAAGCAGCCCGGCGCCGACCGCCGCCGGCACCACGGCCAGTAACGTCTCCACAACTGGCAACGCAACCACGCCGGACGCCAGCATCGCCCTCAACGCCGACGCCACTCCGGTAGCCGACGTTCCCCCGCGTCTGTTCGGCTCATTCGTAGAACATCTGGGCCGCTGCGTCTACGGCGGCATCTACGAGCCCAGCCATCCCACCGCCGACGAAAACGGCTTCCGCCAAGACGTGCTTGACCTGGTCAAGGAGCTGGGCGTCACCTGCGTGCGCTACCCCGGCGGCAATTTCGTATCCAACTACAACTGGGAAGACGGCATCGGTCCACGCGAGAATCGCCCCATGCGCCGCGACCTGGCCTGGCATTGCACCGAAACCAACGAGATGGGCATCGACGACTTCTACCGCTGGAGCCAGAAAGCCGGCACCGAAATCATGCTTGCCGTCAACATGGGCACCCGGGGGCTGAAAGCCGCGCTCGACGAGCTCGAGTATGTCAACGGCGCGCCCGGCACCGCTTGGGCGGATCAGCGCGTGGCCAACGGCATCGAGGAGCCGATGGATATCAAGATGTGGTGCATCGGCAACGAAATGGACGGCCCGTGGCAGGTGGGCCACATGAGCCCGGAAGAATATGCCGGCGCGGTGGATAAGGTGGCCCACGCCATGAAGCTCGCCGAGTCCGGTCTCGAACTCGTGGCCTGCGGTTCCTCGGGTGCCTATATGCCGACCTTCGGCACGTGGGAGAAGACCGTGCTCACCAAGGCTTACGAGAATCTCGACTTCGTCTCCTGCCATGCCTACTACTTCGACCGCGGCCATAAAACCCGGACCGCCGCCTCCATGCAGGACTTCCTGGCCTCTTCCGAAGACATGACCAAGTTCATCGCCACCGTCTCGGACGCGGCCGATCAGGCGCGAGAAGCCAACAACGGCACCAAAGACATCGCCCTGTCCTTCGACGAATGGGGCGTATGGTATTCGGACAAGTGGAACGAGCAGGAAGACCAGTGGAAGGCGGAGGCCGCGCAGGGTTTGCACCACGAGCCATGGCCCAAGTCTCCACATTTGCTGGAAGACATCTACACCGCGGCCGACGCGGTGGTCGAAGGTTCCCTGATGATCACCCTGCTCAAGCACTGCGATCGCGTGCGTTCCGCCTCGCGCGCCCAGCTGGTCAACGTCATCGCCCCCATCATGGCCGAGGAACACGGCCCGGCATGGCGGCAGACCACGTTCTACCCGTTCGCCGAAGCCGCCCTTCACGCGCGCGGCCAGGCCTACGCTCCGGCCATCAGCTCCCCCACCATCCATACCGAGGCATACGGCGACGTGCCGGCCATCGACGCGGTAGTCACGTGGGATGAACAGGCCCGCACCGGTCTGCTGCTTGCCGTCAACCGCGACGCCAACACCCCGCACACGCTCACCATCGACCTTTCCGGGCTGCCCGGCCTGCCCGGTCTCGGCACGCTCGCGCTCGGCAAGGCGCAACTGTTGCATGAGGACGATCCGTACCGCACCAACACCGCCGAAGCGCCCGAAGCCGTCACGCCGCAACCGCTCGACATTGCGATGAACGCCACCGGCACCTGCACGGCAACGCTTCCCGCCATCTCCTGGATCAGCGTGGAATTCCACGGCTAAAAGACGGAGAGTCACGCCCGTACCAAGTACAGTCAAGTCCAATACGACCAGGGCCCGTCAATCACCATACGATTGACGGGCCTTGTCATTCACTTCGGATATTTCGAACCATGGATTCATCAGGCGCAGGCCAACGCCGGCGAGGACTCGCGCAGGGAGAGGCTATAGGGGGCCTCGATGGTTTGGGCAGGAGCGCGACTGCCGGATTCGACCTGTTGGATGATGGATTCGACGGCCAGTCGGGCGATGGCTTCCCTGCCGGGGTTAACGGTGGAAAGAGACGGCACCATGTAGGCCGATTCCTCCACGTCATCGAAGCCGATGACGCGAACATCATCCGGCACGGCAACGCCGCGTTCGCGCAGTTCACGCAGCACGCCCCACGCCAGCAAGTCATTCAAAGCGAACACGGCATCGAATTGCAGGCCACTCTCCAGCATGGTGTCCACCGCGGCCAAACCGTCGGCGCTCCCCCAGCCTTGGGTTTCGATAAGCAGACTGTCATCACAGGGGATGTCGCGCGCGGCCAGCGCCTCACGATATCCGTGGGTGCGGATGGAGCCCGACGAGAAATCGTGCTCGGGGTGGGGCACGGCACCGACTACGGCGATGCGGCGGCAACCGGCATCAAGCAGGTGATAAGTCGCGGCGGCGGCCCCTTCGCGATTGCGAATCACTACGTGCGGCGCGTTGACGCCGAACAAACGTTCACCCAACAGTACGAGCGGGTAATCGCCATCCAAAGCCGCGATATCGTCAACCGTCATCATCAGAGGGCTTAAGATGAGCCCGTCCGCGCTGTGCGTGCCCATCGATGCGATGCTTTCCAGCTCGCGGGCACGATTGTTGGTGGTGGATTCCACGATGACGCCGTAGCCATGTTGCCGGGCCTCGGCCAGAATATCCTCGGCGAGTTCGGAGAAGTACACCTGCCGCAGATCGGGAATGACCAGCTTGAGCAACCGGGTACGCCCGGAACGCAGGTTTCTGGCCGACGAGTTGACTTTGTATCCGAGCCGGTCGATGGCTTCCGCAATACGCGCGGCCATCGCCTCGCTCATATATGGCTGTTTGTTCAGAAAATTAGACAC
>ENA-ORUN01003413-ORUN01003413.1-human-gut-metagenome-genome-assembly--contig:-NODE-3413-length-11368-cov-10.133121_pt1 | contig 11368 bp, 9 predicted proteins | sample MGYA00242080_ERZ509209 | MGnify/ENA primary metagenome ERZ509209 (study PRJEB26280, sample SAMEA2338786) | human gut metagenome | biome: human gut; feature: human-associated habitat; material: faeces... | reverse complement strand
GGCCAGCTTTTCCGTTATGCCGTAGTAGTTCAGGCAGGTGCCGCAGGTCAGGATCTCCACGCCCTCAGCTTCCAGTGCCTTCAGGTCTTCCAGCATGGGCGAACCCTCACAGGTCAGGGACGCGCCGCCGTTATAGAAGAGGATCGTCTTGGGCAGCTTGTCCTGCTGGGTCAGGGAGAACACGAAGGCCTTGAGCAGGGTCTTACCCAGTTCCTCGGCCCCTTCCCCCATCTTGTCGGACGCGATGACCACCACCGTATCGGTGCGGGCATCCGGGATGCAGGTTTCCGCTTCTGCCTGCTGTTTCTCTTCGCCCGGCACAGCGGTATCCGCAACGGGCGTGTCCTTGATGGTAAAGCGGACACGGTATTCCTGCTCGGCCAGTTTTTCGGAGCTGGACAGATAGCCCTTCTGCTGGGCCATCTTGGTCAGGTTCTGGACAGCGATCTCATTGTCCACCAGCACTTCCACCTCGCCGGGGCCGCGCAGCTCTGCAATGGCCTTTTTGGCCTTGACCACGGGCAGCGGACAGGCATCTCCACGGGCATCGATCTTGCTCATCGATTGTTCCTCCCTCATTCGTATGTTACTGTGATCTCCGGTGTCTGCTTTTCCCCAATGGTGCCCACGATTTTTGCGGGCAGACCCGCCGCCTGCAGCTCTGCTTCCAGGGCAGCGGCATCCTGCGGGGCCACGGCAAACAGCAGGCCGCCGGAGGTCTGGGGATCAAACAGGATCTCTTCCATCGGGAAGGGCACTTTCTCAAACCGGACAAAGGGCCCGGTGTGGTTGCGGTTGCGCTGACCGGCGGCGGTGTACAGGCAGGCATCTGCGGCCTCCCACGCACCGGGCAGCACCGGCACCGCATGGGCATCGATGACGCAGGAGAACTTTTCCCCCATCATCTCGTGCAGATGGCCCAGGAAGCTGAACCCGGTCACATCCGTGGCGGCGTGCACCTCGTACCTGCGTGCGATCTCTGCCGCCGTTTTGTTCAAGGTGGTCATGGAACGGACTGCTGCTTCCATCTGTTCCGGAGCGGCTTCGCCCACCCGGTTGGCGGTGCAGATCAGCCCCACGCCAAGCGCCTTGGTCAGAAGAAGCTTGTCGCCCGGGCGACCGGTATCGTTGGCCGTCAGGCGGTGCGGGTCTACCAGACCAGTCACCGACAAGCCGTACTTCACGCCGGTATCGGCAATGGAGTGCCCACCCGCCAGCGTGCCCCCGGCTTCGGCCACCTTTTCGGCACCACCGCGCAGGATCTCCCCCAGCACGTTCAGATCCATGCTCTCTGGGAAGCAGACGAGATTCAGTGCCGTTTTGACCTCACCGCCCATGGCGTAGACATCGCTCAGGGCATTGGTCGCGGCGATCTGCCCGAAGGTATAGGGGTCATCGACCATCGGCGGGAAGAAATCCACCGTCTGCACCAGGGCAATGTCCTCGGTGATGCGGTAGACGGCAGCATCGTCCCGGCTGTCGTAGCCAACCAGAAGGTCGGGGTCTTTTTCGCCCCGGGGCAGCTTTTCCAGAATGCGGCTCAGTACCCCGGCACCCAGCTTGGCGGTGCATCCGCCGCCGGTGCAGAAGACAATGGGGCCTTGTTCTGCCATTTCATGCACGCTCCCTTTCATCAAAATAAGTCAACACGCCCTGCACCTCATATTTTTTGCGCAGGAGCGCGAGGGTCTGTTCTCCGGCAGCAATGCGGGCGGGGTCATCCGCCTGATTGAGCACCACAGAAAAACGGCGGTTCCCTACCAGTTTTCGTCCCCCCTGCTCACTGGCCAGCAGCCTTGCCAGCAGCTCCGGGGTCAGAAGCGTTTCGGGGGCAGTGTCCAGCAGGGCGCAGGCCTGCTCCAGCCGGAAGCAGACCTCCCGCAGAGGTCTGCCCAGCGCAGACAATCCTGCCACGGCCAGCACGATATCGCTTTCCGGCAGCAGCACCGGTTCATGGGCCGACGGAACTTTGCAGGGCATCCGTTTTGCACCGTCCGCTTCCAGAAGAACCATATCAGCCTGTGCCATCCAGCAGGTCAGCTGCTCCGGCGGCAGGGCGGTCAGCTTGCCCTGCTCTGCCGGGACACCGGCCACGGCATATCGCCCTGCCGCCCAGAGGGACGCAAGAGCGGCTTCATCTGCGGCATAATTCTCCCCCGGCTGCCGGATGTGGGTGGTGGTGCTCACCAGCACCCGCCAGCCTTTGGCGGCACAATGCCGGGCAAAGGCATAGAGCAGGGTGGTTTTTCCGCCGCCGCCCACCAGCGAGACCACATGGCCCTTTTCAGCCAGAAACGGAAATTGTTTTTCCGGAAGCATCAGCGGTTTTCTTCCACCGCCATGGCGACCTGCTCCGGGGTGATGGGCAGCTCGTAGAAGCGGGTGCCGATGGCATTGTAGATGGCATCCGCGATGGCGGGCAGCGGGGTGTTGATGACCACCTCACCGATGGATTTTGCACCAAACGGGCCGTTGGGCTCGTAGCTGCTCTCAAACTCCACCCGGATGTGGCCGATGTCCACACGGGCGGGGATCTTATACTGCATAAAGGAATTCTCCATCGGCCAGCCCTTGGCATCGTAGGTGATGTTCTCGGTCAGAGCCATGCCGATACCCTGCAGGATGCCGCCCTCAGCCTGCACACGGGTCAGGTTGGGGTTGATGGGGGTGCCGCAGTCCACGCAGGCGGCATAATCCACCACCTTGACTTCACCGGTCTCCTTGTCCAGCTCAATTTCAGCTGCACCGACCATGTAGGGCGGGGGCGAAAGGGGCGAGGTGTGGGTCTCGGTGATCTCCAGCGGCACCATGTGGCCGAACTGGGAGGCGAAGGCCACCTCAGAGAGAGAGACCTTCTTTTCCGGGTCTGCGTTCATGGAGACGAACTTGCCGTCAAAATCCACGGCATCTTCGGTCGTCTGGAGCAGCTCCGCGCCCAGCTTGCAGATCTGGCCGCGCAGCCGCAGGGCGCACTTCTCCACTGCCTTGCCAGTGACATAGGTGGTAGAGGAAGCGTAGGAGCCGGAATCATAAGGCGAGGTGTCGGTATCCGCGCCAAAGACGGTGATATTGTCCAGGTCACAGTCCAGCACCTCGGCGGCGATCTGAGCCAGCGTGGTGTCACAGCCGGTGCCCATATCGGCAGCGCCGATGATGAGGGAGTAGAAACCGTCATCGTTTACCTTGAGGGTGGCACTGCCCACATCCATGCCGGAAATGCCGGAGCCCTGCATGGCCATGCCCATACCCACGGCACGCACCTTGCCATTGCCAAGGTCGCGCACAGGGTACTTGTTGTCCCAGTCGATCATCTCGTGGACTTTTTTCAGGCAGCGGTCCAGCGCGCAGCTGGTGTTCACAGCGCCGTAATAGGCGGGCATCACATCGCCCTCTTTGACGATGTTCATTTCACGGATCTTGAAGGGGTCCATGTGAAGTCTGGCAGCCAGCTCGTTGACAGCAGATTCCACTGCAAACAGGCCCTGGGTCGCACCATAGCCGCGGTACGCACCGGCAGACATGTGGTTGGTGTAGACCACGTCGCTGACAAAACGGAAGGCTTCGGCCTTGCCGTACAGCGGGATGGACTTGTGACCGGAAAGGCCCACCGTTGTGGGGCCGTGCTCACCATAAGCACCGGTGTTGGACAGGGTGTAGAGGTCGATGCCCTTCACGATGCCGTCCTTGGTGGCACCCAGACGGACGTGCATCTCCATCTCATGGCGGGGCGAAGATGCGGTCTGGCTCTCTTCGCGAGTGAAGATCAGCTTGCAGGGCTTCTTGGTCTTCCAGGTAACAAAGGCCGGATAGATGGCCGAGACCGCCGTCTGCTTGGCACCAAAGCCGCCGCCGATGCGGGGCTTGATGACGCGGATCATGGATTTGGGGATGTGCAGGGCGTTTGCCACATTGCGGCGGGTGTGGAACACGATCTGGGTCGAGCTGAGGATGTTCAGCCGTCCGTACAGGTCCATCCAGCAGCAGGTGCGGAAGGTCTCCATCATGGCCTGCTGGCAGGCCTTGGTGTGGTAGACACGGTCGATGACAACATCGCACTTTGCCAGCACGGCATCGATGTCGCCGTCGCCGCACGCATCGTGGGCACAGAGGTTGCGCTTGTTGTCGGCACCCACGGGGCTCAGGCTCTCCCAGTTGTCCTCCGGGTGGACAAGGATGGGGTTGTCCTTCGCAGTGTGGAAATCCAGCACCGGCTCCAGCACCTGATACTCCACCTTGATGAGCTTCATGGCCTTCTCGACACACTTCTCATCCTTGCCCACCACAATGGCCACCACGTCCCCCACAAAGCGGACGTGGCGGTCGATGACCAGGCGGTCGTAGGGGCTGGCTTCGGGGTAGGTCTGGCCGGCCTGCGTGTAGCGGCGGGCGTTCTGGTCCACATCCTCCCAGGTGAAGATGGCCTCGATGCCGGGCACCTTTTTGGCCACGGACGTGTCGATGCGCTCCACCATGGCGTTGGCATGGGGCGAGCGGTACAGCTTAACGATCAGGCAGTCTGCCGGGGCCAGATCATCCATGTAAACGGGCTTGCCGGTCACAAGCTGCATGGCATCCTTTTTGCGGAATGCTTTGTTGACGTTTTTCATTCGGCACCCTCCTGTTTTGCTTTCTTCCAGGCGAGGAAATTCTGGATGCCCCGCAGCTGGCCCTCGTAGCCGGAGCAGCGGCAGAGGTTGCCCGCGAGATATTCCTTGATCTCCTCCTCAGTGGGGTATTCCTTTTCCCGGAAGAGGGCGAGGGCGTTCATAATAAAGCCCGGGTTGCAGAAGCCGCACTGCTCCGCACCCTGATCGGCGATAAAAGCGCCGAACTCAGCAGCCTCCTCCTGCAGGCCCTCCAGCGTGGTCACCCTGTGGCCGTCGGCACGGGCTGCCAGCACAGAGCAGGACAGCACCGGCACATCGTCCAGAAAGACGGTGCACAGGCCGCAGTTAGAGGTCTCGCAGCCGCGCTTGACACTGTAACAGCCGTGTGCGCGGACAAAATCGATGAGCAGGGTGTCCGGTGCGGCCTCTGCCGTGACTTTGGTTCCGTTCAGAATAATATTCACCTGCATCTTGTCTCACCTGTTCCCTTCCAATTTCAGCACAGCGCGCTTGACCAGCACCCCGGCCAGATGATTGCGGTATTCCGCACTGCCGCGCATGTTGCTCTCCGTCCGGATGTTTGCCCGCACCTCAGCGGCAAAGCGGGCGGCGGTCAGCTCCGGCGTTTCGGCGGCATTGGGCTGCAGGGTATACAGCACTGCCTTGCCGGGCCGGGCACCAATGGCGACCCGGAAGCCCCCGGCCGTTTTCGCGGCGGCACAGGTCAGCACCGGGAAATCCGTCTGGCTGTTGCGCACCGACTGATAGCAGAATGCTGCCTGCTCCTTCGGCACGATGACCCGCACCAGGATATCCCTGTCGTACGGGCGCTGGACATACTCCGAAAGCGGCACGATGCCGCCCTTGTAGAGTTCCACCGAAGCGTTCAGGGCCAGGAACATGGTCAGAACATCGGAAAAGCCAAAACGGCTGTAAATGCTGCCGCCCACGGTGGCAAGGTTGCGCAGCTGCACACCCACAATGTGGCGCACAGATTCCCGCACAGCGCCGTCCGTGTAGGCATTGAGCCCCTCGTGGAGCTCGATCTGCCGCAGGGGCACCATGGCCCCGATGGAAAAGCCCTCGGCCGTTTCCTCAATTTTATCCAGCCCAAGGCCCGACAGGTCGATGGCGGTGCCGACATTGATGTTCTCCATCTTGAGCCAGATCATGCCGCCGATGACCCGATTGTTTCGCTTCTGGTTGAGCTGCCAGGCTTCCTCGAGGCTTTCGGCCCGTTTGTATTCCCGGATCGTCATCATACGCAGTACCTCTCTTTTTTCGATTGCTACTTTTATTTTATCACAAAATCCCTTATAATGCCACTGGAAAGACTGCCGCAAAGTCGGCAGATTCAGGAGGAATGATTTTATGGCAGAGTTGTGCAGAAAGAACGCCCACCCTCCGGTGGGATGCGTCATCATGGCATCGGGGCTAGCCCGGCGGTTCGGCTCCAACAAGCTGCTGGCCGATTTCGGGGGCCGCCCCCTGCTCTGCCGGGCGCTGGAGGTCACCGCCACCCCCGCCCTTGCCGCCCGGGTGGTCGTGACCCGCTCTGCCGAGGTCAAGGCCCTGTGTGACGCACAGGCCGTTCCCTGCCTGCTCCACAGCCTGCCGGGCCGGAACGACACCGTCCGGCTGGGGCTGGAGGCGCTGCTGGAGCAATGCCCCGGTCTTGCAGGCTGCATCTTCCTGCCCGGAGATCAGCCCCTGCTGCAGCGGGAGACGCTGGAAGCACTGATCACTGCTTTTGCCCAGACACAAAAAGAAACAGAGCGGGCGATCTTCCGGCTGGGAGCCCGGGCCGCACATGGCCCGGACACCGTTGTCGGAAGTCCCGTTCTGTTTGGATGCGGATATTTTCCCGCTCTGCGCACCCTGCCCGAGGGCAAGGGCGGCAGTGTTGTGCTCAAGGCTCACCCTGAGCAGGTACAGATCGTTTACGCCCAGCGGCGGGAAGAACTGCTGGATGCAGATACGCCGGAAGCTCTGGAGGAGCTCTCCGCCATTGCAGCGCAATGGTGCGTCCCCTGACAGGAGAGGCAAGGGCACTTCTTGGCTCCCCTGTCAGGGGAGCTGTCACCGAAGGTGACTGAGAGGTTTATTCGGCCTTATCGTCCTTGGGCAGCAGCACGTTCAGCACAATGGCCACAAAGGCTGCGGGCACGATGCCGCTCTCGCCGCAGATCAACTGGAAGAACTGGGGGGTATGTGCCAGGATGCTGGCATTTGCACCCATGCCGTAACCCACGCCCAGTGCAACGGAAACGATGGTCAGGGTGCGCGGGGTCATCTTTTCCTTGGTAATGAGCTGGATGCCAGATACCACGATGGAAGAGAACATCATCACGGCAGCACCGCCCAGAACGGCCTGCGGCATGATGGAGACCAGTGCGCCCAGCTTGGGGATCAGGCCGCAGAGGATCAGGAAGATGGCACCGGTAGCCAGTGCACCGCGGTTGACGACCTTGGTCATGGAAACCAGACCCACGTTCTGGCTGAAGGAGGTGTTGGGCAGAACGCCGAAGCAGGCGGCAAAGGAAGAGCCCAGGCCGTCGCAGATAACACCACCGGACAGCTCCTTATCGGTGGCCTCACGGCTCATGCCGCCCTCCATCACGCCGGAGATATCGCCCACGGTTTCCACAGCGGTGACGATGAACATGATCAGCACGGGCAGGATGGCGCGCATATCAAAAACGATCTTGACGGGAACCAGCTTGGGGATGGCAAACCAGTCGGCCTGTGCCACCTTGCTCCAGTTCAGCACCCATGCCTTGGTGAACTCCACACCCTCGGCAGTGACACCGGTGGTGGGCAGGACAAAGCCCATGATAAAGGCTGCCAGATAGCCCGCTACGATGCCGATGAGGATGGAGGAAGAACTCAGGAAGCCCGTGGTCCAATGCTTGAAGAACAGGATCACCACCAGCACGAATACGGCCAGCAGCAGGTTTTCCGCGGAACCGAAGTCCTTGGCTGCGTTGCCGCCGCCAAAGGAGTTGACACCCACGGAGATCAGGGACAGACCGATGGACAGCACCACCGTGCCGGTGACCACCGAGGGGAAGAACTTGCGCAGGGGCTTGAGGAAGAAGCCCAGCACAGTCTCAAACAGGCCGCCCAGAATGGAAGCGCCCATGATGGCACCGTAGGCCAGCACGCCGCCGCCCATGGAAGCAGCCACACTGTTGAACACGCCCAGGAAGCCGGAGCTGGTACCCATGATAATGGGAACCTGACCGCCCACAGGGCCGATGGAGAACAGCTGCACCAGCGTGACCACACCGGCCACGAACATGGCGTTCTGCAGCAGGCTGACCTGCAGGTCAGCAAACTCACCGCCTGCAAGGCCGCAGGCACTGGTGATAATAAGAAGCGGGGTCAGGTTGCCCACGAACATGGCAAATACATGCTGCAGGCCCAGCGGGATGGCCTGGCGAAGGGGCATCTTGGCATCAAACTGGTATGCACCCTTCTCCAACTCGATATTTTTGATCATAACTTCTCCTTTATCTAAAAGGCTTTTTTACACGACAAAAATTATTATAGCAGAGCCTTTCTCAAATTGGGAGAGGTCCGGGATGTTTTTTGTTCATTTTTAGTTCATAAGTCATACTTTAGCTTTAAATTGTTCTTCTACGAAATACAAAATCGGATGGATCAGCCCCCTGCTCCCGGCACCAGAAGCCTCTGAGGCGCATCGATGGCCGTGGTGCCCTCTGCAAGGTCGTTGGCGGCAAGCATCTGGGCCGGGGAGACATGGAACCGCCTGGCGATGGCAAACAGCTCCTCCCCCGCCTGTGCATAATAGATGCGCAGGCTGATCTCCGGGTCTGCCGGGGTCAACGGCTCTCCCAGCGCGATGGAGCCCACACAGGTGTTTCCGCTCCGCTGTAGGATGGCTCCTTCTGCCTTGACGGAAAGGTTGACCTCCAGTGTGCCGTTTGCGCAGACACAGCGCAGGTCCTCGGCACGGAGCCAGCACTCCGGGATCAGCTCCGCGTCCGAGGGCAGCTCCCGCCCCAGCGGCAGGGCAAGCTCCAACACCTTTTCATAGCTTTCCAGCTCTGAAAGGCTGTTCTCCCCAAAGGCAGTCACGGTCACCCGGCTGGTCAGATCCCAGTTGTTTTCCCTGTATGCCAGCAGGGCCGGGCCAAAGGAGGCAAAGCAGGCCAGAATTTTAGCCCCAGCGTCTGGCAGGGGGCCGGAGCCGGTCAGGGTCACGGTCTCATCCAGGGTGCAGGCCAGCGATTCCGTTTGTACCGTCTGCGGGGTCTGTTCTGTCTCAAATTTCGTGGAGAAGGCATCCGCCACGCACTGCAGCTGGTAGGGCCTCCATGCCCGCAGGCGCAGCATCAGGGTGGCAGTCAGGCGACTGGGTTCCTCCCCTTCTCCCTCCGTGAGCGTAAAGCCCACCGGCTCAGCCACGCAAAGGCAGCGGCAGTCCTCGCTCAGGCCGTCCACATCCAGCACCTGATTGAAGTTCAGGTTCACGCTCTGGCTTTGCAGTGCCGGGTCGCCCTCGGCACGCCAGGCACAGGAAACGACCAGCCCGCCCTTGGCAACGGCTTTCCCGTTCAGGAGTTTGAGGTCTCCGACAGAGGCATTGCCGCTGAGGTCCAAAACGGCGGCGGGCGGCGTGGGAAAGCGGATCTCGCCCTCGACCGTGACCAGCTTTTCCAGCACAGCGGCGCGCCGCACCCCGGAAAGGGTGACCAGTTTCTGCTCCACCCCGCCATCCGAAAGGGCCGTGATGACATCCGTTTTGACCTGCGTATGCACCGATACCACCAGCCCATACGCCCCCCGCACCTCGATGCGGCGCGGGTTGACGGTGCGGCAGTTCAGATATTCGGTTTGGCCTTCCACCTGCACGGCCCATGCCGTGAAGACGAACTCCGGCAGGTCCAGCAGCTTTGTAAAAGGGAGCTTCTGCTCGGTCTGGCACAGGCCCGCTCCATCTTCCCCCTGATAATAGACCACACAGCGCAGATATCCCTCCAATTGCAGCTTGCCGGGCTGCAGCCGCTTTTGCAGCACCACCGGCCTGACAAAGCACTTGACCAGCTTGAACACCGGTGGCAGATAATCAGAGATCAGGATCTCTGTTTCCAGCGGCAGCTCTGCCTTGAGGGTACAGTTTGTCCCCGCCGCCGGCAGGGCATCCCGAAAGATCTTCAACTCCATGGTACGCGCTCCTTTCCTGTCCGCTCTTGGTGTCATTTTATTCCGGGAACAGGCAGGATAGAACGGAGCGCTTTTCCGGAGACGCAAAAAGCCGCCGCACAGCGTTTCCACTGCGCGGCGGCCTTATCACAATCAGGGTTCAGGGAAAATCAGGTGCTTACTCAGCAGCCTTGGCAGCCTCGATCTGCTTGATCAGCTCGGGAACGACCTTGAACAGATCGCCCACGATGCCGTAGTCAGCAACACCGAAGATGGGTGCGCCCTCGTTCTTGTTGACAGCGATGATGCACTCGGAATCCTGCATACCAGCGGTGTGCTGGATGGCACCGGAAATGCCCAGAGCAACATAGATCTTGGGGTGGACCGTCTTACCGGTCTGACCGACCTGATGGTCAGCGGTCATCCAGCCTGCATCGGTAACGGCACGGGAAGCACCCACAACGCCGCCGCCCAGTGCAGCAGCCAGCTGCTCAGCCAGCTCGATGCCCTTGTTGACATCCTTGCTGATGCCGCGGCCAACAGAGACGATGACATCGGCACCGATCAGATCGACCAGCTTCTCAGCAGCCTTCTCGACGCTCAGGACCTCGGTCTTGATGTCGGCAGCGGACAGCTCGAAAGCGGGCTTCACGATCTGGCAGGCATCTGCCTTGGCCTGATCGAAGGGAGCCTTCTTCATAACGCCGGGGCGCACGGTGGACATCTGAGGACGGAAGCGGGGGCAGATGATGGTAGCCATCAGATGGCCGCCGAATGCGGGACGGGTCATCTTCAGGTTGCGGTCTTCCATATCGAACTTCTGCTTGGACAGGTCGATGGTGGAGCTCTCCTTCAGGAAGTCGATGTACTTTGCAGTGTCGATATCCAGGTGGGTAGCATCAGCGGTCAGGCCGGTGTGCAGACGGGCTGCGCAGCGGGGGCCCAGATCGCGGCCAATGTTGGTGGCACCGATCAGCAGGACCTCGGGCTTGTACTCGTTGACCATGTCGCAGACGACCTTGGCGTATGCGTCCGTGGTGTAATCCTTCAGCAGGGGGCTGTCGCAGACCATGACCTTATCAGCGCCATAGCCGCCCAGCTCCTTGGCAATGCCGTCCACGTTATCGCCCAGCAGCAGGCCGGTGACTTCGCAGTTCAGCTCATCAGCCAGCTTGCGGGCCTCGCTGACCAGCTCGAAATCGGTGGGCATCAGTTTGCCCTGGCGCTGCTCGCAAAAGACCCAAACGCCCTTGTACTCGTTAAAATCAGCCATTGTAATCCTATGCTCCTTTCATCAGATCAGGTGCTTCTTGGCCAGGATACCAGCCAGCTGTGCGGCAGTATCGTCGCCCTTCAGCATGGTGCCTGCGCCCTTCTGCGGAGGAGTGAAGGACTTAAAGACGTTCGTCGGAGAACCCTTCAGACCGATGGTATCGACCTCGATCAGCGGATCGTCCTTCAGTGCGTTGTAATCGAACACTTCCATCGGCTTGTCGTAGCAGGTGAAGATGCCGTTCACGCTCATGTAACGGGGCTGGTTCAGCTCCTTGATGCAGGTCAGCAGGCAGGGAGTCTGCACCTTGACCATCATG
>ENA-ORUN01003409-ORUN01003409.1-human-gut-metagenome-genome-assembly--contig:-NODE-3409-length-11383-cov-3.543344_pt1 | contig 11383 bp, 9 predicted proteins | sample MGYA00242080_ERZ509209 | MGnify/ENA primary metagenome ERZ509209 (study PRJEB26280, sample SAMEA2338786) | human gut metagenome | biome: human gut; feature: human-associated habitat; material: faeces... | reverse complement strand
GTTCAACCTGATCGATATTGGTGAGCGTGCTGGAAGTGGTATTCCGAATATATTCCGTGTCTGGTGTGAGCAGGGGTGGAAAGAGCCAGTTATCGTGGAGCTCTCTGAACCGGACAGAATTATTCTATCATTATCGCTACTCAAAAAAGAAAGTAGCGATAAAAAAGTAGCGATAAAGAATGGCGATAAAGGTACAAAAACCGCCTCACAAAAAATCGCCATCCTTGAATATCTTACAGATCATGCTTCTGCAAAATGCTCAGATATTTCCGATATGCTCGGCGTTAAAGACGCAAGAGCAAGACGGATACTCAGCGAGATGATCGTTGAGGGAACGATTGTTACAGAGGGCGGCAATCGAAACCGCATTTATAAGTTGAAATCATAAGGAAAAAACTAATTCTGCCACAAAGGAGGATTGCACAATGCCGCACAATGAAAACTCTCGAGTCAAAATTCCTGCATTGGTGCATTTCACTCGTCTGGGATATAAATACATCTCTCTGAGAAAATATGAAGGAGTCATCGACGACGATACCAACATTTTGGTCGATGTTCTTTGTGATGCAATCAATCGGATCAATGCTACTTCCTTGACTACCACAGATGTCCAGAAAATTGTCAATGCTTTGAAAGCAATGCTGGAAAACGATGATTTGGGCAGGGAGTTTTATTCCGTTCTCATCAATGGATACAACAGCTTGAAACTGATTGATTTTGAAGATTTCGGAGGGACAGTCAACTCTTATCATGTGGTCACAGAGATGACTTGCAAGAATGGTTCTGATGAATTTCGCCCTGATATCACTCCACTTATCAATGGTATTCCTTTGGCTTTTATCGAAGTAAAAAAGCCTAACAACAAGGGCGGCATCAAGGCCGAATATGATCGCATGTTGATGCGGGTTAAGAATAAGAAGTTTAGACGGTTTATCAACTTGACTCAGATCATGGTGTTCTCCAATAATAGCGAATATGATGACACCGAAGCCGTCCCTCTGGAAGGAGCATTCTACTCCACCATCAGCTATGAGAAGCTGTTTTTTAGTCATTTCCGAGAGGAAGACGAAAAGCTCCTGACTTCCGTGCCAGAGAATGATGAGGCGGTTGAAAATTTCATTCTGACCGATAACAATCTGAGTAGCATCAAGTATAGCCCGGAGTATGTAACAAATAGTTCCCCAGTTTCGCCTACCAATAGAATTATCACTTCGCTTTTTTCGTTTGAGCGTATTCTAACTTTCTTGAAATATGCAATCGCTTATGTAGAACGGACAGATGAAAATGGTATCACCCATCTGGAAAAACATCTGATGCGGTATCCACAGTTCTTTGCTACTAAAGCAATCGAAAACAAATTGAATGCCGGGGTAAAAAACGGCATCATTTGGCATACCCAGGGCAGTGGTAAAACAGCGCTTGCCTATTACAATGTCCGTTATCTGACTGACTACTATCAGAAGCATGGAACGATTGCAAAATTCTATTTCATCGTAGACCGTCTTGACCTATTGACACAGGCAGCCAATGAGTTCCGTGCTCGTGGACTTCATGTAGAGGAAATCAATTCCAAGGAAGACTTCATCAAAAACATCCATTCCACCGGAACAGTCAACAACACCGGCAAACCTACGATCACGGTGGTCAATATTCAGAAGTTCTCCAAGGAATCCATTGCGAAACAGTCCGACTATGCAGTAAATGTACAGCGCATCTATTTCTTGGATGAAGCCCACCGCAGCTATAAACCTACCGGATCCTTCCTTGCTAATCTACTTTCCTCCGACCGAGAAGCGGTTATGATCGCATTGACTGGCACGCCACTGATTGGTACGATTTACGATGATGACGGAAAGCCGATTGCAGGCAAAAAATATGATTCCAAGTCTGTGTTCGGTAATTATATCCACAAATATTACTACAATCGCTCTATTGCTGATGGATATACTCTCAAGTTGATTCGCGAAGGCATTGAAACTACCTATAAGAAAAAGCTGCAAAAAGCATTGGAAGAAATTGAGATGCTCAAAGGCTCTCTCGATAAGAAAGAGATGTACGCGCATCCGAAATATGTTTCTGCCTTGGTCGAGTATATTACGGACGATTTCCGCAAGAGCCGTATCGCCATGAACGATGAATCCATCGGTGGTATGATCGTCTGCGATTCTTCCGAGCAGGCGCGTGCGATTTTTGAAGAGTTAAAATCCTATCCCTATTCTGCGGCATTGATTTTGCATGATGCAGACGACAAAGAGACCCGAAAAGACAATATAGACGCCTTCAAAAAAGGCACGATTGACTTTCTCGTGGTCTACAACATGTTGCTGACCGGCTTTGATGCTCCTCGGCTGAAGAAACTCTACTTGGGACGTGTGATCAAAGACCACAATCTGTTACAGGCCTTGACCCGGGTTAACCGGCCCTACAAGAATTATCGATACGGTTATGTGGTCGATTTTGCGGATATCCGTGCGGAATTTGATAAGACCAATAAAGCATATTTCGATGAGCTTCAGGCCGAACTGGGCGATGAGTTCAAGCAGTATGATAACATCTTCAAATCCCCGGAGACAATTGAAGCAGACTTGCAGGACATTAAGGACGTACTGTTCCTGTATGATACTGGAAATGCGGAGGTTTTCTCACAGCAGATTTCTGCCATAGACGATAAACAGGATCTCATACAGCTCCGCCGTGCATTGGAACTGTATAAAGAATTGTTCAATGTTGCAAAACTGTTCGGCTATGACGAACTGGCTGACCAATTTGACCTGAACAACATCAGTGCCCTTTATAGCGAGGTCTGCAATAGGATTGCACTTATTAACCAGAAGAAGCTCCTTGAAGAAGCCCAGGATATGAGCGCTATTCTGAACCTTGCTATGGACGAAATTGAGTTCCATTTCCGCAAGGTTTCCGAGAAAGAACTGGTGATTGCTGATAAATATCAGGATACCCTCAATCGGACCCGCAAGGCCGTTCTGCATACGCTCGACCCAAAAGACCCTGAGTACATCACACTACTGGAAGAACTGCAGCGTTTGCTGGCTAAGAAGAATATCGAGGAATTGACCGCTGACGAAATGACAGCGGATATCGAAGCCTTAGAGCGCATCCGCAAGCTGGCCGAGCAAAAGAATCTTGCTGACCAGATGCTGGCTGCCAAATACGATGGCGATGTGAAATTTACCCATAAACGCCTGCGTGAAACGCCGCCTCCCATTGCTGGGGATGTCGTACTGCATCAGGTCCTTACGCACCTGAAGCACCGGGTGGATTCCCAAGTGCTTTCCAATAGTCACTTGATGGACAATGAGCCTTACTTCATGCAGGGCATGTTCCCGATGATTAAGCAGGAGCTTGACGCCCAGCATTTGAAATACTCTGCTGCGCAAATCAAGTATATCGGCACCTGTATTTCCAACGAATACTTTACGGAAAGGAATTTTGCATCATAATGGATTCCAATATTACTCTGCAAACCAAGCAGATGATCGATAGCCTGAAGGCTGTATGTACCAATTTCGGTTTGGGCAATGCCTCCAGCGAATACAAAATCATCACTGAGGTTTTCCTTTACAAGTTTCTCAACGACAAGTTCCTTTTCGAAGCGAAGCGAGTAGAGCCTGTGCTGGCAAAGCTGTCCCCGGCAGATGCCGAAAAGCAACTCGCCCAGATGACCGATGATGACTATGAACTGTTCCTGCTTGGTTTTGGCCCGGATACTGCAAAACTGAAGCAGACTCACTTTATCTCTTACCTGTTCAACCGAAAAAATGAAGAAAATTTTCATACGGTCTTTGATGATACTCTGCTGGATATTGCTACATACAACATTGATATCTTTTCTGTCCGGACTGGCGGCCAGTCCAACATGCGCTTGTTCAGCGGTATCTCCCAGCATGTGATTGAGGCTGAGAAGAAGGACGATTTCTGCCGTGCTATCATCGACAAGATTGCCGAATGCAGCTTCGATAGTGTGTTTGAGCAGAAGTACGATTTCTTTGCTCAAATATTCGAGTATCTGATCAAGGACTACAATAAGGATTTCGGTAAGTACGCCGAATACTATACGCCACATTCCATCGCCAGCATCATTGCAAAAATCATGGTGCCTAACGGTGTAAAGAATGTGACGGTGTATGACCCAGCCGCAGGCTCCGGCACACTGGTGCTGGCGTTGGCCCACGAAATCGGCGAAAGCAACTGCACCATCTATACCCAGGATATATCCCAGAAGTCCAACGAGTTCCTGCGCTTGAACCTGATTCTCAACAATCTCGTCCACTCGCTGCCCAATGTCGTACATGACGATACTTTGTTGCGGCCTTATCACAAAAACGCCAAAGGCGATGGGCTTGCCACGTTTGACTATATTGTCAGCAATCCGCCTTTCAATATGGATTTCTCCGACAGCCGAGATACTTTGGCAGGAGATAATCACAAGAAGCGTTTTTTCGCAGGTGTGCCGAGTATTCCCAAAAAGGACATAGAAAAAATGGCAGTCTATCTGCTGTTTATCCAGCACATTTTATACTCACTTGCCCCCAAGGGAAAAGCAGCGATTGTTGTTCCGACAGGTTTTTTGACCAAATCGGGAATTGCAAAAAAGATCCGAGAGTATTTGGTAAAAGAAAAGATGCTTCGCGGTGTAATTTCTATGCCCTCCAACATTTTTGCCACCACCGGTACCAATGTATCCATTTTGTTCATCGACCGAGAAAACAAAGACGGAAATGTGATTCTGATGGATGCATCCAAACTGGGGACGAAAGAAAAGGTCGATGGCAAAAATCAGCGTACTGTGTTGAGCGTTGATGAGATCACGCATATCATCAAAACCTTTAATGCCGGAAAGGCTGAGGACGATTTCTGTGTAACTGTCAGCTATGCTGATATTGAGGGAAAGAAGTTCTCCTTTTCTGCCGGCCAGTATTTCGAGGTCAGGATTGAGTATGTGGAGTTGACGCCAGAAGAATTTGTGGAAAAGATGGATAACTTCACTTCTCGATTGGATGAAATGTTTGCAGAAAGCCGTCGTCTGGAAGATGAAATTAAAGTACAGTTGGGACGGGTGAAGTATGAGTAAGTGGATACACACAACTTTTAATGATATTTGCCGTTCCGACAAAGGAGCCATCATATCTGGCCCATTTGGTTCGAACATCAGTAGTAAATTTTTTGTTTTGGACGGCGTGCCTGTAATTCGCGGCAATAATCTAAGTTTGTCATTAGATAAGTTTTATGATGATGACTTTGTGTTTGTTACGGAAGAAAAGGCAGATGAACTGAATTGCTACGCCGAAGAAGGAGACCTGATTTTTACTGCTGCAGGAACTATTGGCCAAGTAGGCATTCTTGAAGCTCCTTTAAAATACAAAAAGTATGTGATTTCAAACAAGCAGCTTCGAGCTCGTATAGACACAAGAAAAGTCGATCTTCTATATGCATATTATTGGTTTGCCAGCGCTTGGATGCAGAATTATTTTATTAGAAATAATAAGGGCAGTACTGTTCCGTTGATAACACTTTCTGAATTAAAAGATGCACCTATATCATATCCGGAAGATATCACTGAACAAAAGAAAATCGCGATGGCAATAGAAGCCATATCCCGAAAGATTAACAACAACCGAAATATTTGTTTTAATCTTGAGTCTATGGCCAAAACACTCTACGACTACTGGTTTACGCAGTTTGATTTCCCGAACGCAGAGGGCAAGCCCTATTGTTCTTCCGGCGGCGAGATGGTCTGGAATGACCAGCTCAAGCGCAAAATCCCGAAGGGATGGAGCGCGGGGCAGCTGTCTGATATTGCCAACATAACGATGGGGCAATCTCCATCGGGTGACACCTATAACGAAAATGGGAGTGGAACGATCTTTTACCAAGGCTGTACAGACTTCGGTACACGCTTTCCTGTTCCAAGAGTGTATACATCTGCACCAACCAGATTTGCTAAAGCTGGTGACATCCTTATGAGTGTCCGCGCTCCGGTGGGTACGCTCAATATTGCTATGGAGGATTGCTGCATTGGCCGTGGCCTTGCTGCACTAAACAGCAAATTTGGGTCTCAGCTTCACTTGCTGTATACCCTTTCAGGATTTAAGCAACTTTTTGATGTGATGGATGGCAATGGAACCACCTTTGGTTCTATTACAAAAGATACTCTCTTTGAGATGAAGGTAGTTATCCCCAGAAGAGACCAGATAAAATCTTTCGAGGAAATGGTGCAACCGATTGAGCAAAAAATCAGAGTAGCAGAGCAAGAAAACCGAGAGCTCACAAAACTCCGTGACTGGCTGCTCCCCATGCTCATGAACGGACAAGCTACGGTGGAATGAAAGCAGGTGAATCCATGAGACAAAATTTTGCGCAGATTTTAAAAGATGCAAAGATAGATATTAAGGTAGAATATCAAAAACTTTATGGAATGTTATATGATCGTAGCATTCCTGTGTCAAACACAAACCGGATATCCGTTTATGATGAGCTCAGCACATATTTTATCGCTTTTTGCTTTAGAGGGACATGTCTTTCGTTAGATGAATTTAATGATTTGCATGGATTTCATTTTGAAAAAGATCCGACTAATTTCAATATTGACCATTTAATTTCGTTGTGCGAATATATTGAAAACCTACTTATAGCATACCAATGTGTTCCCCTGAGTTATCCTTATGGATATGGGAATATGCCAACAAAACTTATTGATGTTCAATTCTATCTACAGCAAATCAGCCAGGTGATTGAAAAAATCGGATATATGCAGGCGAAGCAGAATGACCTTACTATTTTTGTGGAGAAAGACCCTGCTGCAATAGCTGTTGCTGAAGGTGAATTTATTCCAGAGAGCTTGTCGTATAGGCTGATTTCCTATAACCATTATTCGATGAAAGGTAATCTGGCAGAAAAGAAAACGACTTTGCTTGATCTTGCGAATTTGCTCGAACCGCAGAGAACAAACCTCGAAAGAATTGATAAAACATTTTCCAGCGACTTATTCTATACATTCAATAACTTTCATATACGCCATAACAATATAGACCAATTGGGAACAAAGTATAAAAAACCTGTTGGCGACCTATCAGATGAACAGTTGGAGTATTGGTATGACGAGGTCTATCAGATGTGTTTGCTTGCGTTCATGCGATTGGAGCATATAGATCGAAAGAAAAAATTTGATTCGCTGAAGTCTCAAATAGAGGGAACGTAATGAAAACTTATGACGAACTGGTTTCTCTGTTTGAAGAAGCAAACCTTGCGTTCTTGCAGGCCGAACATAGCTTATTTAGAACCGAGGTCGCTGAACGGACATTGTGTGGTGCGCTGATGCTACATATCCACGATATCATCAAGGAAGATGACTCTTATTCGGGATATTACGCGGATGTGGAGTATAACAGAAATGCGGGTGGTATCAAGACCATTCGAAAAACCATCCGAGGGCAGCAAGAAGAAATAATCCCCATAAATTGTGATTTAATCCTTCACAGCAGAGGTGAAAATGTAGACCAAGACAACCTAATCGCCATTGAAATGAAAAAATCCAATGCTCCGTCAGCGGAGAAACAAAAAGACCGTGAACGGCTTATTGCTCTTACGAAAGATTCGTTTGATGATGTGTGGGCGTGGGATCATAATTTGCCAGAGCATGTGTGCCGGTATGTATTGGGCGTATATTATGAAATCAACTATAGGCAGAAGGAAATCTATATCGAGTACTATCGCCGTGGAGAATTAGTTAGATCCTATAGCAACTACTTTGTAGGTTGATTTGTGTTTTATAAATGGGGCGCTTCGATGTTAAACTATGACGAAGATTTAACTGAATTAGTAGAATCATTGATTTGCACTGGGCGGGAGGATGATTGGTGGGATTTCAAAGAATGCTACCACGAGGATAGGGCTGCTTTGCTGCATGATATCATTTGCCTTGCGAACAACCGGGCAGACCGAGATACCTATTTGATTCTGGGTGTTCGTGATAAGACATTTGAAATCATGGGTGTCGAAAATGACCCTCACCGAAGAAATCAACAGAACATAGTTGACTTTCTAAGTCAAAAAGAGTTTGCAGGACAAATACGCCCTCGAGTAGAAGTGCGTACAATTCGGTTGGAAGGTCACGAAGTAGATGTGTTTATTATCAAAAACTCAACCGATGTTCCTTACTATCTGATCGAGAGTTACACGGACAAAAAGTACAAGCCGGATCCTCCGAAGAAGGGGAAAATGGTACAGGCTTTCCATATCTACACCCGAGTGATGGACAACAATACGCCTATCGACAAGAACGCTGATATCCGCGATGTGGAGCGTCTTTGGAAAAAGCGGTTTGGTTTGTTGCAGACACCGCTGGAACAAGTCAAGATTCTGCTGCGGAAACCGGATGAATGGGCAGAAGAAGATTTTCGATATTACCACATGCTGTTTCCTCAGTACACGATTTCCGTTGAATATGAGGAAGACGAGCATGGTATCGGCAAAGAAGGACATCGGGCGTTCTATCATCACCTGCAAACAGACACAAGAACACAGTATGGTGTCCTGAAAATATATCATTACAGTACGCAGCTCTTTTCTTGTCAAATAACCGAACTCGATGGCCATAGAATGACCGCGCCCTGCCCTGAAGCGAAGTATATTCCATCTCGCCACTATAGCGATCCAAACATTTGCTTAAGGTACTATGTGACTTCTGATCTTCTGTATTTATTGCTGCGGTTTCTGGAACATCATATTGGAAATAACAATGGAAACGAAGCCCAGTATGCAACGCGGCGTCTGTTGGATGTTGTTCTGCTGTTTGACAGCAATGAGGATGCTGAAGATTTTGCTGCCTATGTCCATCGCCATTTAGGGACATTTGACGGCAAGGTTTTAGAGCAGAGAGAACCGTATATTGCTAATGAAACAGATACGGCTGCAAAAGCACTGGCACAAGAAATTCGCAATAGCCAGGCACTTAAAGAAATGCAACCGGAATGGGAGCAGTTTAGACTGGAAAACGCATAAACAGAGAGGAGCGTTGCTGGTGGCCGAAGCATACTACATTTTTACTGATGAAGCTGGTGCATATAATAAGCGGCCATCTGAGTCGTTCCGTCGCAGCCATCCCTTCTACATACGGGCAAATGTCCGTTTATCTGCCAGCGATTATCGTGTGTTCCAAAAAGAGATTCAGGAGCTCAATACTAAGTATGGTGTCCCGGTTGGCGAAGAAATCAAGTGGTCAGATTTGTGGGAAATCTCAAAAGGAAAATACCGTGTCGATTTTCTGAAATCCTTTACTCCTGACAAGATCAAAGGGTACTATCGCCGGTTCTTCAACCGTGTGGTGGACAAGCCCTCTCTGCTGTTCATATTCACGGTGACCTGCGTATATACCCAGCCATGCTATCAGGCGGAGAACGAGGTGCTGAAATTTCACATGCAAGAGGCATTTCAGCGTATCCAGATGGATACCCGTCCCGACGGCTTTGCCACAGTGATTATGGATGAGCTAAATCAGGATAAAGTCAAACAGCTCAAAGATGCCTGTCATCGGATGATGGTCGAAGGTGACTTTGTGAAATACGAAAATGTGTATCACGGTGTGCTGACAGAATGTAGCTCTCAAAGCGCAGGAATTCAGTTGGCTGATTACGCAGTAGGTATAATGAATAGCTATCTCCGTAAGCATCTCATGAGTCGAGGAGACTACACGTTTGCTACAGATCTCTATACTGAATTCGTATTGCCTCATATGAGAAAGCATGCGAATGGAACGATAGTTGGCTATGGTGTGCGAGAGGTTCCAAGTGATTCTTCCATAAGGCAAATCTTGATGTCGTTATTCAACTAATCAAAAAGGAGTGAGACTTATGGCGTCTCACTCCTTTTTGTTATTCCTTTTTCCGTGATCCATTCAGGCTGGCCCAGTGCTGGCGCAGCAGACTTTCTGCTTCTCTGCGAAAGGAATCTTGGAACATGACAGCCACAACCAATGCGCTAAGCACTGCAGCCACAGGCTCCAGCCAGGGATATGCGGTCCAAAGCTGTTCTCCCCAGCAAACAAGCGGAACACCAACAAGCAGCATAAACAGCAAAATAATGATGGCAACGTCGGGCCTGCCGTAGCCTTCATGTCTTTTGATTTTGGCCCGTATCTGTCGAAGCGCACGGGCGCGGATATCCCGGATGTTTCTGGACGAGCACTGCTTGTCCTGTGCGACGGACTCGGTGGACTCGCCGTTGATGACGGTGCGGAACAGAACCTCCCGCTGTAGTTCGGTCAGCTCACGCAGTCCCTCGTCAATTTCCTTGCGCACATACATGAGCGGGTCTTCATCAGATCCCTCTGACAGATACTTCGCCCGGTCAAACCAGCGCATATCATCGTAGATCGCGTTGCGCACTTCCTCCGGCAAGAACGCTTCCGGATTGTAAGATCGGGGCTGTTTGATATCCACATCTTCCAGAGTATCCGGTGCAACGCGCTTGTGGAAGTTGGCCTCGCTGTAGTAGAGCATATGCTCCAGCTCCTTCCACTCCTCCGGATGCTCCTTCACCCACTGGTCTGCGGCAGCGGCAGCTTCCGGGTCCATGGAGTGTATCCAGCGCCAATCCGCCTGAAGCTCTTTATAAGATTGGGTATCCTTGAAGGACATGAACTCACCGCCCTTTCTACATTCACAAAAAGTTTACAATTTCCGACCTTCCGATTTTGCGATTTTTCTCTAAGTAATAGTAGAAGGAAATTTCACCCGGGTGGAATTTCCTTCGGTTCGGTACGGCACGGTCTCCGCGCTGACGAATCCACATGGCCTTAGACAGAGCACCCCATGAGAGCATGTGCGCTCTCTGCCATACGGCGATTCGCTCGGAAGGTTATTCCATCTCTGACCGTGCTCCCGGGAGCACGGCCTTTTGCCATGTGCCGTTTCCAACGGCACGGCTATATAAATCATTCTAACACGGAGGAGGCGAAAAAGATAGCTCACAGATGAGAGTAAAAGATTCAGCTGCAAAGCGGCGGAGGGGTGCACACCAGTCCGACCGCAAAACAAAAACCGCCGTGACTGCGGCAACAGTCCGGCGGCTCGGCGCACACGCAGGCACGCACAAATCAACTAATCAAAGTATAGCAAACGGGCAACGGAAAAGCAATGAAAATTTTCCGCACGCTCCCTGTGTGAGTGCCGCAGAAGTCTACAACAACACAGGAGGTATGAATTGAGTTACAACAAATGGCCAAAGCGCAGCGCAGAGAAAAACTATTTTATGGTGCCCAACGAGATATTCAGCATCGGTCTGGATTACCGGGAGATACCTCTCTACATCTATCTGCTCCGGTGCGAGAATCGTAAGACTTACCAGTGCTACCCCAGCTATAAGACTA
>ENA-ORUN01003391-ORUN01003391.1-human-gut-metagenome-genome-assembly--contig:-NODE-3391-length-11446-cov-2.858221_pt1 | contig 11446 bp, 8 predicted proteins | sample MGYA00242080_ERZ509209 | MGnify/ENA primary metagenome ERZ509209 (study PRJEB26280, sample SAMEA2338786) | human gut metagenome | biome: human gut; feature: human-associated habitat; material: faeces... | reverse complement strand
TACATACACGACTATCGATACGCGCTTTTAGCGCGCAAACCCAAGACTGTTGTTTAGACAGCCTTGCAATGCACATGGAAACGCTGGGCTTTCCAGCGCCGTTGATTGAATTGTTTGGTGATTTCAGTTGCAGAGCGACATAGAAAAACGCGTCGCCCCAGAAGAACTACCGATCGAAACCCCTACCCCCATAGAGACCCCTTTTTTCGATATCTAATTCTCTTGTTGACGCTATAGTAACATACAGTTATATGACACTCAATTGCCTGAACTATCCTATCTTCAGAATAGAAAAGGCCTCCTGAGGAGACCTTTATGCGCTCTATTTCAAAATATCTTTGAAGCTATCGATGTTGTTGAAGCCTTCGCTGAAAGCGCTCGGGGCAATAACGAGCCCGCCCTTTTCCTTAACGCTTTCGTAAATGAGGTTCATCGTTCGCAGCTGCAACGCCTTATCGTTCTTGTCGTACACCGAAGCGGCGTCAACGAACATCTCAGAGATATCCTTCTCAACTTCGGCGAGCAAAAGGCGAGCATTTCTTTCACGTTCGGCCTGCGCCTCTTTCGACATGGCGTCTTGCAAGTCAGACGGTATGGCAATATCCCTGATTTCAACCGAAACAACGGTAATTCCCCAGCTGTTCGTTTTCTCGTCGAGTATGCTTTTGATTTCCTCGTCAATTTGCTCGCGACGAGTAGCGACCTCCGCCAAATTAATGCGGCCAACGGCATCGCGCAGCGCTGTCTGAGCGGCCCACCATATTGCAGATGAATAGTCCTCCACTTCGACGCACGCACTTTTCGGATCCCATACCATCCAAAAAAGAACCGCGTCAATATCCAGCGGAACCAAATCGGCCGTGAGAGCTTCTTCCGCAATAAAGGGGGTCGTTATGATTCGCTGGTCAACATGTGCGGCAGCGTATTCGATGATGGGGATGATAAAGTACAAACCAGGGCCAACCTGCCGGTTATATTTTCCCAGCCGGAGAATAACGACACGTTCCCACTGATTTGCGATTCTAATCGAATAGCACCCAATAGCGCCGAAACAAGCGCCCGCGAGGCACGCCCAGGCAGATAGACCCGCAACCAGGGAAACGAGAGCCGTTCCCATCAGAGAAAATAGAACGAATATCGCCGCAGCGAAGCAAAACACACCGACCTTGGAAGTGCGCTTCGGCTGAGGTGCCGCCGCCTTCTTATTCGCCGAAGCGTTCCGGGCTTCGTTTTTCTCGGCTTCCCTTTTCTCTTTGCTGCGCATAACCGCCCCTATCGCCTATCCGCATTCCAATCGCTACAAATCGCTCCGAGCGCCTCGTGCAGCGGCCCTCGAATAGTGCACTCGAACAATCTCTAGAAGATCGCCTAGAGACATTCCTTTTTCGACCGCCCGACTAGACAACTCGTCTGCCATGGAGGCAATATCATCGTCAATCGAAGCGGACTCGGGCAGCCCCTCGGCAACATACGTGCCAAGCCCGCGTTTCGTGTAAATATACCCATCCCGCTCAAGGTCCTGGTAGACCTTGTTAATCGTATTGTAGTTAACGCCAAAGCGAACTGACATTTCCCTTACGGAAGGCAGCCTTTCGGAAGACTTAAAATGGCCTGATCCAATTAAATAGATAAGTCTCTTGCGAATCTGAATCCAAATGGGGACACCGCTACTCTCGTCAATTTGGAAAATATCCAATGGCTCCATTGCAGCTGCCCCCTTCCTTACGCACTCGATTTCCCTTTTCGATGTTATGAGCTAAACCCAAAATGGCTGCACGGCAGCAAAACCAATCGCAAACCTCGATGCTGCCATAAGAATACAGAACCTTAAGCAAACACCGCCGACGAGCGCGGATATGCCGCCAATGCACAGAACAGTCGGACGCAAGCGAGAAAAGCACATCAGGTCCACCGCCAAAGGGACGATACAGCCGACGATGACAACACCCACCCAAAAAAGGAGCGATAAGTCACCGAACAGAAGAGCGAAGGCCGACAGCGAAGCACCGCTTTCTGAAAAAAGCACTGGACGGGCCAAAAGGGCCGTCAATAGAAGGATCTCGACAAGCACAATTACCGCGTCAATCGCAGATAGGCCATTCATGCCCTCAAGAACGCCTTCGCACGTTTGCCTGAAAAAGCCGACAACGACGAGCAGGCCCGCCCCCGACGAAAAGGCCGAAGCCGTGAAAAGCGCTGGAACAAGCAGAGTATTGAGGAACGGAACCGACGGGAAAAGCGAGTAGAAAACGCCCGAATAGAGAATAACGACAAAGGAAAGGATCATTGCCAGAAACTGCGAGAGGGGCTCGATGAGCTTTGATGCGCGGCAATGCGGCATCAGGCCGAACGCCAGGGATAACGCTGCGAAGAGGCAGAATAGAACGATAGCCCACGAGCCGAACCCCAAAATGCTTGACGGCCTGAGGAAAACGTTGAAGGCAATCGATGGGTCGCCAAGATCAAGAAGCAGGAAGACGCACCCCACGGCCACCATAATCGGGCCAAGGACCATTCCAGCATCCGTAATTGGCGAGATTTTCAGCAGACGAGGCCGAGAGGCCAACCTTAGAGCGAAATCAACGACGGAGGCAATCGCAAACGCACCAGCGCCAGCACCGGCAAAAAATAAGTACCATGCAATATAGGCACTCGCCACGATATTCCACCCGCTTCATAAGGCAATCGACGCGTTCGCACTCCGGAGAAATCATACCATTCGATGAGAGGACGCGCACGAACACACCGTCGGAGATGGCCCAATATTGCCTTGCTAAAACCTCCGCACAAAGGGCCCTGGCTTTACGCCAGGGCCCTTAAAGGAACGCCGCACGGGAGGGAAAGCGGCTTCGGGTATATCGTTTTCGCGTCGGCCTTACTTGAACTCAAGCTTCGTGATAACGGTATCCGTTGCAAGAGCCTCGCCAACGAGCTGGCCGAACGTCAGGCAGCGGCCATGGCTCACGCCGGGGCAATGCACGGGGTAATTCAAGCCGAAGAAGTCGCCCTGAACATTGCCGACGGCGAACAGACCATCGATGGGCTCGTCTTCTTCCGTGCACACCTGAGAATCGTCGTTCACATGCAGGCCGAACGGAATGGTCAGAACGGAGCACACAACGGGCGTCGCGTAGAACGGGGCCGTCTTGATTTCCGAGAGGAACTGCGCCGGCACGTCGAACTTAACATCTTTGCCCGCTTCGTATGCCGCATTGTAGCCATCGACAGATTCCTGGAGCCTGTCGGCGGGAACGCCCAGCTTCTCAGCGAGCTCGGCAATCGTATCGGCCTTAATAAGGCTGCCGTCCTGCAGGCGCTTTTCCATCTCCTCGTCGAGACCCTTCAGCTGCACGTCATAATTGGTCGGCCACTGCCGCTTGACCCACTTCTCATAATTCGCGTCGAAAATCGACCACGCCTTGTCGCCAGGGGTGTTCATGCGGCCATTGGTTAAATAAGGCTCGAAGGGAAGCTCCGCGCCATAGCGCTCGCCATTGCGGTTGACCGCAAGCCAGCTCATAACGAAGGCGGTAAGATTGAAGCTCTTGGAGCTCGGGGTGTACTGGTGAACCATCGGTGCCGCGGGGCTCTTCGAAAGCGCAGCTCCAGCCCAGCAGCCCATCAGAATGCCATCGCCAGTGTTTCCGCCTTCGGGGGTATACACGTTGCCATCGGCGCGCGTGGTGATGCGTGCCCAGCAATTCACCATCTCTTGGTTGCCGCTAATGTCGCCCGTCGCCAAAATCACACCCTTGGAAGCGTTGTACTGCACGTACTTGCCATCCGCATCGGTGACGATCACACCCGTAATGCCGCTCTTCGCATCGCCCACCAGTTGCTCGGCGTGCGTGTTGAACACGTATTCCGCGCCGTTATCCGTCGCCGACTTGTACAGCGCCTCACCAAGGTTCCAGTTGCAGGTCTTCTTGTCAGAACGCACCGCACCGGGCTCTGCGTCGCTCACAAACGACACGGCATCGGGATACACGCGCCAACGCTCGGGAAGCGTTTCCCACCCGTATTTCGCGGTTTTCGACAGCGCGGAAACCATCTTAAAGCCCTGCTCGGCCACCATTCCCTCGATGTAGTCGATTACCGGACCAGTCTTTTCGGCCCAGGTGCGAATGAGGTTGTAATTGGTGGTCTGCTGCGACCACAGATACAGAAGGCGGCATGCCTCGTCGATGTCGATGTCGACGCCATTGTCGATTTTGAACTTGCTGCCAATTGCCGCAACGTCAATACCATGCATCTGAATGCCATCGGTGCGCTCGATAACCGCAACCTTGGCGCCGTTGCGGGCGGCCGCCTCTGCGGCGGAGTTGCCAGCGATGCCGGCACCGACGATAACGATGTCGTAATCTTTCGTTTCAGCGACATCTTTAATAGGCTCTGGAGCAACTTCCCACGTGTGCTTGATTTCTCCAGCAGATGCGGCCTTTGCATCCGTTGAAGAAGCCGACGAGGCGTTTCCATTCGGGCTGCACGCGGCCAATGCCCCCGCCGCAGCAGTCGCAGCAGCTGCCGTCAAAGAACCCTTCAGAAAATTCCTACGAGTGACTTCCATAGTCCCCTCCATTCATCGACACGCGATGCCTATCGCGCCGACGCCCCTCCTGGCGTCTGCCTCGAGAATGGACCCTGAAAGCCCGTCTCCACAACGCACGAATCAACGCATTCCGCAACTTAATGCGTTGTTGGTGTGCCGAATTTATTCCTCACGCGAATCGGGTGATTGGCTGTTGAGCAGGCAATCTAGCAGCTCTTGCCTACCATGCACGCCCGCCTTCTGATAGATATGCCGAACATGGGTTCCGACGGTGTTTTCAGAAATGACCAGATTTTCAGCTATCCAGGGCTTCGTTCGGCCAGCGACCAGGTACACCAAAATGTCGGATTCCCTTTGAGTGAGCCCCCATTTTTCGGAACAGGAGGCAAGGTCGATGTGCTGCCCACCTGCTGACACCGCTTTCTTCCACATGAAAAGGCCCCAGATGTCTTCGCTGCTCAGCAACAGCACCACAGCAATCACCATTAAGTAGCCAACAACGGTCGATTCCTGCGCGGAAAACGCCGTGCCCTCGGGGCTCGCACCCAACAGAATCGCAACCAGCGCACCGACAATATAGAAAACCGCATCGGCTATCCTCATGACCGCAATCGTCTTAAGGGAATCCTTAGACTGCCCGTTGGCAATGGACGAGAATACCGCCCATTTCAAAATGTCGAATACGGTATACCCAGAGATGATGATGGCGCCCGCGATCCAGAACAAATCGGTCCCAAAAAGGAATGCCATCACGGCAAACCCGGCAATAATCGCAAGCAAACCAACACGATACAAAACGCTTGACCTCGATGGCATCGTTGAGAGAAACGCGAACGATCCAACAGCGACGATGCCTCGAATAGCCTGGATTATTACACCACCGTTGATTTCGGCAAGAGAGAAAGACACCAGATGCTGGAGATATCCGAATCCAGCCATGATGAGACAGAGGGCTGCAAGAATTGATGCGGACACACCGAGATAGCGCGATATGAATGTCGCCGGTTTCTCTCCTTCGGGCTTCGCCGAAACGGGCGAAGCGTACCCTTTCAAAGACGGATCAGTCAGCACGAACAGGGCCGACGAAACAATCGGCATGATCGCAAACGAGAGCGACGACGCGACAGGAATCATGAAAAGGAGCGGAACATCCAAAACAATCGCCATTGCAAAGCCGCCGGCTAAGTATTGAATGGTGCTCTTCGCTCCCTGCTTGCAGTACACGCCGCCCCAGCAAAGCCCCAGGAAGCCCATGAAAAGCCCGCTGAATATTCCGCCCGCCAGCAATAGAGGCCAGGAAAACGTCACGCCAGAAACAATGAAAAGAATCGAGCCGGCGACGCCAAGAGCACCGATAACCCCCAAGGCGGTTTTCCCCTCGAGAACCTTACGCGCCTTCTCCTCGGCAAGAAAAACCGACGCGTACACCAACGCACCGACGAAGAACGTAAGAACCGCGGCCATTTCAGGAAGATGACCAGCGTTCCCCGCAATAAAGAACGCACCCATGAATAGGGCATCAAACCACGCCCAATACATGCCAGAGCCAATTTGAGCCGCAATGTTCAGTTTTCCTTTATCGCCTTTCCCCAAAACCAACCCCGCTTGCAATCCCCTCAACAATAACGGCTCTCTATTTTAGCAGCCCAGAAAAAGATGGCTTCGCAAACGCGCCAACCTAGTCGGAAGACGGTCGTGAAGGCCCCTGCGCCCTGCGCCGCTGCCGAGACATTGCGGCCTTGCGACCCTTTAAACAACTTGCCAAATGCTCGCAGTGAATCTGAATCTGCCCCGATTCCATTGACGCCTTTTACGCCGCGTTCGGGCGGTCTTCGTCTGCGGGCCAATTGGCCTCTTCGATTCCTTTCAAATTGAGCCCCACCCGTTTCAAGCACCGAAACTTCAACAATGAACCTCATATCCATATTTCATGTGGGAAGAAAAAACGAAAAGCCCCCTGTTTCCTATGAAGAAAAAAGACGAAAAGTCCCTGTTTCCTGTGAAGACAAACGCTCAACCCTGTAGCACAATTCTCAAACAACCCGGGTAACTCATAAACACAAAAACAAGGAATGGGTGGCATGGAAACGAATATCTCCCGCAGAAATCTCATTAAAGGCGGTGCGGCATTTGCCGCGGCCGCAACTCTGCTCGGCGCTTCGGCTTGTTCACCGCGAAAAGATGCGGAAAACGCCCCAGCGGCAAAATCTGATCTCCCCGCTGACCTACGCGCGTCAGATTTTAAATACAGCGTGGTGGAAACCGACCCTATAACCAGCTTCGCCTCCGAAGAAACCTACGACATTGTGGTGGTCGGAGCCGGATGCGCCGGCGTTCCCGCAGTGCTTACCGCCGTTGAAGAGGGCGCGACCGTCGCATGCCTCCAGAAAGAGGCCACTGTTGCCGCTAACGGAAACGGCTGCTCTTTCGTAGTCAAAGAAGCTTCCAACTTGTCGGGCATTGCACGCTGGCGCAGCGACTGGGCAAAACTCAATGATTGGCGAATCAATCCTGCCCTGTTCCAGTATTACGTGGACTATGCCGAAGAAGCGGTACCATGGGTTATTTCACGCGGCATCGAAGAGGGCATTACCCCTATCGAGTTCTTAACCGACAGTTCAATCCGCTATGACGACGGAAGCCTTGTCGCCGTATGCGACGCAACCCAAGAATCCAATCAGAGCCTCATGGTTGCCCTAGCAAATCGCGCTGAACAAAACGGCGCCAAATTTTACTACGAAACGCCCTGCGTTCAGCTTGTGCAGTCTGAAGACGGTACCGTAACCGGAGCAATTGGCAAAACCAAAGACGGAAAGTACATCAAACTCAACGCCTCAAAAGCGGTCATCTTGGCGGCGGGCGACTACATGAACAACGACTCAATGGTCGACCGCAATCTACATGATGCGGTTATGTATCCAAAGGTACTGGAAAACCACACTGGCGACGGCCACATCCTTGGCATTCTTGCCGGTGGACGCATGGCCCCGCTTGGACATGCGCGTCAAATCCATTCCAACTACATCGGCCCCTTCATGTTCTTCCCCTTCCTCGCACTGAGCCTCGAAGGCAAACGCTTCTGCAATGAGACAGTGGGTATGAGTAGCCTCAACATCCCCATGTCTTACACCACCAAGCCAGAAGACGCAGGAAGGCATTTCAGGCTGTTTGATTCCAAAACCGAAGGATTTTATCCGAGCAGCCTGGGCATTCCTCCCGTGGCCCTAGTTGGCGAAGGGTCCGCTTGGATGGATCCCGAAATTGTGGTAACGGGAAACACCCTCGAGGAGCTATGCGAAAATGCAGGCATCCCCGTTGATGAAGGCGTTGCAAGCATCAAACGCTATAATGAAATGTGCGCACAAGGTCGAGATGACGACTTCGGTGTGCCCGGCAGTCATCTGGTGGCAATGGACACTCCGCCGTATTACTGCATCAAGGGCGATGTGGGCATGTCGGGAATTAACGCTGGCGTCATGGTGGACGACCGCTATCGCGTTATCGATGAAGACAGCAATCCCATTCCGGGACTATACGCTGCCGGCATTGATGCGGGCAACCCATGCGGCGGCATCAACTGGAGCATGCCCGGAGGCTTTTCGAATGCCCATATCTTCACCGCAGGGCGTTATACGGTGATTCACGCGCTAACCGGCGACATGACACCTAAAAATCCCAGTGGATTTGATGACTTGAAAGAATATTTCGCAGGCGAAGACGGGTCATATATGTGGGAAAGCCCTGATTGCGCCACGGCCATCAGCGTTTGGTAGACGCCTCTACTCTTACGTTCCTGCAGGGGGCCAAGAGCTACTCTTGGCCCCCTGGCACATACCAAACAGAACACTTTTGCACTTGTTTATTCGTTTTCTTTCGCATCGCACACAAGGTCAATCAAATCTTGTCGCGAATGTACGTCCATTTTTCGATAGAGGCTTTTCGCATACGTCTGGACGCTGTTAATCGACAGGCCCAAATCCTGAGCAATGCGTTTTTGCGTATAACCTTTTGAAAGCAAACGCATTACATCGCATTCGCGCTGCGTTAAGTCATATTGCGAGGAAAGCCGACGGACAGCTTCCTCTTGCTCGTCGCTTGCCCCTTCGATGCCACGTTGCGGATTAATTCCGTCAACGCCCAAGATCATCCACAAGAAGAAGAAAAACGCCATAAGAAACGCCATAGCTAACGCGACGGCGTTCACGGTATTTGCCATAAAACCGCTGTTGCCAAAAGGCATCGTCCCAAATGCGTCTGCCACCACGTTCATGCCAACAATGCTCAATGGGATCGCGACCGTAATATATTGCGCTATCTTTCGATCAGACCGTCTTGCCCATTCGAAACCCAAAAGCCAAAGAAGCACCATGGCAAGCGGCAGACTTGGCAACACTATTTCAGCGCACAACCCAACATGGACAGGATTAAGCAGTGCTATGCAATAGAGGAATATAGTAAGCAGCAGCATAAATGATCCCCAAAAGAAAGAACTTGCTCCACTTGCGCTGCGTGATAAAGAGGAACGTTCCTTACGGTATTCAACAAATATGCCAATAGAGCAAACGGCATAGAGCGCAAACCCTATGATCAGATGCAATGCGTCACCGGTAAACCAAACCCCGCTGGACCTAGAAACATACGAGCCCATAAACATGTCACTCACAAACAGATAACACGCAAACATGAGTACGAGCAGCATATTCCGAGCGAAAGCACGCTTCGTATACGATTGCAAGCCCACATTGAGCACCTTCGCATCTGGTTTAGGCAAAATCTGAGCAAAGCCCCCCGCGGCAAGAAGCATCGGATAATTCGCACCAGCATAAGGAAGCCCGCACACTTGAAGTACAGAAGGAATTATCGCGCCAACAACGAACGATACGAGCAGTGATCCCAGCACAATTGCCGCATGAAGCCGCTCTTCGCAACATGCAAGTGCAAACATCATGCGAACGCCGAGAAACACACCATACAACCCGACGACAACAGGATAGAGCCAGAATAAAATCAAAGGAGGGTTAGCACCCACCTTCTGAAACACTAGGAGCAAAACCACAAATGCGAGCAAAATAAGCGCGAGCATGCCCAACGCCACCTGTGCACTCCTAGAAAAAGATATGAGCCCATTGGGACGTCTAGCCAGCACCAACGATCCGGCGAGCATTACAAGAAATAAGAGAAGAGAATACGTAAAATTCGATGAGGCGTATGGGAGTTGAGGAAAAAATTCTCCCGGGAAAAGAGGCAGCATAAAGAGCGGCCAATAGAGCGCAAGGGCAAACAGGGTCATCAGAGGAGTCTTCCAAGAGCCTTCGCTTTGCGAAATATTATGCTGCATCAAGCCCATGCTAGACATTTATAGAAATCCCCTCTGTTCACATGATTGTTCATGCCCACGTACTTCATCTCGCACATCTCGATTGCCGCAAGAGGAGCCGAAATGAAAACCAGGACCCGAGTCTGGCAACCTAATATCTTACCACAGAGCAGATTTTCACATTAGGATACGCCTAGCAGCTTCATGCTCGGATTTTCCGATAACGACGACAAAAGTTTTAAGCAAACGGCAGTATCGCGAACGTCCATGAATGCAGACGCTCCACAACACCCCTGTTCAGCATCAAAAGAAAGGCCCAGCATAGGACCAGAACCTTTTAGACAAATCCCGTGCGGAACATGGCGGGCCGCCAAATCGCGAAGCCACCGCTTTTCCTCGTCGGACCATATGCACCACGGGGGACGGTTGCAGTCGTAATGGGGGGCATTGACGAGGAATAGGACCAGCGAGACGCACTCGCTGGAACATTGCGCCCTCGTGACCTGTTAAATGCTCGTAGCATTGAGCAGGTGTCTTCTTCGCTTCGAGCGCACCACCCCGCCGCGCGTCCGCAGATTGGATTGCATGGCGCACCAGTATCGTTTGATGCACAACTGCACCTGTTAAATGCTCGCAGCGATTTAGCAGGTTGCCAAACCGCCGAACGCACGCTGCACCATCGAAAACCTGCTCAATGCTGCGAGCATTTAACAGGTTCGGACAAGTTCGACTTTCGCTCGCGCCACAGCCGCCCCACGCACCCCTTCCGCAAACGCCACCCGCTCGGCCACATTTCTGGGCCATGCGGCTCATGATTCATCGGAAATTAAGCCTTAGGGCGGTATGAGCAGGACATTCGATCTTCGTACAATGGCATATGATCGCAAAGCTATCGAAAAATGGCACCGCGTCGAAAGCCGCGACACGAACGACCTCAGGCAAGCCGCTGCGCTGAACCCTTGAGGAGGCAGCGAAGCCCGTAGCATCAACGCATCGCGGCACTCGCTGCGTAGTACCACCCGTCGGCATTTCAGGCTTCGCCAGAACACGCCAACCGCCGTTTACGCCCCTTTGCGAACCCGCCAAAACGAGAGGAACGTCATGAGCAAGATACGGAAACTAATGGGCCTTGCCGCAGCGCTCGCCTTCGCCATGGTGATGCTGCCGGCGGCGGCATTCGCCGATACGACGCAGTACGACCTATTCGTCAACGGCGAGCAGTTCACCAGCGAAAAGCCCACCATCGAATGCGGCGAGGGCACGGCGACGTACGACCCCGCCACGCAAACCCTTACGCTAAACAATGCATCCATCACGAATGCGGCCGATTATGGCGGCATCAATTCGAAGCTGACGGGCGATTTGACCATCGCGCTTCAAGGCAGCAATCAAATCACCTTTGACGACAACATGGGCATTATGGCCGCAGGAAATGTCAAGATCACGGGACCAGGCAACCTTGCGATTTACGTCGCCGGAGAAACCAAGGACGGCTTAAGCGTTGCCGGCGATGTTTCGGTGCGCGGAACGAGTCTCTCCGTTAACGCCCCTGGCGGCGTTGCTTCCAATGGAAAAGAACA
>ENA-ORUN01003385-ORUN01003385.1-human-gut-metagenome-genome-assembly--contig:-NODE-3385-length-11454-cov-16.957102_pt1 | contig 11454 bp, 9 predicted proteins | sample MGYA00242080_ERZ509209 | MGnify/ENA primary metagenome ERZ509209 (study PRJEB26280, sample SAMEA2338786) | human gut metagenome | biome: human gut; feature: human-associated habitat; material: faeces... | reverse complement strand
GTCATCAGAGTCATAGATTCTTCACTCGGTGTCATGTTGCTGTTTCCCGTTTTTCTCGAACAGCATTCTTGCATCCATTCAGAATGACGACTGACGATAAGCGTCACCCCGAAGCGATGTCGAAGACCATAAGACGTCATCCTGAAGCGATAGCGAAGGATCTGTTACCGTGGTGAGGAAAGCGGTAAGATGTCATCAGAATCATAGATTCTTCACTCTGTGTCACTGTCCTGTTTCCCGTTTTTCTTGAACAGCATTCTTGCCACCGTTCAGAATGACGACTGACGATAAGCGTCACCCCGAAGCGATGTCGAAGACCATAAGACGTCATCCGAAGCGAACGTGAAGGATCTATTACCGTAATGAGGAAGACGGTAAGATGTCATCAGAATCATAGATTCTTCACTCTGTGTCACTGTCCTGTTTCCCGTTTTTCTTGAACAGCATTCTTGCCACCGTTCAGAATGACGACTGACGATAAGCGTCACCCCGAAGCGATGTCGAAGACCATAAGACGTCATCCTGAAGCGATAGCGAAGGATCTGTTACCGTGGTGAGGAAAGCGGTAAGATGTCATTCAGAGCAACAGCGAAGAATCTATTGCCGTGATAAGGAAGATGGTAAGTGTCATCCGCAAAATGGTGAGGCTGGGTGAAATATACCGCAGCAGCCAAAAAAGAAGCACGATCTCCCGCAGCAGAGAAATTTATGGGAGAATTGGTAAAAACCGTAAAGCGTAAAATATAAAATAACAGGGTGCGGTCTTGTACTGTTATTAAAAAAGAAAAAGCAGGAGGATCCTATGCTGGAGACATTAAAAGAAGCGGTGTGCGCCGCCAATCTGGAACTTGTGAAACGGGGTGTCGTGATCTATACATGGGGGAATGTGAGCGGTATCGACCGGGAGAAAGGCCTTATGGTCATCAAACCGTCAGGTGTGCCTTATGAGAGCATGACAGCGGGCGACATGGTAGCAGTCGATGTGGAGACGGGAAAAACAGTGGAAGGGAAATGGAAACCGTCTTCCGATACGGAGACACACCTGGCGCTGTACCGCGCGTTTCCTGAAATCGGCGGTGTGACACATACCCATTCCGTCAATGCCGCAGCTTTTGCCCAGGCGGGACTCGATATTCCTGTCCTCGGTACGACCCATGCGGATTATTTTTATGGGGATATCCCCTGCACAAGGGCGCTTACGGAAGAAGAAACGAAAAACGCTTATGAGAAAAATACGGGTGCCGTCATTATAGAAACCGTGCGCTGCCGCGGATACGAGCCGCTTGCCGTGCCCGGTGCCCTTGTACGGAACCACGGGCCTTTTGCCTGGGGAAAAAACGCGGCGGACGCTGTGTACCATGCGGTCGTCATGGAGACGGCGGCGGAAATGGCGCTGAAAACAAAATTATTGAACCCTTCGGCCTCGCTTCCCGCATACATCCTTGATGAGCACTACCAAAGGAAGCACGGCCCGAATGCGACGTACGGACAAGGGAAATAAGTGAAAAACAGAAAGGAAATGTTCTTGCCGGTATGAAGTTTCATTTTATTTTTCCGGCCGGAAATTTTTACAGCTCATGGCGGCCTCTTCGTGTATGGAGATTTGACACGGATCTGCTGTGAGTTTTTTATTGTGCAGGGGATATGGCTGATTTTGCCATTCAATGTACAATCTGCGCGAATTGTCCATTAATGGACTTTATTTTGCAAATGATTATTGAATGTAGATACCCATGTGGGTATAATGAGGCCAAGAAAAGGAAATGGTACAAGAGCGGATGATAAAGGAGATGAAGTTCATGACAGCAGCCAATCATTATATACCGGCAGAATCAGAAAGAAGAGGCGCAGCAGGGAGCAGGCTGCCGATGAAAAGATTCTTCGGAAGGATGACGGCGGAATTGAAGGAGAGCAAGGTGGTTCTTCTCGTGTGGGGAGCATTCTGCACGATGCTTACCGTATCGTCTGCCATCGATCCGCTGGGAGGAGAAATGGTCCGGCAGGATCGCTCTGTTCCTGTAGTGACAGGAAATACATTCATTAAGGAATAAAACGGTTATCAGAAAAGCAGCGGGTGCTTATCCGCTGCTTTTTAGCGGATGGATGCCGGCAGATGAGCAATTGGGATGTTTCCCCCAATCAAAAAAGACAGAAATAGGAAAGCAGAGATTCTTTTTACGGTATGAGCGCAAGGATGCTGCAGGTGCGGCGGAACTGTTAAGCGTTATTCTGAGCAGTGAAGAATCCGTATCTATGATGAAAGGAGAGGGGAACCCGGGCGGTTTCTCTCTTTTGCAGTACGAAAAAAGCTTCCCGGTGAAAGGAAGCTTTTCATAGAGGTTGTGTAAGAAGCAACAATGAGCAGAAACGCCACGGCCAATGGCTGTCTCTTCTGTTTACGCTTCTATTGTATCTTGATGGCAATTATTTGTCAAGCAAGAAAGTGACAGAAGATTAACAATCGAAACGCGGAAATTTTATAAAGCTATATAGAAATATGTAGAAATGCAGATGAGGATGTGCTATAGTATAAAAAATTAATATATTTGCGAATGAAAAGGAGAAATAAGATGGGCATGATGAAAGAATTCAGGGATTTTGCTGTCAGGGGCAATGTGGTCGATATGGCAGTCGGCGTCGTTATCGGCGGCGCTTTCGGAAAGATCATATCTTCCCTGGTGGAAAATGTCATCATGCCGCCCATCGGAATGATTATGGGCGGTGTTGATTTCTCAAATCGATTTATCAATTTGGGAAAAACACCGGTGGCTACACTGGCGGAAGCCAAAGAAATGAACGTGCCTGTCATCGCTTACGGACAGTTTTTCAATACAATCATTGATTTCCTGATCATCGCTTTCGTGATTTTCCTTGTGATCCGCCAGATGAACAGGGCTTTTCCGAAAGAAGAAGCCGCACCGGCGCGCACCTGTCAGTTCTGCAAAGAACCCATTGCCGATGATGCGACCCGCTGTCCACACTGCACAGCTGTTCTTGATGAAACAAAGTAATTTTTTTACAGGCTGCCTTCTCTGTTTTTGCGGAGAAGGTTTTTTACCGGTCTTTTCTTGACCCTGTTTCCATTACAAACTATAATAAGAAAATATGCGAGCGTGGCGGAATTGGTAGACGCACAGGATTTAGGATCCTGCGCCTTGCGCATAAGGGTTCGAGTCCCTTCGCTCGCACCATTTTCCATCAGTCGAAAGACCGGCGGATTTTTTTATTGCAGTGAAAACCCCTTTTGACAATGCTTCGTCCGGCAAAAGGGGGTTATTTTAAAACGGGATATGATTTTGAAATAGGATATAAAGAAATATTATAATTGCACCGGGACAATCAATTCCTGGGGAATGGGTTCTCCGTCAGGATTCACGGCCGGTGTGAAGCTCCATTCTTTTACGGAATTTTCCGCATACCCGGAAAGGATTTTGAAATCGCTGCCCGGCAGATTTCCATCGTTGTCTGCTTTCGGTTTGCCGTCAGTTTTTCCATCCGCCGTGATGTAGACGGAAACACGGATCACAGGATGGTTATTTCTTTCTATGGCTTCTTTCACTTCAGCAGACGCCTTCTTCATCGGGCGGTCGGACGGAGCAGCAGGTGTGGAAATCATCATGGAAAGGAAGCGTACAGGAATGGATACGGCAGCGCTCACCGGCTTGTCTCCCAGTTTGGCGGGGTTGAAGCGCCAGCCTTCTACGCATCTCATGGCATATTCGTCAAGAACGACGGATCCTGCGCTTTGGGTGACAACGGCATCGGCGGGGATACCGTCTTCCGTGACGGTCATCCGGATGACTGTGGCGGAAGAATGAGGAAGGGATTCCATGGCGGCATGGACGGCACCGCTCTGAGGAAGCATGGGATTGCTTTTCAGACTTGGCTTTGTCTGCATTTCTTCCGTGAGCGGAACGCCGTTCTTGTCAAGGAAATATCCTCCCTGCGGAACCGCTGCCTGGGAAATGCCGGAAGAAAGAAGGAGTGCTGCGGATAATGAGATTAATATTCTTTTCATAGTGACCTCGTTTTCTTTAAAATAAAGTACATTTACATTTTAATGGATGGAGCGGAAAAAAGAAAGTTAACCACGGCAGAAAAAATGAAACGGAGAAAGGACGTTTTTCCTTCCAAAAAAGTATCTTTAGATGATTAAAGCAGTGAATTATGATACAATATACATAAATATAAAACGGTTATTTTTTATTTTTCAGCAGTGTTTCTGTGAATTTTTGGGGTTTACGGAAATTTTTGCAGTTCCCTCTTTATGTATTGGAAATGCGGAGAACTGTTTTCGTATTTCTTTGGTCGTGTTTTTATTTGGAATCAGGTTTTGCGGGATTGAGGGAGGATAGATGACGGAGATAGAAATGTTCCGCGGCGCGATGATTGGCGGCGCCTGCGGAGATGCTCTGGGGTACCCTTTACAGGAGCTTTCTGTCTGTCGCATTCAGCACAAGTACGGGCCCTTTGGCCTGCGTACGCTTGTGCGGAACGGGCAGTGCGGAAATCTGGCGCCGGTGACGGGAAATACGCAGATGGAACTGGCCACGGTAGACGGACTTCTGTGGACAGATGCAAAGAAATTGGAAGAAGCAGAAGGGCTGTACCGCGGCTATATGCGCTGGTTTTACAGCCAGACGGGGGAGGAACCGCGGCGCGGACAGCGCACATGGATGAGACGGCAGCCTCATGAACGGGAGATCTGCCTTGTGCGGGAAAAGTTCATGCATGCCCGCCGAAAACCGGAAGAAGGTCTTTTGAATGCGTTTTCCGGGGAAACGATGGGGACAACGAAAAATAAGGTAAATGAAAGCAAAGGCGGCGGCGCGCTGACAAGAGTGGTACCTATCGGGCTCCTTTATGCCGGCGACAGTAAGACGGCTTTTAATGCCGGCGTGAGGGCGGCGGCTTTTTCCCATTCGACTCCTGTCGCCTACTATGCGGCAGGGGCGGTATCGGCACTGATTGCCTGCCTTGCTGACGGAATGACGCTTCCCAAGGCTATTGAACGGATTCATGGGCTTTTGAATAAAACCCATCGGACCGACAGCATTACCACACTTCTTTCTGCGGCACAGCAGCAGGCTAATGACGAGCCTGCCGGGAAGGGGAATGTCTGGGCATACATCGACAGTATCCATTCTCTGGGAAGCGGCGATCAGGCAGATGAAGCTCTGGCGATAGCCGTATATGCTGCTCTTGCCGTGGATGATCCTGTGGATGCGATCATCGCCGCGGCGAACCATAATGGAAACAGCCCGATTACGGCAGCGTTGACAGGAGCCATAGAAGGTGTCCGCTTCGGCGCAGATTTTCTTCCGAATTACTGGAAGGATCTGGTGGAAGGGGAAGAAATCATTGCCGGTCTGGCGGATAAACTGTATCACCTGTATGAAAAGCGCCTGAGAAGAGAAAAGGCAAAACAGAAAACAAAAGTTAAAACGGCCGGATCTGAAAAAGGGAAAATAAAATCCGGAAAACCGGCAGAGGAAAAGCCCGCGGAAGAAAAGCCGAAAAGAAAGCGCACAGGAAAAACGGAAGCGGCCGGTGTGAAAGAAGCGGAAGAAACGGTAAATCGGAAGGCCAAAAGATCACGAAAGGCGAAAACCGCAAAAGCGTAAAAATAGAAAAGGGAAGAAAGAGAACATTCCTGCTGCCGGCAGCGAGTGTTTTTCTTTTGCGGCAGATAAGAGTTTCCTCTGCAGGGGCTCTTTTTTGACGGGCAAATTTCTTTTCCTTGTTATTTCTTCTTCCATCCCTTATACTTCTTTCATGGTTTAGTGAAAGGGGACTGTGATGAAGAGGATTTTTATTTCTCTTTTCTTTTTTGCTTTTATGTGGACCGCTGCCGGGGCGGATGCTTCTCCGGAACTTCTTTTTGTCCGCTGGCCGGCGAATCCGGACGCGGTGTGGTATTCTTTCCGCATCGTGCCTGTGACACAGCATTTCGGACGGAAAGAAATGCGCCCGCCGATTTATGAAGACGGCCATGTTTTCCGTGACAGTGTGATGATTGAAAAAGAAATTACAGACAGCTATAACGGACCGGGGATCCTCTGCTGCCAGGTGAAAGCCATCGGTCTGGACGGGCAGAGCATTTCCGCCTATTCGGCGCCTGTGCCGATGGAAAAGGCCGCGCAGGAAATGGAACGGTACGCGCCGAAGATCCGTGTGAAATACCATGAGCAGAACGGTACGGTTCTCCTTTATCCGGCGTATTCTTTTGTGAAAATTCCCCACGCGGTTTCTTATGAAGTGGAAATTACTGATGAAGAACCGGAAAATCCTGACGGCTGTGAACCGTCTGTTCATCGCATTTCGCAGGGGGTTGTTACAATTCCCGAACTTTTTGATGAGTCGCCGCGGCAGGGAACGGTCTGGTGGCGTGTCCGCGGTCTTGATGAAAACGGCGGGCCTGTAGGCGTATGGAGCGAAGCGGAAAAGATCGTGAATGATCCCGCGGAAAACTGGGAAACCGGCATTCTTGGAGACAGTATCAGCCACGGCGGCGGAAGGATGTCTTACAGTCCGGCGGACTGGCCTTACAATTATGCGTACTACCTTGATTTTCCTACGATAAATATGTCCCGGAGCGGTGATAAAACGGACGACCTTCTCCGGCGGTTCGATGCAGATGTCCTCCCTTTCCATGTACGGTACCTTCTCATTATGGGTGGAACAAACAATCTGCGCTGCGGGGGAACGGCGGAAGAGGTCATTTCTGACCTGGAAGCTCTTCAAGAAAAATGCAGGGCTAATGACATCGAGCCGGTCCTGCTTACCATTCCCCCAATCGCCCCGGATCGGATTTGGAAATACTACCAGCAGCCGACGGCAGAAAACTGGAAAGCGGAATTTGACAAAGTGAACGGCTGGATACGGATGCAGACCCATATCGATACGGCGGCGCCCTTTGCCATGTATGAAGACATGCCGGAAAATTTTGCGGCGGACGGCCTTCATCCCGACAAAGAAGCAAAAGAAAAAATGGGGAAAATAATCAATGAAAAATTTCCTGAAATAAGAAAAAAGATCTCTGAAACGAAAATACAAAAATAAAAGAAAGACTCTGAAAAGAGTCTTTTTCTTATGAAAGGAAATAAACGGATAGCCGGCTTCTATCATCTGTAAGCTGACATTTTTTCGTCTTTTGATAAAAGCGGCACTCTCAGTAAGCTGTTATCGAAGTAACAGATTCTTCACTCCGTTTCATCGTTCCGCTTTCCCGCTTTTTCATACAGCATTCTTATCCCCATTTAGAATGACGTTAAACAGACGGTACAGCCAGGTTTATAATGAGAGAAAACGTTAATCGTCATCCTGAACGAATGTGAAGGATCTGTTACCGTGGTGGGGAAAGCGGTAAGATGTCATCCGAGTCATAGATTCTTCACTTCGTGCTACATTGCTGTTTCCCTGCTTTTTCATACAGCATTCTTACCCCCGTTCAGAATGACGAAGGACGGTAAGGCGTCATCCGAAGCGAATGTGAAGGGTCTGCCACCATGGTGAGGAAAACCGGTAAGATGCCATTCAAGGTAATAGATTCTTCACTCCGTGTCACCATCCCGTTTCCCGTCCTTCCCACAAAGCATTCTTACCACCGTTCTGAATGACGATTTTGGGAAAGCACGTCATAATGAAGGAAACGTTAATCGTCATCATAAGCGGACGTGAAGGATCTGCACCCATGGTGAGGAAAACCGGTAAGATGCCATTCAATGTAATAGATTCTTCACTCCGTGTCACCATCCCGTTTCCCGTCTTTTCCACAAAGAATTCTTACTTCCGTTCAGAATGACGATTGGAGGAAAGAGCGTCATAATGAGAAGAAACGGCTGGAGAAAGAAAAGCGAAGACTATATAGAATATTACAGCCATTCTTTTGATAAATCTTTCCATTCAGGATTTATGCTGTTTATTAAAACTTCTTTTTTATTTCGGGAAAATCCTTTTATGCTTTTTTCTCTATGAATGGCATCTTTTATATTGCTTACCATTTCATAATATACAAGATAATAAACGTGATATCTTTTGGTAAAACTATCGTTGATTCCCATGCGATGTTTATATAAACGACGTTGCAAATTATTTGTAACACCTGTATAAAGAACGGTTTTATTATAATTGGTAAGAATATAGATATAACCCATGGAAATACCTCCTGCATAAGATTATATACAAATATGTAGCAGGTAGGTAATAAATGAAAAGCAGCGCTATCTGGTAAGGCATCATCCTAAGCGAATGTGAAGGATCTGCTGCCGTAGTGAGGGAGGTGGTAAGGCGTCATCCTGAGCGCGAGCGAAGGATCTGTTACCGTGGTGAGAAAGCCGGTAAGAAGATAAAAGCTGTGAGCTGTGAGCTGTTAGCCGTTAGCTGTGAGTTAAAAGCCGAAGCAGATGATTTCCATTAGGTGTCATACGAAACAACAGCAAAGGATTTGCTGTTGTAGTGAGGGGAGCGTTAATCGTCATCCGAAGCAAATGTGAAGAATCTATTACCGTGGTGGGGAAAGCGGTAAGATGTCATCCGGGGCGGCAGCGAAGAATCTGTTACGCAAATGAAGGAAAAAGAAACCATACTGTTTAGCATATACTGCATATTATATGTATTATAGATATATAGTAAGAGACTTTTTAAGGCATTTGTATGGGAACCGTAGATTTCAGGTTTGAAGCAATTAAGAAATAAAAAGACTGAAATTTGTCAAAATCTAATAATTGTGGTACACTGAAGTTGCTAAAAAGGCAGTCCTTCTTTTTTAGTGCGGAGATTCAGAAAACAGGCAGAGGAAACACGGTCACTCGAGCGAGATTTTCTGATTCATGCTGAGCTAAGGACGCAAAGTTTTTTCTCAAAGGAGGAAGAATCATGAAAAAGATTCTCGCAATCGCAGCAGCAGCAGCACTCACCGCAGGCGTATCCGCATACGCTGCAAATCCGTTCTCTGATGTATCCCCTGATGACTGGGCTTATCAGGCAGTGTCCGATCTCTCCGATCAGGGCGTTGTAGAAGGCTATCCGGACGGTACATTCAAAGGCGAAAGAAACATGACCCGTTATGAACTGGCGCAGGTTATCGCCCGTCTGATGGCTCGTGAAGACCAGCTGAATGCAGAACAGAAAGCAACCCTGGATAAACTGGCAGGGGAATACGCTGATGAACTGGCTAATCTCGGCGTCCGCGTAAGCAACCTGGAAAAGAAAGTAGGGAATATTTCCTGGTCCGGTGATGCCCGTATGCAGTACCAGCATAACCTTGACGGAGCTAAAGATCATAAAGACGGCTGGACAGGCCGTTTGCGCATCAATGCGGACGCCCAGGTTAATGATCAGATTGTTGTTTCCGGCCGTTTCGTATCTGAAATGGATTTCAAGGACAATAAAGATGCCAATACCATCATGGACCGCATTCATGCGCGCTGGACACCCAATGACGCTTTCTACATGGATCTCGGACGCCAGGGCGTGGCACTGGATCAGACCGGTGTGTTCTGGGATGAAGATGGAAGATTTGACGGCGTGGTAACGGGCTATGACAATGGCAAGTTTGGCGCTGAAGTCGGTTACGGACGTTTCAAGGATGCTTATAAGGATGGATTATCCCCTTGGACTCCTTATGACAGAACAGAAGCATGGTACGGCAAGCTGGCAGGACATCTGGGTGGAAGCTCTGACATTTCTGCTTTCTATCTTGAAAACGTACAGAAGACAAATAATATTGTTAATGATGTTAATGTGAAAGCCTGGGGTGCCGGCGCGACCATCGGACTGGGAGGTTCCGGCTTGAAGGTTGACGGTGATTTCATCCAGACAAGAGGCAATCACAACGTTGGACATGCCAATCTGTGGACAGCCGGACTGAGCTATGGTGAAGTGGATATGAATAAGCCGGGCAGCTTTACTCTCGGTGTCCACTATGTAAGAGCTGACGCCCTTTCTTATCTCCTCGGCAACTCCGCTTTGGACATGACGGATCAGCTGGAATATGGCTGGGACAATGGTACAGGCGTGAAGTTCTGGACAGCAAAAGCAGGTGTTGCCGTACAGAAGAATGTAGAACTGGACGCTTACTACAACTTCGGAGCGAAAGCATATGACGGCCCGGCGGAAGACCCGGGAAATACCTGGGGCGTTGAACTGAACTATTCGTTCTAATCCGCGATTTCCATCTAAACAATAGAAGACCTCTTCGGAGGTCTTTTATGTTGCGAAAAACGGTTATCGGCAAACATCCTCCGGGTATCGGATGGGAGCTTTCGAGTTCCTTCATCACGGCAGCAGATCCTTCACTGGCGTTCAGGATGACGCTTTCCGTTCCCCATGGTTAGTGACGTGCTTTCCAAAAATCGTCATTCAGCACTTTTAGCTGCCAGCTGTCAGCTTACAGCTTTACCCCCAAACAGCCGATTTCTGTCACTCCATATACTCTCTCCCTTCCCGGTCATTCTGAACGGGGGTAAGAATGCTTGTGTGGAAAAAACGGGAAACGGGATGGTGACACAGAGTGAAGAATCTATTACTTTGAATGGCATTTTACCGCTTTCCTCACCACGGGTATAGATCCTTCACGTTTGTTCAGGATGATGCCTTACCACCTCCCTCACCATTGGTACTCTAAATGACGTCTTACCGTTTCGGGTTATTCTGAACGGGGGTAAGAATGCTTTGTGGGAAAGATGGGAAACGGAATAGTGGCACAGAGTGAAGAATCTGTTATGCTGAATGACGTCTTACCGTTTTCCTCACTACGGTAATAGATCCTTCGATCGCGCTCAGGATGACGTTTTACTGTTAGCGTCACTTTTTATTTATTACCTGCTGCATATTTGTATATAATCTTATATGGGAGGTACTTCTATGGGTTATGTTTACATTCTTACCAATTATAATAAAACCGTCCTTTATACAGGTGTCACAAATAATTTGCAACGTCGTTTATATGAACATCGCATGGGAATCAATGATAGTTTCACTAAAAGATATCACGTTTACTATCTTGTATATTATGAAACGATAAGTAATATAAAAGATGCCATTCATTGTGAAAAAAGCGTAAAAGGATTTTCCCGAAATAAAAAAGAAGTTTTGATAAACAGTATAAATCCTGAATGGAAAGATTTATCAAAAGAATGGCTGTAATAAATTTATATAATCCTTGCTTTTCTTCCCTCATCACAGCAGCAGATTCTTCGCTGCGCTCAGAATGACAGCTTACCGTTTTCCTCATCACGGGTATAGATCCTTCGCTGCCGCTCAGGATGACGTCTTATGGTCTTCCTCATTGCAGGTACAGATCCTTCACATTTGCTTCGGATGACGCCTTACCATGGGTGCCACTTTATCGGCAGGCCTGGGAGCAGTTAAAATCCCGGCTGTGCCTGTCTGTTTAACGTCATTAGTACCATATAAGTGTAGCAAAGAGAAATACAACATTTCCTCTGCTGC
>ENA-ORUN01003384-ORUN01003384.1-human-gut-metagenome-genome-assembly--contig:-NODE-3384-length-11458-cov-3.327282_pt1 | contig 11458 bp, 7 predicted proteins | sample MGYA00242080_ERZ509209 | MGnify/ENA primary metagenome ERZ509209 (study PRJEB26280, sample SAMEA2338786) | human gut metagenome | biome: human gut; feature: human-associated habitat; material: faeces... | reverse complement strand
CAGGGCCAGCTGCTGCTCCAGATGGGGCAGGCTGTCCGGCACCGGGTCCAGATTGGGCATGGCACACACCGTGGTGTATCCGCCGTGGGCGGCGGCTTGGGTGCCGCTGGACATGGTCTCCTTATAAGAAAAGCCCGGCTCACGAAGATGTACGTGTACATCAACGAAACCGGGACATATCACAAAAGAAGAGGCGGGAACATGAACGGGAGAAACACTGGTGCCGTGATGGATTTCAAAAGAAAAAACAGCATCCCCACGGGTGAGAACACCTCGGCGGAATATCTGGGCATCCTGAAAAACGACGGTCACGGTCATCACCTCCGCATGGCAAATTTTTCTTAGATTATCACACAGCGGGCCGCTTGTCAAGACGGGCCGCCACGATTTTTGTCACATTTTTCGTTGCGTTTTGACCGGGGATATGATACCATGCAGAAAAAACCACAGCGGCGCAGTGCTGTGCCGGGAAGGAGCCTTTATGAAAAAAACGCCCAAACCCAGAGATACGGTCCAGCGGCTGAAGGAGACCATTCACAAGCAGCCGGCGGTGTTCGCCGTATATGTGGCCCTGCGGTTGATCGTGCTGGCGGAGCTGGTAATGTCAATCATCCGGGGCGAATATGAAAGTGCCTTCATCTGCCTGCTGGTGCTGGCGCTGTTCATCCTGCCGTTTTTCATTCAGCAGAACTTCGGTATCCAACTGCCGTCGGTGCTGGAGATCATTATCCTGCTGTTTATTTTCGCAGCGGAGATACTGGGGGAGCTGGAGTGTTACTTCATCACCTACCCCAACTGGGACTCCATGCTCCACACCACCACGGGCTTTGCCCTTATCGACATCCTGAACCGCAACAGCCGCATCAAGTTCCAGCTGTCGCCGGTATATGTGGCGCTGGCGGCCTTCTGCTTCTCCATGACCGTGGGGGTGCTGTGGGAGTTTTTCGAGTTCGGTATGGACCGGGTGTTCCATCTGGATATGCAGAAGGACACCGTGGTGCAGAGCATTACCTCCGTGATGCTGGACCCCACCAACAGCAACACCCCCATCACCATCGACGGCATCCACTCCGTAGCCGTCAACGGACAGGACCTGGGGTTTGACGGGTATCTGGACATCGGACTGTACGACACCATGGCGGACCTGTTCGTCAATTTTATCGGCGCAGTGGTGTTCAGCACCATCGGGTACTTCTACATCAAGCACCGCGGCAGGGGCAGGCTGGCCCGGGCGTTCATTCCCACCATCACAGAATCGGAGAATGCCGCCGAGGAGCTGCCGGACACGGAAGAAACGCCGGATACACCGGAGGAAACGTAAGCAAGAGACGCCCGAGGCTACGTTTTCACAAGTACACATTGTGGCACAAGGGTAGCTGGTGCGAAAGTCGGTAAACGTCAAACCTAAGCACGCATAAAGCTGCAGGGAGGCAGGCCATCGGCCTGCCTCCCTGATTCGTTTATTCAGCTGACATCCTGCATGGGTAGGGATGAACTGTGCTACTCGTGCGGTACCCGTTTCGCTCAGTTAGAGCACAGCCAGCAGCCCCCAGAGGAGATAGCGGTACGCGCAGATTTTGTTTGACAGCTATACTAAGTCAACATTATTCTTTCTACGCGGTTGAAGCGGACGGCAAATTCGTACAATCAGTCCGCAACCTGCGCCATATCTCAGTCACAGTTAATTGCAATGATAATCAGTTAGTGCTGCAATTCTAGGCACTTTGCTTTCCGCTAAAAGTTTTCGAATCGCCTTCTCATTTTTGCTGTTTATGATGCCATTTTCATAGGCAGCTTTAATTATTTCCGGGCAGCGAAATTCTTCTGCAATTGGCACAAGTTTCTTTGCATTTTTCGTCAAATATTCCATAAATATCTGTATGGTGCTCTCTGAAAGGTCAATGGGTTCAAGCACACGCCCCAACATACCCAGCAAGCGCGCTGGCATCGTGTACTTGTACACAGGTCCATTATTTATTAACTCTAAATCATATTTCCTCAATTTGCCCGTTTGGACAAAATCAGTAAAATTGTCCGAATTTTCTTTTGTCGAGTATGCCCAAAAAGAAACGCTGTCAGAGTCTGTAGCTAGCACGGCGGCTTTGCAGCGTGAAAATACATGACAATTCAAATCGGCAATCCGCGATTTAGGCAAGACTATTTGTTTTAAAAATTCACACCGGCCAAATGCGAGCGTCCCTATACTCTCTACGCTGCTCGGAATTAGAACACTATGAATGTCTCGCTCGAAAAACGCCACATTGTCTATAGCAACAATACCCTCTGGGATAGTAATCCGGTCTTCCGTATAGCCACAGTAGGAATAGACAGTATTTTGTACAATAACCAATCCGTTCTCGTCCGCTAGAGCACGGCAGCCGCTAAATGCTGATTTGCCTATGTGTTCTACATCTCCGCATATTATTAACTCACTCAAATTTTCGCATAACTCAAATGCACTATCGCCAATGCATCTTACACTATTAGGAATAACAATGCGGCGAATCCTATTATCCCACGCAAATGCACGGCTATCAATTTTCGTAACACCTACTGGGATTTCTATATTCTCACATGGTTTACAGCATCCATACAGAACATCCCTCACAATAATGAGTCCATTTACATCAGCAAGTGCGTTACACCGGTAGAAAGCGTTACTCCCGATTTTCTCTACGCTGTTTGGAATCATAATGCTAGCTAAGTTAGCACAATCAGAAAACGCTTTCTCACCAATAGTCATAACCTTAGCCGGGATATTAATGCTACTCAGCTTGCCACAATTGGAAAACGCACCTTTCTCGATGGTAACAAGACTGTCTGGAAATGTGATACTTGGAATATTCCAACAATTTGCAAAAGCATCCTCACCAATATAAACTAAACTATTCGGCAAATTAGCTTTTTCTAAAAATATGCAATTGCCAAACGCATGGTCTTCAATACTAGAAACACTTTCCGGAATATCAACGCTTTGCAGATATTTGCAACCGAAGAAAGCTCCGCTCTTAATGGCGGTTATACCTTCCGGTATAGCAACAAGGGATTCACTGCCAAAATAGCCATATAATTCATCCTTTAAGATTAAAAAACCATTTTTATCTGCTAAAGCTTTGTCACCCGAGAAAGGATTCTTCTCAATACGTGTTACGTTATTTGGTATAGTAATATCTTCGAGATTTTTACAATCTGCAAATGCTCGATCTCGAATTGTTGTCACACTATCCGGGATTACGATACTACGTATGTTTTCACAGTTCGAAAAAGCGAAAAGCCAAATATCAGACACGCCATTAGGAATAACTACATCTACAACCCCTGGCTCTTCCGTATATTTCCTCAAAATAGTTCCTTCGATTTTAAATCCCATAACTATTTCCTTTCTTAATTAGTGAAAAAGCCTCAACTCAAAGGCGCATTTTTCTTTCATCTCATCTGAGGGAATCTCAGGCCATGTTCAGTACTTCCTCCAATTCATCCAAATCATCTTGGGTAAAATTCTCCGGATCAACACCGACAGCAAAGCAAGCGCGATTAAAGGTCTGCCTGTCAATGTACGCTTGTCCAATCTCTTGAATCTCTCTGGCTACTCGCCGGATATGCTCGTCTGTGATGCCGTTAAATCCAGCATCATCCATTGCTGCTAACATCCAAGGCTCAAAACCCATGGTTGCTCCTCCTTTATGTTTTATTTTATGGGATAGGTAGCTCTGAAATCATTTCAACAATACGAATGCCCTCTTTTTCACAGTACCTATTTGCATAGTAGCCGCAGGAATTTTTGCCCTCCGCCTATATACGAATCACATTTCCCTGTAACTGCGGCAAATATGCCTCTCTGCATGTGAGGAAGATCACCTGATGCCGTTCGGCACAATCCCGGATTAACGCGCAGGACTGCTCCACGCGCTCCTCGTCCATATCTGTCAGAGGATCGTCGAGGACGATTACGCCGCCTCCATTCGGGAACAGATGATCCAAAACAGCAAGTCGGAATGCGAGATACACCGTTTCCTTTGTCCCTTCGGACAGCCGTCTGTAATTAACAAGTCGATCGCCGCTGTAAATATTCATGTCCAGTTTGTCTGTCTGCGGGAACTCAGGGAATACCTTGCCTCCGGAGATCAGCCCCAAATAGCAGGCAAAATGCTTGGTGATATCTTCCATCGGGTTGCCGCGCAGCTGTGCCTTTTGCTCCTCGAATACGTCTCTTATGTGGAACCAATGCTTCAGCAGTGCCTTTTGTTCCTCAAGCTCACGCTGCGCTCGCTCACAGTTCTCAAGAAGATCCTCACCGTCCATTTCGTTCTGATAGCTGTCCAGATCTCTTTCCGCCGCGGTTTTCTCTTTCAAAGCATCTTTGCACTCGGCATCAGCAATCTCTTCCGACCGCTTCAGCTTTTCAAGATACGCCTTTGGCTCCGTGACATGCAGGTATTCCTCCGGGATCTCCGGCATCTCAGCCATGCGTGTCTCCGCTTCGCGTCTCTCTTTTGCCTTGGAATCCACAGCCGCCGCCAATGTCTCCGTGCTGCTATATTCCTTTGCATATCCCTCAACCATTGCGTTCTTACCGCCGATGAATGCTGCAATGCTCTCCTTGCCGCACATAGCGTGAATATCTGCTGCAATGGTTTCCTCATCACGAACCGGCGTGATGATGGCAGACGCTCTTGCTTCCAATTCCTGCAAGGATTCACCCGCTAGGTGCATCTTCAGCCGGTCACCCACACTTTTCTCTGTACTGCGTGCCTGCTGAATACGCTCCGCGAGCATCTCAAGACCGTCAATGCTCTCCTGCTGGTAGGCAGCCAGAATACCGTCCACGATATCCTTTTGGACGCCAATCTCCTTCTCGATCGCGGCAGCATCAACATCCGCCGGCGCCAGCTGCAGCTCCATAACGCCGGGAATGACCAGCTTGACGGCCTCTGTAATGGCAAGCCGCCCGCTATCTGCGCAGACGGTTTCGCCTGTACGCAGGGATGTGACCGTCAACCCATATCCGCCCAACATCTCAACGGCAGCGCTCAGATTCATGCCGCAGAGTTTGTTCTCCAGCTTCATTATTTCGCGCTGCGCTTCCTTCGCGCTTGCGATGTCTTCCTTGGTAGGGCACGGACGATCCAGATCACTCTTGTCGATCCCTTCCAGCTCGCCCAGGATTTCCCGAGCCTTTTGCAGGCGTGTCAGGATCGCTCTGTTCTCGTTTTCAGCATAAAGTCGTTCTGCCTTTTCCAGCAAACCTACCTGCACAGGCCAATCGCGCAGCACATCTGTGAGTTTCGCCTCCTCACCCTGCAATCTCACAAGCTCATGCGCCACTCTTTCATGATCCTCGAGCAGCCGTTCCACCTCGGCAAATCTCTCACACGCAGCTTTTGCTCTCTGCGCGCTTTCCTCCGCATCCGTAAATGTGGTGTTCGCTTTCTGGGCGGCATCCTCAAGCAGGTGCAGCTTGTCCAGTGCATTCTGTGCATCCTCGCAGGCATAATAGGCGGTCAGAATGTCACCGAGATCCTTTTTCCAGCGGTCGTTTCCCTTCTTTGGGCAACCTCTTTCGGTATCCCAATGCTTTCCTTCGATAGCAGAGATCTTTTTGTTGATCTCTTCTTCGATTCTGGAGGTTGAAATACCATCGCTTTCCGCAAATGCCTTGGTCAGCGTTTCCGATAATTCACGCTTGGCATCTGCTTGATTGTTCTCCTTCTTCTGCGCATCCAGCAGCGCCTGCAGTGATGCGGCGGCATTGCTTTGCGGAGAAAGCAGGAAATCGGAATACACACCCTCGCCATACTGAAGGACTTCCTTCATGATGACCTTGATATCATCCTCTTTTTTGATCAGATCATCATCCGGCGTCATCAGCCGGCAGCGAGGATCATCATCTCCCCATTCTTTTTCAAGCGTGTATACGCCCTCTTCGGTTTCAAATGACACTTTCCCATCCGGATATAAGTTCGCAGTGGTCTTACCCCTGCGGCTGGCAGGGTAGTACAGATCCCTGAATTCCTTACCTTGCGTACTGCTGCCCTTCACCTTGGAATCTTGGAACAAGGTTCTGGATAGGAGATTTACCAGCGTACTTTTCCCGCTCTCATTCTTGCCGTATACCACGTTGATGCCGTCTGCAAAGGAAACAGAGCTGTCCCTAAGTCCGGCAAATTGTCTACAGGAAAGATTTTTGATCTTCATATCACTTTGCCTCCCTCAAGCCATTCAGCAGGTCATACGCAAGCTGTGCTTCCTTCGGTTCATCGATCAACGCAGATAAAAATTTGGCCGAAAAAGATGTCTCCGGAAATTCAGCAGCGATCAAGTCCCTCGTGATCAGTCGGCTGAGTCCGGCATCGCGATATGTTCCTTCAATAAAGCGGGACAGTTTTCCTTCCACGATGCTCTGCCGCGCTGCGTATTCGTCCACATCAACAACTCCGCTTAAAATTAGATCTACCACACTGTCATCCCCGATTTTATTAAGGAAATAGTCCAGTTTTCTCTCCATCTCCCCAGCAGAGAGGTCCAACTCCTCTCGATAGAAGCGAACATTTCCTGTGACGACCTTCTTCGCCTGAACGCGCTTATCCTCTGCAATCTGAATAATAAAGCACAGCCCCTCTGTACGGCAGTTCACATCGGTCTGAACATGCGTCCCGGCATTGAAGATTTTTCCGCAGTCAGCATAATCGCCGGCAACATTTTTGGGGAACGGAACGTGCGTGTGTCCGATCAGCCATGCATCCACCGGAATGCTCTCCAGCTCCTGACGGCTCATCAGGAAATATGCCCCTTCATTGTCGATCGTTTCACCCTCAACCGCGCCATGGGCAATTCCAATACGGTATGTATCGTCCGGAACGATCTGCAAATCCTGGATCCAGCCGAGGTTATTTTCACCAGGGGCGGAATGCTTAGACATGCAAGGGGCCGGATACAGGACGACATTCTCACCGTTCACGGAAATGGGCCGCGGCTCATATTGGTTCAGCAGCAGAATATTGCCTTTTTCAGCTGCAATGTCCCGAAAATACTCCCACAGCTTGGAATCCTTTTCATAGTAATCGTGGTTGCCGGGGAGGACGGTCACTGTTCCGTGAAAACGAGACAGCGTCTCCAGCAGCGGCTGCATTTCTTTCTTTGTGATCCGGGTATTCTCGAACAAGTCACCGGCAATTACAAATAGTCCGCACTCCTCTTCATTGGCAATTTGAACCATGCTATGAAACGCATCCATGCGCTTTTGTGCAAGAACAGTTCCGGCAGCACCGTGCCCCATATATTTGAGGCCAATATGGTTGTCCCCGGTCAGGAAAATTTTCAACATAACAATCTCCTCATTTGTTTTCTTCTAAGACTATGGTCTCGTTTTGGCGGAGGGTTGAGGGCAACTTCTTTGCAACTATGTTTTCTGTAAAAATTGCCTCTAGTGTTATTCCAACAATAGAACTTTTGGCATATTTATTACGTTGAGAAAGGGGCACTAATTCTGTGATTTTTGCAGAGTATTCTAAGTGCCCGCTTAAAAAGGCCGGCGCGATTTCATCACTTACATCCGAAGGCAAAAAGCCAAGTGAACCGTGCTCACTTAATACCTCCAACCGCATAGAATCGTAATCGGCTTTTGATGATATTAAATATACATCTTCGTCAAGTGAACATTTTTCAATAGCATCACTCCGCCCTTCAAAACTCGTCTCCCGAATATATACCCTATCCGGCAGTGTGAATGTCGAAGGAAATGATTCAAAACGATTGTCTACAGCAGCTATTCCACATTTAAGAAGCGTCTTATTTTCCTGCTCGGAGGTGACAATCTTAAATGTGTTAAGCCACTCGGAAATCCTGCCGATAAAGTTTTCTTCCCTTTCATCGGCGTCTATACGAACCCTTTCGCCCAGATAAAATGCAAAATAGTAGATTGGATCGATGTTGATATTCGTTGTTGAGGCAACGACAATCCCATCGTCTCCCAAGTAACCTGCTAGTTCTTGGACAATATCTGTTAGGTCTTCCTCTGTATAACTCATGTCCTTGCGATTTCTATAGCATCTTTCTCCCACCTTTTCCAGTTTGGCAAGGTTGAAGCCTTTAACTGATATATTTCCGAGAGTTTCCCATAAACGCGAGTTAGACACCTGAATAACTACGGTCGAGGCATATTGCGACATTGTTAGTTTTCTCCTTCGCAAGCTATGATTTAATCGCTAGTCGTTTTGTTCTTTGATATTTGCTGTATTCTCTATGACATCAAAGCTTATAGAGCCCAGCGCATATTTTGCGCCCCCACGCCGTGCAGACTTTGGGGTAATACTCGAAATATGTGCATTAGATAATGAGACGTAGTCCAAAAAGGGAATCAAGGGATGTAGGAGGTGCAAACTCAGGGTTCCGATTGATCTTTCGCCAACTCTAACATCCCAGCCCGAGTCAGAAGGCATTATGGTCACCGGCATACCAATCTCAGCATCCTCGGCACATTCAATTCGCTCTTTACCAATGATGGCAGATTCAGTGTATTGATCAAATGCTATAGTTACATTTATGGTTTTTTCATCTTCGTGATATCTTATTTTGTCACCGCGGTGATCTCTGTACGCAACTGAATAATCTTCAATCCAATCAGTAAGCACCTGCGCAAGTTTAGGAATAATATCTTCATTCCTCTTGGCTTTGCTTTCTATCCCGGTCCTCCATTTTTCGGTCTTGCAAACAAGCCCGTCTTTGTATTGAAATACTTTTTTATTGTTATCTGCCGTGATCCGCTTGAGAAAATCGCAATGTTTAAAAGCATCTTCCGCAATATACTCTAAACCTGCCGGTAATTGCACAGATTTTAAGTCTTGGCACACAGCAAAGGCTTCCGAGTCTATTCGCCGAACGTGTGCGGGCAGGACAATGGATTGCAACCCAGAATAATAAAATGCCTCACGTTCGATTTCTCTCAAATTCTCAGGCCATTTGATATTCTCCAATCCATAGTGACCACAAAATGCGCCTTTTCCAATGATGCTTGTTTCTTCACGTATTAGAGCAGGTCCCTTCCCCCTATAGTAATTGGTAATGAGTTTAAATGTTCCGTCATCAAGCACTTGATAAATTGAATCCTCATCCTTAAATATGTGTTCGTTTTTCTCGTCGATAGTGTACTTTATCTTCTGCTCCTCAATGCAGTGATATCCATGTACAGTAGCCTGTTTAACCCTGAGATCTCGAACCGTTCTAGGGACAACTATTTCCGCTGTTCTTGACCAGTGGGCAATGATGCTTTCGTCAAATGTCTCCGTGCCGTCCGCTAAAACGATTTTGCGTAATGCATTACAGTGCGAAAATGCTTCATTTGCGTATAAAACAACATCTTTCGGAGCTTCATAAACAGTTAGCGAGGTATCCAATAGTCGCTCCAGTTTCTTTTTTCCGTTTACGATGGAATAAAATCCAGATGCGTCTGATGTAAAATATTCATTTTCTGATTCTACATCAATAGAAGCGACATCTTTCCCGATTCCATTTGCCTGTACCAGAGTGTACTTGCCGAGCTGGCGTAATTCTCTCGGTAAAATGAGTTTATCAAATTTTGCATCTACAAGTGCATTATTCTCTATTAATTCTACGCCGGCTGGTATTTTCAGGATTTTTATTCTCTTTCCCGAGTGTCCCTTATATCCAGTAACTACCTTCCTATCTGGGGAAAAGATAAGTCCTCGAAAAAAGCTTGGTATGTTTGCAGATGTTTCTAGTTCACTACCCTGCAAGATATTCGCGATAATATTCATACTGTGGTTTATCTCTTTGAAGCCAACATTATTTTTGAACAACTTATTCTTAATGGCCAGCTTATTTTCTCTAATAGATAAACATCTTGCCTGCTCTGCCGAAGGGAATCTCTTTGTATACTCTGCAGCTAAAGCCTTCTTCTGCAACTGTAACTCTCCGGGCTCGTTTTCCCCAAAAACGCGTAGAATGTGTTTTGTAGAATGAGGCGGATAAGGGGCATCTCCTTCGGAACAACGCCTAACAGAAAGAACGAGTGCAACTTTCTCTCGATTCTCAGATCTAATTGGAACAACCACAAATTTACCTGGGCTGATCTCAAAATCACAAATATAGGACCAAGAAGTTTGATAGTTTGCAGGTAACACTTCACAATATGTATATTGTTCATCAACGAACATCGTTGCACATCCCTTCCCATTTTCAGATCGTGTCGATTCGGGGATTATTCTACGCGTCCCAATCATCTCTAAATCTAAACTGATAACTTATATCCTCGTCTTCAAAATCCTCTGTTGGCATATGCCGTAGTGTCCAGTTCTCTCTCCAATCTGTGCTATATGCACCTACCAAATATCTGTCAGAAAAAAACGCACACCCACTTCTTGAATAGAGTAACTCTATTTGCTTCTCACTTCTGTTTTTTGAGAATGCAGCGACTTTTATCTTTGGATAGTGTGCGACAACCACGTCAACATCTTCGGTGTAAACAAAAAGTTCTGCAATTTGATTTGTAATTAGAATAATATCTTCAAGATCATATACATCGGGGTCTTTTTCTGCCAAATAATCGAGCACATCAACTATATCTTCGGTATTTCCTCGGCAACACGCCCATAATATTTCCCCATTTACCGGAAGTGGCATATAAGCGCAAAAGGCCAAAGACTTGGAAATACATTTCTGTGCATCTTTGTTGTCACCTGGTATTGTGCGTGCAATAAGGGCACTGCGGAAAAAGCCTCTTTCATATTCTTTTTTACCAACAACGCGCCGGATAGATTTAATCTCTGAAATCTGGCAAGGAGCATCTTCTTCTGTGTAATTCTTTATAGATTCAATCTGCCCAAATACTAAGTTACAATTTGCTCCCACCGGAACTTCGACATAGTCGCGTATGCGAAGTTTGTCCAATTTTGATTGATAAAAGTGTGGTGCAGCAACAGTCGGGAGTTTCACTGTACAAATGATAAATTGTTCACTCTTTGGCATAGCGGGTTCATGCCTTGTCCTTAGGTCACTTTGGTTTCTTTGCTGAATTAGACCAAGTGTAAGTAAATATCGCTTCAGAGGCATTCCAAAGACTTCCGAGGAAGCATTCTTAAGGCTTTTTAACTTCGGCAAATACTCGGGGTTGTCTGAAAACAAATCATCTACAGTATCAAATGGACTCCCATTAGGATATTTTCCCTGCAGTGCTTTAATAATTGCGTGTGGATCAACACTTTTAGGCCGGCCGGAAGCTTTCTTTTCACACTTGTATCCATAAGCTTCGAGAAAATCTTTACCACTTTCATATCCTAATGCCTTGTATATTTCGGAAACGGTTTCCCCCATTTTTTTATGATTGCTGTGTAAACCAACAATAATTTTATCTGGATATGCAGAATCTATTCTTTCAAAAAGAGTCTTAAACATCGGTGTACAAGGGGTACAAACGAGATAAAATAGAAATGAGGGGCGATAG
>ENA-ORUN01003381-ORUN01003381.1-human-gut-metagenome-genome-assembly--contig:-NODE-3381-length-11465-cov-2.180018_pt1 | contig 11465 bp, 8 predicted proteins | sample MGYA00242080_ERZ509209 | MGnify/ENA primary metagenome ERZ509209 (study PRJEB26280, sample SAMEA2338786) | human gut metagenome | biome: human gut; feature: human-associated habitat; material: faeces... | reverse complement strand
AGCAAGTAATGGATGATGGGTTCTTCCACGCTGATCCGCATTCTGGAAATGTAAAGATCCGTGATGGAAAGATTGTCTGGATTGATATGGGTATGATGGGACGACTGACAGAGCATGACCGTGAGATGATCACGCTTGCGATCGAAGGCGTTGCACTGAATGATGTTGGTCTGATCCTAAAGGCGGTTCTTGGACTGGGTGAATTCAAAGAACGACCGGAGCAGAGAAAACTTTATGAAGACATTGAAGGATTGCTTTTGAAATACGGAAGTACCGATATGGGCAAGATTAATGTGGCAGAGGTCATGACGGATCTGATGGAAGTCATGAAAGAAAATAAGATCATGATGCCACATGGACTGACGATGCTTGCCAGAGGACTTACGCATATGGAAGGTGTACTTTCCAATATCGCACCGGATATCAATATGGTGGAGATTGCCAGAGCAAGACTTGCTGCGGATTTTCTTCACAATTTTAACTTTAAGAAGGAATTGAAGAACACAGGAAGAAGCCTTTTGAAATCTGTGCGGAAGATGATTGACCTTCCATCCATGACAACGGACTTAATGGATGAATTCATGAAAGGTCAGTCAAAAGTAAACCTGGATCTGCGTGTGTCAAAGGATCTGGCATTTCTTTTAAGACGACTTGTAAGGAATATTGTTATGGGTCTGTGGGTCATGGCACTTCTGATCAGTTCAAGTATTATCTGTACAACGGATATGACACCGAAGTTTATGGGAATCCCGGCACTTGGTGCGTTCGGATATCTGATGGCAGTGGTGATTATGATCTATGTATTTGTGAAACATATTTTCTCGAGGAAGTAAAAAAAGAATAGAAAGCAAAGGAAAAGAGAGATGAAATTTTCGTCTCTCTTTTTTATATATTAGGAAAGTCCTTTCCTAATATATAAAAAACGCTCCGCTCAGGATGCGCACTGCGGCGTACAAGGTAGGTGTCGCAAGCGGTCTACGTTTCCACTTCGGTCCTTGCTAAACAAGCGCCACTGGCGCTTAGCAACGCCGCAGGCGCAAGAATGTGCCGAGGCACATTCTTTGTTCATGAGAAAAATATATAAGTTTAAAACAGATAAATGAGAAAAGTTCTCAAATAATAAAAATCCAATTGACTGTATAATAGACATCCTGTATACTTACGGAGTTAGTTAGACTAACATGAGTTAGAAAAGTATAACCAGGAGCGATTACATGAAATTAAAAAATATAAAATGTTTACTTGCAGTCTGTCTTTGTGCATCGGCCCTGTTGGTCGGATGCGGACAGAAGACAGCAGATAAATCCGAAACATCGTCAGAAAGTGTACAGAATCAGTCGAAGGATATTCAAGAAGCATCCAGAGATGTTTTTGCAATGGATACCTATATGACAGTGACTGCGTATGGAGAAAATGCAGAGGTAGCTGTTGATGCGGCACAGGCAGAGATTGAGCGTCTGGACGCACTTTTATCGACAGGAGATGCAGACAGCGAGATCGCAAAACTGAACGCAGATGGAAGTGCAGAGCTTTCCGAAGATGCAGGTTATCTGACGGAACGCGCATTGGAACTTTATCAGAAGACAGATGGGGCGTTTGATATTGCGATTTATCCGGTGATGGAAGCATGGGGATTCCCAACACAGAACTTTCAGGTTCCGTCACAGGACACATTGGATCAGCTTCTTCCACTCACTGATGCGGGAAATATTTCTTATGACAAAGAAACGAAAAAGATATCTTTCGGTGTAGAAGGAATGAAAATCGATCTCGGAGGAATTGCAAAAGGATATACCTCATCCAGAATTATGGACATTTACAAAGACAATGGAATCACAAGTGGATTAGTGAATCTTGGCGGAAATGTGCAGGCACTCGGAACAAAGACGGATGGAACGAAATGGAAGATTGCAGTGCAGAGTCCCGATGACACAGAAGATTATCTGGGAATTCTGAGTGTTCAGGATAAGGCTGTTATCACTTCAGGGGGATACGAACGGTATTTTGAACAGGATGGTGTGACGTATCATCACATCATTGACCCAAAGACCGGATACCCGGCAGAAAGTGGACTTGTCTCTGTAACAATTGTAAGTGAGGATGGAACACTGGCAGATGGACTGTCTACTTCACTTTTTATTATGGGAAAAGAGAAAGCGGCAGATTTCTGGAGAGAACATAAGGATGATTTTGATGCAATCCTTATGAGTGATGATGGGACGCTATATGTAACAGAAGGGCTGGAAAATGATTTTTCAACGGAGAGAACAGTTGAGATCATTCGATAGAAAAGTGTAAGACAGAGTAGATTTTGGAGGAAAAATGGATTTAAAAGAAACAGGAAAGAAGCTGAAACCATTTGCACCGGTACTTTCGGTAGCAGTTGTGGCATCCTGTGTAGCAGGCACTCTGAGTGGATATCAGCCACCGGTTTATGCAGCGCAGGAGCAAACGAATTCTGTAAAAGAAGAGACTACAAAGTCAGAAGAGCAGGAGCAGGCGGTAAAAGGTTCTTTTGATCTGACGGATGGTGTTTATAAGGGAACTGGAACAGGTTATGTAGGAGAGATCACGGTTGCGGTTCAAATCAAAGACAAACAGATCGTTGCAATCGATATTCTGAGTTCTTCGGATGATGCGGCATTTTTTAAACGCGCACAGGCGGTGATCGATAAGATCATCGAAGGACAGACATTGGAAGTTGATACTGTTTCAGGGGCAACCTATAGTTCCCGGGGAATCATCAGTGCGGTGAAGAATGCACTGACAGGAGAAAAAGACAGCGGAACAACAGGACAGTCACAGTCTGGTGGCGGAGCGGCAGCAGGAAGTTCTACTTCTGTCGCAACAGTGGAAGACCCGGCAGCATATAAGGACGGAACTTATTACGGAACAGGGACTGGATTTGGCGGAACACTGAAAGTAAAGGTTGAGATCAGTGGCGGAAAGATCATAGACATCCAGATTATGGAGAATCAAGATGGAAGCGAATACATTTCCAAAGCCTCTGCACTGATCAATGCGATCATCAGTAGTCAGAGCACCAATGTAGATACCGTGTCTGGAGCAACGTACAGTTCGGTTGGAATCATCCAGGCAGTAAGAGATGCATTAAGTCAGGCGGCAGTGAGTGGAAATGGAGCAGCTTCGGATTCTTCAGAGACGAATGGCTCGAACAGTTCTTACAGTCAGGATCAGAGTACATCCACAACCGGAACAGTTCCATACAAAGAAGGAATCTATTATGGAACAGCGGAAGGATACAGTGGAGATGTATCGGTAGCTGTGGTGATCCAGGAGCATACGATCAAAGCGATTTTAGTCACAGAGACATCAGATGATGAAGCATTTTTCAACCGCGCAATGGATGTAGTGAAAAATGTGCTTAAAAATCAGAATACAGATGTAGATACTGTATCTGGTGCAACTTACAGTTCTAAGGGACTTATCGGAGCAATCAAGAATGCTTTGAAACAGGCGGAGAAAGTAACGAATGGAGAATCCATTGAAGAGAAAGCAGATACAACGGAACTGGAAAATGCAGTCAAGTCAGCAGAAGCACTTGTGATGGAGGAGTATACGCAGAGTAGCTGGGCGGTTCTGAGTCTCCGACTGAATGATGCAAAAGAGCTGTTGGAAACAGCTGCGAATGAAACAGTGGAACAGCAGGCTGTTGACAAAGCGGTGGAGAATCTGAACCTTGCAGTTGCACAGCTTGAGAAAAAGAAGTCAGATCAAGAGGAAGAAGTGAAGACAAAATACATCGATGGAACTTATGAGGTGAGTATACCGTGTAAACCGGATGAGGATGAAGATTTTACAGAGTATCAGCTTTCTATGAAGGTGACAATACGAAATGACAAAATTGTATCCATTACTGACGTGTCAGGAGATGGGGATGCAGCAAATGACAGCTATATCAAGAAGGCGGCAAATGGAACTTCAAGCAAAAAAGGTGTCGTTTCCCAGATTATTACCAAAGGAATGCCGGAAGAAATTGATACGGTATCCAGAGCAACCTGTTCTTCGAATGCGATTATTGACGGATGCAAAAAGGCACTGGAAATGGCTTTAAGACCAGAAGAGACGGAGGCGCAGTAGGATGAAAGAGTTTATCGTAAGACTGTTTAGTCTGCTGGCAATCGTCGGTGTCCTTTTCGGATATAACGAAGTGTTGGATGTCCGTGCAAAGGATGAGGAAATCGCAAAACTGAATGCACAGTTGGAGGTACAGTCATCTGGTGCCAGCAGTGATTCTGAGTCAGGGAGTGATTCAGGAGATGGAGCAGGATACAAGGATGGAACCTATACCGGAGAAGCGGATGGATTTGGCGGAACGGTTGCGGTAGAAGTTACTGTAAAAGATGGAAAGATCGAAGCGGTAGAAGTGACTTCCGCCGAGAAGGAAGACAGTGCATATCTTGCAATGGCGGAAGATATCATTCCAAAGATCATAGAGGCGCAGAGTGCAGAAGTTGATACGATCAGCGGCGCAACGTTCAGTTCGACAGGAATTAAAAATGCAGCAGAACAGGCATTAGAACAGGCGGTAAAGTAGTTTGAAGAAGTTGAATATACATAATTTGAAAGCAAAAGAAATTAAAAAATTGCATACTTGGCTTCGTGCCTTGATTCAGATCCTTTATTTTCTGTTTCTGCCATCTGTGTATACAGCGGCATTTGCCGGCGTGAAATACATTTTTACACAGATAGGAGCAGGCGAGGTAATCGGGCTGACCTCTTTTGTAACGGTGCTTATAGTTCTCTGCGCGTATACGATTCTTTTCGGAAGATTCTTCTGTGGATTCGCATGTGCATTCGGAAGTCTTGGAGATGGAATTCATGCATTTTATATCTGGTGTTTTAAGAAGAAAAAGAAAAAGCCGGTGCTGCTTTCAGAAAAGATCACAGAGAAGTTAAGCTATTTGAAATATCTGGTGTTGACCGTAATCGCAGTACTTTGTTTTGCAGGAATATATGGAAAGGCAAAAGGGACAAGCCCGTGGGATGTTTTTTCTATGCTGCATGCAGGAAATTTCCATTTGCAGGGATATTTGCCGGGAGTGATATTACTACTTCTTATTATTGTGGGGATGTGTCTGGAAGAAAGATTTTTCTGTCGGAATCTGTGTCCGATGGGAGCAGTATTCTCATTGCTTCCGGTGCTTCCGTTCTTTGCATTGCACCGCGACAGAGAAAATTGCATCAAAGGCTGCAGCGGATGCACGAAGAAATGTCCATCCGGGATCGGACTCCCGGAAGACGGATCACTCAAAGTCGAGGGAGATTGTTTCCAATGCCAGAAATGTATTGATACCTGTCCAAAGAAGCATATCCATACAGGAATCAAAGGTCTGAAGGGAAATGAATTCTGGTTTACGATTCTTCGGGCAATTCTGTTACTTGTAATTATGATCTGGGCAGGAGTGTAATAGATGAAGAAAAAAGATCTGTTTTTAGGAGGCGGAATCCTCTTTGCGGCATGTGTACTGTTTCTTGTGATGAATCTGATGCAGTATGTACAGGCAAAGGAAAACGGACAAAAAGAAAATCAGGAAAAACAGGTTGTGATCAAGGTGGACGGAGAAGTTTACGGAAGATATGCTTTGGATGAAGACCAGGTGATCGAAGTGCAGGAAGGAGATTTTTACAACCGTATCCGGATTGAGGATGGAAAAGCTTACATGGAAGAGGCTGACTGTCCGGATGGATATTGCGAAGAGCAGGGGAAGATCAATAACCGGACACAGACCATTGTCTGCCTGCCTCATAAGCTGGTTGTAGAAATAGAAGAAGTTGAGAATTCTGATGATTCTCAAAATGAAAAGGAACATTTACCGGATACAATTTCTAAATAAATCAATTGTTCGACTGTAAAGGAGAATGTATGAATAGAAATAAAAAACTTGCGAATATGGCAATGCTTGTTGCGCTGGCAATGATTTTTAGTTATGTGGAAAGCCTGATCCCAATTAATTTTGGAGTGCCGGGGATGAAGCTTGGAGTGGCTAATCTGGTCACTGTTACAGGTCTTTATTTTCTGGAAATTCCGGAGGTACTGGCGGTATCGGTACTGCGTGTACTTCTGACAGGATTTCTTTTTGGAAATGGAATGTCGATCATTTACAGTCTGGCAGGGGCGGTTGTCAGCCTTCTTGCCATGGTACTTGTAAAGAAGATGGATGGAATTTCCATTGTAGGAGTCAGTATCACTGGCGGCGTCTTTCATAACATAGGACAGATTCTTGTTGCGATGGCAGTGGTGGAGAATCTGAAACTGATTTATTATCTGCCAGTTCTTCTTGTGGCAGGAACAGTGACAGGGTTCGTGATTGGAATTGTCGCAGGAAAGATTTTACCGGTTGTGAAGAAAGAAGCTGTAAGGACAGTATAGATAATAATACTTTTTGATTACGGGTTAGCAAAAACTAACTTGATAATATATTCCATGCGGAAGCAGGAAAGCAGAACTGCGACAGGCAGGATCTGTATGTAACTATTTTAGTTAAAAAGGAGGTTTCTATGAAAAACAAAGAAATGAAAGTAAAGGCAATGTCCATGGCAGTGGCAATGTCTATGGTAGTAGGACTTTGCCCGTCAACGATCTTTGCGGCAACAGGAAGTCAGACTGCAAAGGATGGAACTTATACAAAGACGGCTCATGTAACCAGAACAGAAGATGATAGTGACGATGAGTGGGAAGAATATGATGTAGAAGTAAGCTTGAAAGTAGAGGATGGAAAATTCTCTGAGATCACAGTTACACCGAAAGAAGGATATGACGAAGGAAATGCATCCTACTTTAATAAAGCATATTCCAAAACAAAAGGATTTAAAACAAAGCTTGAAGGCCAGGCCGCTACAGAAGATACAATTAACAGCTGGGATACAGTTTCCGGTGCAACACGTACTTCTGATGCAATTAAAAAAGCTGCACTTGAAGCAATCCAGTCAGCTCCGGTAGCAGGGGAGACAGTTACCATTGACACAGCAAAGCTGGAGTCAGCAATCGCAGCGGCTGAGAAACTGACAGAATCTGATTATACAGCAGACAGCTGGAGTGCAATGCAGACAAAATTAACTGTAGCGAAGGCAGCTCTGAAAGCAAAGGAATCCCAGAGTGCAGTGGACACAGCGGCAGATGAGTTGAATGCAGCAGTGAAGGCATTGAAAAAGGCAGAAGTTGCGAAAGAAATGTATGTGTTGATGAATATTCCATATTCTGAATTTTATGCAGCTGATCAGGTAGTAGGAGCAGACAGTGTATCCTCCGCTACAAAAGCGAAAACAAGATCAACACTTGTAGCTGGATCTTATCATGTAAACAGTGATGGAACAGATATTACAGGTATTACATATCCGGTTAAGATTAGTGATGCATCTGTACTGAAAAACTATACACAGATCACAGATGACAGCAAGCTTTCTATTACAGTGAATATGAAAGGAAAAGAGACAACAACAGAATATAATGGAAAAGATGCGTTATTCGAGAGCGCAAGCTATTCTTACTATATTTTAAGTGAGACTCCTTCCTATTATAAGGAAGCAACAGTAAATGCAGATGGTTCCCTCAGCTTTAGTGAAGTGAAAGGTGCAACTGCACAGAAGTTGAGTGATGCATCAATTGATTTCACAACAGATACAAAGTATGGAGATTATGAATTAGATGTAAATGGACTCCCAGAAACAGTTAATACAGTATATGGAGTTGTGATCAGCACAAAAGAAGGAGACAACTACGGACTTCGTCATCTTGAAAATATCTGGAAAAAGAAAGAACTGGCATGGAGTACAGGATTTGTGACAACATCTCATGGAAACACACTGGACTCAAAAAATTATGAAAAGATGATGGGTCAGACAATCAATAAAATCACATATTACACAGATAATGGAATCTATGAGATTGATGCAGATCAGTATGTGCCGGTTAAATTCAATGGAACTATCGCAGCAGAGAATGCAGATGTTGAAAGTGGAAAAGTAAATGTAACTGTAGAAGGCCTTCCTGACGATTATCAGGCAGAATATACAGTTGAAGGTCTTGAGGATGTTCAGGTAAAAGACGGAGTACTTACCTATAAGACAAAAGGCGCTGAGATAGGCAAATATACTCTGAAAGTATCTGATAAATCCGGAAAATATGCAGATCTTACGACAGATTTTGAATTGACAACAGAAGCTGTACCGGTTGTATTTAACAGTGAAAGTGCAGCACTTGTAGCGGCAGAAGGATATGCAGCAGAGGATGTAACTTCTTATGTAAAGAATATCGAATCCGTAACAGTTGACGAAACAGAGTATGCGGCAACAGGAAAACGTGCAGTGAAGATCATCAAAGAAGATGGAACAATTGATACAACTGCAGCTCCGTTTAAGAATGCAGAAAATGGACAGGAATTTAAGATTACAGTGAAAGCAACAGGCTATGCAAAGGATTGTGAATTCACTTATACTTTATCACAGGAGAGTGAGTATACTTACGCATATGTAGGACTTAGCTGGGCAGAGTACTGGGCTGCTGAAAATGTGCAGGCAGCAGGAAATACATCTTCTTCAGATGCAAAGGATTCAAAAGGAGAGTCTGACAAGGGTGCATTCGATACTGTAACAAGAGCTACAGTAAATCATGGACTTCACAGAGGTTCTTTCCAGTGCAACGCAGTAATCAAGGCGGAAAATGGAAAAGAGTATGCAGCAGAGTACTGGACAGATGGAACTACTGCAGTTCTGACAGACGGAAGCAAGATTACATTTAACAGAGGAGAGATCACAGAAGAATCTGGTGCAACAACAAAGATGACAGAGTATGATGTACTCGGACTGAAATATGTGCCGGTGAAAGTAAAAACATCTGATCTGGATGCACTGAAAGCAAGCTATCGTGTGATCGAAAACGGAAGTGAACTTGCAGGAGGATATTCAGAAAAGAATCTGGTAAGCTATACAGGACTGGTTGCCAATGTAACAGAGAATACAAACGGTCTGAAAACAGCAACAAAGAATGAGGATGGATCTTTCAGTTTCTCTGCAAGAGTGAATCATGGATCAGAGTCTGGAATCAAAGATCAGGCACTCAAGACAGCACCAACAGCAGAGGAAGCAGGGCTGACAGTAAAAGAAACAAGCGGATCTTATGGAGAATTCTTAAGAGTTGATCTGACAGGAAATTATGGTGATCTTGGATCAAATCTCCAGACTGTTACATGGACTTACTATGGAGATGACAGTACATATACAAATGCAAAAGCTACTTATGGAACAAAATTTGCAGCAGATAACTGGATGCACAAAGCAATGGGAATCCAGCTTGGACTGACAAATTCTCTTCGTTGTACACTTCCAGAAGGAACGGATGGAACAGGATATTGGACCATTACACTGACAGCACTTGGATATAATGACGTGACATACAAATTCCAGGCGACAGAGGAGAACATTGTAAAAGCATCTGAGGATAAAACAATCACAACAACAGAGCTTGAGGCAGCTATTGCAAAAGCAGAAGCCCTGAAAGAAGCTGAATACACAGCGGAAAGCTGGGCATCTATGCAGATGGAACTTCAGGAAGCAAAAGATGAATTGAAAAATCCAAAAACTCAGGCAACTGTAGACGAGGCAGTAAGCCACCTCAACGCAGCTGTTGAAGCACTTGTTAAGATAGAAGAGCCGGCAGCAGTTGATACTTCTTCCCTTGAGAAAGTAATCAGTGATGCGGCAGCTCTGAAAGAAGCTGATTACACAGTTGACAGCTGGAAGGCATTGCAGAGTGCACTGACAGACGCTAAGAGCGCATTAAATGCAAAAGAAAGCCAGGAAAAAGTTGATAAAGCAACAGATGCGTTAAATGCAGCAATCAAAGCACTTGTAAAGAATGGGAACCAGGCGGGAAGTCAGAATGGAAGTGCAACTCCGACTGTTACAAAGAAGGCAGGAACAACTACGGATGGATCAGCTTCCAAAGGAACAAGTGGATCAAAAGCCGCAAAGACAGGTGATCCGGCAAATGTTCTTGGCTTATTAGGACTTGCATTCTCCTCACTCGGAGCAGGAGTTGGCGGATTTGCATGGAAGAGAAAAAGAAAATAAAGACAAGAAAATTGAGAAAATTTTCAACAATTTCGCGAAAAAGATTAAAATAGTGCATTGACACTATCGCTTTAAAGTGATAAACTCCTAGCAAATGGAATAACGCTTTAAACCGATGAAGCGGAGATCAAAGTAATTATGCGCGCACAGAGAGTCCGGGAAGCTGAGAGCCGGATCGAGATGCAGGTTGCCAAATGGACCGCTGAGGGCACAGTCAAAGGATTTGAGAATCCGAGTACTCTGTGACGTGAAGGCATACGTCAGTTGCCGGAGATATGTTAGTATCTTACAGAGCGCATGGGAGTGTACCCGTGAATCAAGGTGGCACCGCGGAAAAGATTTAGATTTACCGTCCTTGACAGAATAGGAATATTCTGTCAAGGACTTTTTTTCTACCATAAACATATATTTCCTATCGGGATAAAAGAGAAATTCATTTTGCAGCATAACTTCAAGGAGGAATACACATGGACAAGACATTAGAACAAATCAGATCCTACGCTGAACAAGGCAGATACAAGCGAGTTCCGATCAGCAAAGAGCTGTATGCAGATGCATTTACGCCGATCAGTGTGATGCGGACTCTGCGGGCGGCAAGCAAACATTGCTATCTGTTGGAAAGTGCGGAGGACAGACAGCAGTGGGGAAGATATTCCTTCCTTGGATATGCACCAACGATGGAGATCACTTGTACCGATGGGCGTGTGATCATCAGCGAAGGGCATGAAGATGAGGATAAGACCAGACGGGAAGTTTTAACCGACCATCCGGGAAAGGTTCTAAGAGAAATTCTCGAAGCATATAAAAGTCCGGTTGTTCCGGGACTTCCTCCATTTACCGGAGGGCTTGTCGGATATTTTTCTTATGACTACATCAAATATGCAGAACCGACATTGAAGCCAGTCCTGGAAGAGAAGAATGAGACTACAGGAAAGACAGCAGCAAAAACGGCAGTAAGAGATTTCCGGGATGCGGACTTGATGTTATTTGACCGTGTCATCGTATTTGACAATTACAGACAGAAGCTGATCCTGATTACAGGCGTGAAGATGGAAGGTGATCTGGAAGAAAAATATACGAACGCGAAGCAGGAATTAGAAGAGATGGAACGATTGATCCGAAGTGGGGCGCAGGCAGATTTCCGACCACTTGTTTTAGAAGAAGAGTTCCATCCGGGAGTGGATAAAGAAGATTATTGCAAGTTGGTTGAGAAAGCTAAGGAATACATTTATGAAGGTGATATTTTTCAGGTCGTTTTATCCAATCCGCTGACAGCGAAGGCAAAAGGAAGTCTTTTTGATACCTACCGGGTGCTTCGAACCTCGAATCCATCTCCGTATATGTTCTACTTTTCAAGTGATGATATTGAAGTG
>ENA-ORUN01003379-ORUN01003379.1-human-gut-metagenome-genome-assembly--contig:-NODE-3379-length-11472-cov-3.491986_pt1 | contig 11472 bp, 14 predicted proteins | sample MGYA00242080_ERZ509209 | MGnify/ENA primary metagenome ERZ509209 (study PRJEB26280, sample SAMEA2338786) | human gut metagenome | biome: human gut; feature: human-associated habitat; material: faeces... | reverse complement strand
CTCAACGGCTCTGGTCGCGCTGGCGCTTTTTCTGCCATGCGTCCAGTAATTTGAAAATGGTGTTCTCAATCTGGAACGGGGTATAGGAACGCGGGAAGTATTTGCGGAGCTTTTCACCGGAGAGGGTAATGTCGTTTTTCTCCGGTTTCTTCTGCTCCGTCATAATGGAGAGCATGGTGTCCTCATTCAGCTCACCGCTTTGACTGAGCTTTTTCATCCGCTGCGCCTGCGAGAGTGAGGGGGTGGCCTGTTCGCTGTCGATGGTTTCCAGAAGCAAGCCCTGCTCCTTGGGTGTCAGCGCCGCGATCTGATACGCCGGACTGAGGGCGATTTTCTTTTCGTCCACCATCTGCTGAAGCTCCGGGACTAACTGCGTCAGGGCGATGTAGCCCTGCACGGCGCACTGATACTGCATTCGGCGCTCATGCTGCTCGTTGCTCCAAAGGCTTCCGGGATAATGCTTGATCAGCAGGTTCAGGCGCTGGAACAGGCGGCGTTCATGGGGAAATGTCTCTAAGACTGCCTCGCGGTAGCCGACCACACCGGCCTCAATGCGCTCGGCCAGCCACGGGCAGCGCAGGGCGGTACAGCCCAGCTTTTTCACATACTCGGTACAGAGCTGGCAGCTCACATCTTTGGGCGTGTATTTGAACGTGTTGATATACATGGCGTCCTCCTTTTGACATGAAAATAGCGGACAAACAAACTGCTTGTCCGCTCAACGGCTCTGGTCGCGCTGGCGCTTTTTCTGCCATGCGTCCAGTAATTTGAAGATGGTGTTCTCAATCTGAAATGGGGTATAGGAACGTGGGAAATATTTGCGGAGCTTTTCACCGGAAAGGGTAATGTCGTTCTTCTCCGGTTTCTTCTGCTCCATCATAATGGAGAGCATGGTGTCCTCGTTCAGCTCGCCGCTCTGACTGAGCTTTTTCATCCGCTGCGCCTGCGAGAGCGAGGGGGTGGTCTGTTCGCTGTCGATGGTTTCCAGAAGCAGCCCTTGTTCCTTGGGTGTCAGCGCCGCAAGCTGATAGGCGGGACTGAGGGCGATTTTCTTCTCGTCCACCATCTGCTGAAGCTCCGGGACTAACTGCGTCAGGGCGATGTAGTTGCGGATGGTATCTCCGCTCACACCGGCATCCTGACCAACTTCATCATCGCTGCGGAACTTCGCCGAAATTTTCGGCGAAGTCAGATCCGTCCGTGCGCCCTGCCGCTTGATGGCCTCCATCTTCATCTTGTAGGCTTTGGCGCGTTCGGAGGGGAGAATGTTCTCACGCTGAAGGTTGCTGTCCACCATGATGATGGTGGCAGCGTCCCGGTCAATGTCACGGACAATAACCGGCATGGTGGCCAGTCCTGCCAGCTCGCAGGCGTGTTTGCGTCGGTGGCCTGCGATCAGCTCATAACCGCCGTCCTCCCGTGGCCGCGCCAGCGCGGGGACGAGGACGCCGTATTCCTTGACGCTTTCGGCGGTTTCCTGCATGGACGCATCCTCCCGCACCTGAAAGGGGTGATCCGGGAACGGGTGCAGCTCAGAGAGCGAAATCTGAACAACTACTTCCTGCTGCGGTTTCGGCTTTTTGGATGGCGCGGGCTTTTTGCCCGGTTCCTTCTGCACGGTTTTTTCAGGCATTGTGTTCCTCCTGTCGGCATCTGATTTTGGGTACAAAAAAAGGACATTTCTTCTTTTCAGAGGAAATGTCCTGATTTCTTGGACGGGCTGACAGCCCGCCCAAACAGTATTTAGTTTTTGTCGTTACTATAACACCCCCTACGATATAACTACTTCGCGGCTCGATTTTTCGGTTTGGAAAAGGATGAAAAACCTTGCCAGATAACCGAAAACCCTTGATATACGGGGCTTTTCCGGTTTGTCGTAATTATACCGTAAGGGCACACTTTCGCCACCGCATCTCTGGAACACGGCATGGACATCAAGACTCTCTCCACCATTATCGGTCATGTCTCTACCGCAACAACTCTGAATGTATACGCTCATGTCACAGACGAGATGAGGAAAATCGCTGCGGCGAAAATCGACCGAGGGATCGCCAAATCAGAAATCAGCCAGGATATAGACACAGCGCCAAGGAAACCGGCCCCATCCACCTTCCGCCCCTGCAAAGGTCAGCGCCGTAAACCCGGCACCGGCTGTGTCAGCCAGATTAATGAAAACCTGTGGGAAGGACGGTACTCTCCCAAACTTCCCAACGGCGCCCGCCTCGCCCGAAATGTCTACGCCCACAGCGAGAAAGAATGCGAACAGAAACTGGCAGAACTGATCGTCCAAATGAAAGCCGAAATTGCCGCCCAGCGGCAGCAGCCCCAAGCTCCGGCATGAATCACGCAAAGAAGAAACGCGGAGTTCCCGATGCCATGTCGGGAACTCCGATTCGTTCTGTCTGTGGTATTTTATGTGGTCAGCGAAAATCCGCAAAACTGCATCGGTTCCAAAAGTTGCCGAAATCAAAAGAAAACACCCGAAATCCGAAGATTTCAGGTGTTGTTCTGGATCTGCCGGGCAGATTCGAACTGCCGACCTCATCCTTACCAAAAAGTTCGCGTTCATCTTACCTTGTGTCCGCTTGTGTCTCTACATACCGTCAGGTCTCTGTGCCATAAGGATTTTTGTGTTGTCTTCTCTCTCGCCGTTTTACCTTATTTTAGGCCGTTTGTTGGAAGATTTGTTGGAAATCCTTTTTCGCATTCTTCACCAAAACCGCATCCCTTACGGCGTTCTATTACAATCCCGCCCAACACATCTTCCAAATACACATACTTCTGTCAAATGATATATCTATCCCTCTCGTTTAAGATCATCAAACATTGTCCTGACCGACAGGGCATTTTTTGTAAGCTTTTTGATACTGAGCTCATCCGCCTTATTGTTTACAAGGCAAAGACTATTTTCAGAGGAAAGAAGTGCCGCCTTTGTCTTTTGCAAATGGTCTATGAATCAAAGTTCAGCAATCAGCTCCACTTCGACTAGGACATTTTTAGGTAGCCCCTTTACAGCAAAGCAGGAGCGAGCGGGTTTTCCGACGAAGTATTTTGCATATACCTCATTGAAAGCAGCAAAGTCAGTCATATCACTCAAGTAACAAGTGGTTTTCAGAACCTTATCAAAGGATGTCCCCGCTGCCTCCAGTACGGCAGCAAGGTTTTGCATAACCTGTTCGCTCTGACTGATGATCTCTGTTCCTACAACAGTACCGGTTTTGGGATCGAGGGGAATTTGGCCCGATGTGAAAAGCAGGGAGTTCCCTATCATGGCCTGAGAGTACGGTCCAATTGCCGCAGGTGCCTTATTGGTCTCGATTTTATACATGGAATAGTCCTCCTAGTCAAAAATGTCCCATCTGGACGTTAAATTTATCATATCGTCAAATATTATAGGAGTCAAGATTAGGAAAGCCTATTTACATTTTAATAAATATACTATAAAATATAGAAAAACTTAATTGCTTGCGTGGGACTAGTGTTGTTTAGAAGAACATGTGTTAGTTAAATATCACAAAGAGGGTATTGAGAATGGAACGAGTTGATGTTGAGCTTTTTTTGGCAATAGTTAAGTGGAACAGTATTACGAAGGCATCTGAGATTATGCACTTCTCACAGCCAACGGTTAGTTACCGCCTTAAGGTGCTAGAAAAAGAAATGGGTGTACAGCTTTTTCATCGCCGCAAGGGGGTACGGACTTCCGAATTAACACAGCAAGGAGAGCAGTTTATAAAAATTGCAGAACGTTGGCTTGCAGTTTATCAAGACACACAGGAGCTGAGGCATTATCCGGCCAATCTGCTGAGCATTGGCGCAGTCAGCAGCATTAATGTCCCAATTTTATCTGATGTCTATTCGATAGTCTCTCGCCAGCCTTATTCGCTACGGTTGAATGTGATCACGAAATATTCTGAAGAGCTTTACAACCTCATTGAGGAACACAGTATTGACATTGGCTTTGTGGCAGAGGCCGACAAGCGAAAGAGCGTGATTACAATACCTCTATTTCAGCAGAAATACTATGTAGCACGCTATGCTAGGCATCCAGATATTGTCGGGAAAGTCAGTACAAAGGATCTTGACAAGACAAGGGAGGTCTATATGTACTGGAACAGCGAATTCGAACAGTGGCATCAGAATATATTTCAAGAAGTACCGACTTATCACACATGTGTAGATAATGCAGCGTTACTCCAGTGCTTTCTTGCTTCAGATGGAGATTGGGCAATCATTCCAAACAGTTTGGTTCCGGCTTTGACAGCTGCATCTCGGAATATTCAGATTGACGAGTTAGACGTTCCAGAGCAGATTGTGCGGACCTGCTACCTGATTAAACATAGGGAGCCACGCATGTCTCGTTTAGATGCGATTGAGTTATTTGAGGACAAAATGCGACAGAGTCTTGTGCAAAATCCCTATGTAGAATTGCTATGACTTATTAAAAATTTCTATCCAGCTCAGCAAAAATTGCCATTTTTGCTGAGCTGTTTTTTCTGCTATGGTATAGGCAGAGCGGCTCATATGGCCCACTTAAAACGAAAGGGAGGAAAACATAATGACATTATCGGTTGAAAACAGCATTTTTACAATTACTCTTTCAGCGATTTCAACGGTGGCACTCGCGCTTCTTATGTTAATGCTCGGCCAAAAAATCAAAAACCACGCAAAGTTCCTACAGGCCTATTGCATTCCAGCCCCCGTTATCGGCGGTGTACTTTTCGCGATCTTTAACTTAATTCTTCACCAAACCGGTGCGGCAGAAATTGTGATGAACACGACATACCAGTCCGATATGCAGAATCTGTTTTTTACCAGTGTTGGTTTTACCGCGACATTTGCTTTAATGAAAAAAGGTGGAAACCGTCTCGTTAAATACTTTGTCATGGCGGCGATTCTTGCAGTCCTTCAGGGCGCAGTAGGCGTGTTGGTCGCCAAGGGCATTGGGGCAGAGGAATGGCTCGGCATTATGTGCGGCCCCGCAGCTCTTTCTGGCGGTCACGGAAACGCAGCGGCTTTTGGCGAAATGCTCGACAAAATGGGACATAACGCAACTGTCGTCGGAATGGCAGCCGCAACATTTGGTCTTGTTACCGGAGGGTTTTTCGGTGGTCCGATCGCAGAACGTCTGATTCGCAAGAAGAATCTTACGCCTGCTACCTCCTTAGACGCAACACTCGTTGCCGAAGGAAAAGAAGATACAAATGCAAAACCTGTTACTGGTACGGCAATTTTCTCCCACGTTGCGTTGATGGCTACTCTACTGGCCGTCGGTCTTCTATTCAAATCGCTTATCAAAGAAGCATTCAATCTTTCACTACCGGATTATGCGGTTCCCGCAGTGTTGGCGTGCCTGACAGCCAACCTGAATGAGCGTACACATTGGTTCGATGTCAATCCAGCAATCATGAGCGGTCTCCAAGACTTTACACTAGGCGTGTTCCTCTCGCTCGCAATGGTATCCCTTAAGCTCTGGCAGTTAATCGATCTTGCGATTCCCATGATTGTTATTCTTGTCATAGGTCTTGTCGTCACTCTGCTGTATATTTACTTCTTTGTATTTCCCATCTGTGGCAAAGATTATGATGCTGCGATCATGTGCGCAGGCATGACCGGCCATGGCCTTGGTGCCTCTCCAACTGGTTTTGCGAACATGGACAGCGTGTCGAAGAAGTACGGTCGAAGTGAAATTTCTTATCTGTGCGTGACAGTCGTTGGCGGTATCCTGATGGACTGGGTACTGCTCATTGTGAACACCACGCTTGTGAATCTGTTTGGCTAACATATTTTATAAGGTTATGCTGTGGAGGATAAAACTAATATGAAGCAGAAGTTCAAAATTGCGATCCCAGAGCTTCCAATCGACAGATCAACGCTTCCATCTCATATTTTTGATGAGTGTGAGCTTTTGGAAGGGGACAAGGCTGTCCGCGGTGATAATGCTCAACTCATGAAATATATCGACGAGGTCGATGCCATCATTTTTAACTCAAGCAATACAATTGATGCCGAGTTGATGAAAGCAGCGCCAAAGTTAAAAATTGTTTTTAAATCCGGTGCTCGCCCGGAAAATGTTGATTATGCCTATGCCAAAGCACACGATATAGCAGTCGGCTGGACACCTGCGGCTAATGCACAAAGCGTTGCGGAGTACACTATTTTGCTGATGATGGCAGCTCTCCGACAATTTTCAGCTGCCAAAGACGTGCTCGCTAACGGAGGATGGCGCAACCAGTGTGGGTTAGGACATGATATCTGCGGGCTGACGGTCGGACTGGTTGGCTTCGGTGGCATAGGACGCAATGTGGCACAAATGCTTAAGGGATTTCAGGCGAATGTTGTCGCGTATGATCCCTATACACCTGATGCACTATTTATACAATGCGGTGTAAAACGTGTAACTCTTGACGAGTTAATGAAGTGCTCGGATATTATTTCAATTCATTGCCTGCTAACAGATGAGACTAGGAATATGTTTGACCTCAGTGCTTTTGAAAAGATGAAACAAAGTGCAATTCTAGTCAATAGTGCCCGGGGTGGTATGATTGATGAACTTGCTTTGACAGAGGCCCTCAGAACACACCAAATTGCAGGTGCAGCAATCGACGTTTATGCTTCAGAGCCACCCGCCCTTGATCATCCATTCCGGACATTAGATAATATCATCATGACACCACATATCGCTGCACGGACACAAGAAGCCTCTTGGCGCGAATGCGCATGGTCCATTGAAGGTGCGTTGGATTACCTAAATGGACGGGAAATTAAAAATGCTGTTGTAGTTCCGCCTGAGAGAAATTGAATTACGGCCTAGTTTAAATGGAAAAGAAGTTCAAATAGATACCGGACTTCAAATCAATGCTTATTTTTAAGGAGGAAATTTTATGTATTATCCGAAAGGCGTTATCGCATCCATGGGAACCTGCTTCGATTCTTCCGGCGCGCTCGATCTCCCCGGTCTAGGAAAAAACATCGAGTTTCAGAAAAAAGCTGGCATCAAGACAATCTGCGTTTTGGGGGGCACCGGAGAAGCGGCGTCCATGTCGCGAGAAGAACGCCATGCCGTTATGGAAGAGACTATGCGTCACGCAGATGGACTGCATATCGTCTTTGGAGCTCTCGCCGGTACTCCCGCTGATGTAAAGGCTGACATTGCAAAGGCCAAAGAGCTCGGTGCCGATGCCGTCATGGTCATGGCGACTCCATTTGTTCGTCCCTCTGAACGCGATGTTGAACGACTGATCAGAGAATACGCTACCGTCGGTATGCCGTTGATTGTTTTTAATACCCCTAGTCGGTCGGCGTTTCGTATGTCCGCCGCACTGGTCAAGCGACTTAACAATATCGATGAGGTCGTAGGCATCAAGGAGTCCTCCGGAGATATGGTACTGTTTCAGGACATCCGTGTTGATTGTCCGCATCCCTTTGCGCTGTTGACCGGTGGTGACGACCTATACTTGCCTTCCCTTGCCTTGGGTGGCGATGGAGGTATTTTGGCCTGTGCTGCAGTAATTCCCGAGGTGTTCGTCAAGATGGATGAGGCTATCGCAGCAGGAGACTACGAGACTGCCAGACGTTGCCACTATGCAGAGAAGTTGCTTAATGATGTGATGTATAAGGCATCTCACCCTGTGCCGATGAAACTGGCTCTGGCTTACAGAGGCCTGCCGGCCGGTCCTTGCCGTCCGCCTTTTACGGATCTTGAGGAATCGCATAAAAAAGAAGTCTATGAAGCTATGGGTCAGCTTAAAAAGGACATTAGTGATATTGTAGCATTTGTGGATGAATACTCATTTGTGTAATGGCAAAATGGCTTAGTGGTTGTGAAAGCAAATCGGTTCTTGTGGAATTCTTTTATTCCTTCTCCTTTTTGCGCAACTTATCTTACCTTATCGGGTGTGACAGATCTGCTTAGGCAGGTGCTTGGAAAATCAATTAAATAGATGAACAGGCTGGCTGCAAAATAACTTGCGGTCAGCCTGTTGTTTTATTCAACGCTAGTAAGCGCTCAATAAAGGCACGGCTGGAACAAAGGAGAAAGGTGTGCGAAAATCTTCCCATATGTCGAAAAACTTCCGGTAAGTTTTTCGAGAGAATGGGAGGAATAAGGGATGACAGAAGTCATGCAAGTACGAGAAGCATACCGAGTGGAACAGTGGCGACAGCTTATGCAGCAGCGCAAAGATAGCCCCTTGAATAATCGGGAATTCTGTGCGCAGCAAGGGATCAGCGAAAAGAGCTATTACTATTGGCTGAAAAAACTGCGCGAGTCCGCAATGGAACGCGGGATCCCGCAGCTTGTGGCGTTAGAAGATCGTGAGAAGCCGGATGAACTGCGGATAGAGTATCATGGAGCCGGCATGGTACTGCCGGGACATGTGGACATCGATGCAGTCGCCGCAGTCCTGCGTTCGCTGCAGCAAACATGATAGACCTGAGTCGGGTAGAGAAATACTATGTGGCTTGCGGCTATACGGATATGCGCCGGGGCATAGACGGTCTTGCCGCCATCGTGTCACAGCAATTCGGGGCGCCACTGTGTGAGGACAGCCTGTTTCTGTTTTGCGGGCGGCGGACAGACCGGATCAAAGCGCTGTATTTCTCAGGGGATGGGTATGTACTGCTCTACAAGCGGTTAAACAATGGTGCGTTTCAGTGGCCAAGATCGGAGCAGGAGCTTCGGTTGTTGGATAAGCGAAGCTTTCGGTGGCTCATCAGAAAACCAAGACTGCTTTCGTGCCAAATGAGGAAATACGACAGGAATTGGCAAATGCCATCGAAAGCCGAAAGTGGGATGAGATGGCGGCGTTTCAGCGGGATTCGGACAAACTGCTGAACGCCACGTTGGATATGGATGGTGCGTCGGTTGCGATGCAGATTGAAAAAATCCATAACGAGTATGCATCCGTCATTCAGTACCATAACGAAAATTCCTTGAGCAGTGTCTTATCGATTGCGTATCTTGGTGCGATGCAGTACTATTTCAAACCGATTCGCGAGTTCCCAACAGGCAGAGGATTTGCAGACTTTGTCTTTATCCCGAAGCCTGAATACGGTTTATCCTACCCGGCTATGGTCATTGAACTGAAGTGGAACAAATCGGCTGAAACAGCATTACGGCAAATTAAGGCCAAAAAATACCCGGAATCGATCCGAGACTATACTGGCAGCATTTTGTTAGTTGGGATCAACTACGACGAAAAGACGAAAGCTCATGAGTGTTCGATTGAAAGGTACGACAAGGAGTAAAGACCTTGCACGCCTTTTACTGAGGGGTGTGTAAGAGAAGGCGCCCTTTACGAAAACCTGATTCTTTGTAAAAGATGGTCGCGATGTCGCATAGTTCTCGCCCGCATTAAAAGCGGAATAGACGCGGAATGAGAACGGAATATATGAAAAATGCGGAATAAATGCAATCCTAAAAATTGTAAAAATTCCTTATAAACACGAATTTTCTTTATTTTACGCAGACGAAAATGGAACAGAAAGAATGGGGTTCAAGAGGCCGCTGGTTCGATTCCAGTCACTCGGACCATGCGGAATGTCCTTATAGGATCTGAGTATCCTGTAACGGGCACTCCGCATTTTTTGTTTCCAATCTTATACCGCAACCTCTGCCGGGGCGTAGCTGACAGCTACGCCCTTTCTCGTTTCCATGATGATGTCAGCCTCCGGGATCTTCTTGCGGTCAGGCACTTCAAAGGCACCGATAACGGCAATCAGGATTAAAACCGCCGTGATTTTCTGTGCCTTCAGTTCTTTCCAAGCAAGCGCCAGATAGGATTTCATTTCACCGTCACCTCCGAAAGCTTTCCGTCGATGATGGTAAAACGGTGCTCTGCCATCTCTGCAATGCGAGGATCGTGAGTAATGACAACGAGGGTCTTATTCATTTTCGCCCGAAGATTACAGAGCATTTCCATGACCTCACTGCCGCTTTTGGTATCAAGATTTCCTGTCGGCTCGTCGGCAAAGATAATGTCTGGCTGTGCGATCAGAGCGCGGGCGATTGCCACGCGCTGCTGCTGCCCGCCGGACAGCTCATGGGGCAGATGGGTCAAACGGCTGTCGAACCCTAAAAAGGCTGCGATCTCCTGCAAATAGGCACTGTCCGGCTGGCGCTTGTCGAGAAGCAGCGGCATAATGATATTCTCCTGCGCTGTCAGCACCGGGAGCAGATTGAATTGCTGGAAGATAAAGCCGATCTTTTGGCGGCGAAACGCCGATAACTCCTTGTCACTGCCGTGATGGATGTCGGTATCGCCATACAACACCTTGCCGGAAGTCGGCGTGTCCAATCCACTTATGTTGTGAAGCAGCGTACTTTTGCCACTGCCAGACGGCCCCACAATGGAGATGAAGTCACCGGAGTGGATTGTCATATTGGCATGGTACAGCGCAACGACTTTGTTCTCGCCTGTACCGTAGATTTTGGAAACAGCGTTTACTTGAATATCCATGAAAAAACTCTCCTTATCGGTTTGATAAGGAGAGTATAAAAGGCAAATCTCAAAAAACGCTCAAGAGTTATGAGATTTTCAAAATGGCGGAGGCAACAGCCCCGGTATCGGTATTTGCGATTTTCAACGTACCGCCGTGTTTGCGGCACAGAAGATCGCAGATATAAAGCCCCTTGCCCAAATGCTCCGCTTCTTCCGTACCCTTGCGGAACGGCTGGAAGCCGTCTTTCAAAAGCTCTGCCGGAAATCCGGCGCCATCATCCGCAACTTCCAGTTTCAGATTTTCGCCTTCTATGGAGAGTTCTACCGAAACGTTTTCCTTTGCAAATCGGAGAGCATTTGTTGTAAGGTTCTCAGCAACTTGAAACAACGTCCCTTTATCCAGTGTGACAGCGCCGCCTGCGGACAAGACGTGAAAGTGAAGCTGCTTTTCGTTATCGGCTGCGGAAAAGCCAAGGGCTTTTTCCAAATCGGCGCTCAGGGCAGCGGTGTCAAAAGTCGCTTTTCCAGCTGCACCTGCTCCAGCCGTTGAACCTTGCTCATGGTTTCCACATAGCGTTCGATGCGCCCTGTATAGGCTTCCATGCGCTCAAGATTATCCATAAGCTGCGGCGTATTGCCGCAATCTGCACACTGTTTTGCCATTTTTGCTGAGCCTTTCAGGACTGTTATCGGGTTTCGGAGATCGTGGGAAAAAGCGGCGTTCAGCCGCTTCCGTTCCTCTGTTTGCCGCCACAGCTCACGGTTGCTGTTCAAAAGCGATTGCCGCATGGTTTCAAACGTAACACAGAGCTGTTCCAGCTCGTCCCCGGATACGGCTGGAATGATAAAGTCTAAATCATTCTCCATCATGCGGTTTGTGCCATCCATGAGAACAGCAAGCGGCTCTTTCAGTTTCCAGCGATAGAACAGCGAGGCGGTTACGCGCTCATACCCGTGTGGATGCTCAATACGAAATGGCGCGGCAAGGACTTCCTTTTTGCCATGAACGGACAGACCGGAAAGCTCGTGGGCG
>ENA-ORUN01003375-ORUN01003375.1-human-gut-metagenome-genome-assembly--contig:-NODE-3375-length-11483-cov-3.769163_pt1 | contig 11483 bp, 6 predicted proteins | sample MGYA00242080_ERZ509209 | MGnify/ENA primary metagenome ERZ509209 (study PRJEB26280, sample SAMEA2338786) | human gut metagenome | biome: human gut; feature: human-associated habitat; material: faeces... | reverse complement strand
GGAAAGAAAATAGGTGGTGCTCCGGCAAACTTTGCCTATCATGTATCACAGTTTGGTTTTGACAGTCGCGTGGTGAGTGCCGTTGGCAAAGATGAGTTGGGAGACGAGATTCTGAACGTATTCAACGAGAAGAAACTGAAAACGCAGATTGAACAAGTGGATTATCCTACCGGTACGGTACAAGTGACATTGGATAACGAGGGTGTACCTTGTTACGAAATCAAAGAAGGTGTGGCATGGGATAACATACCTTTTACGGATGAACTGAAACGTTTGGCATTGAGTACGCGTGCCGTTTGCTTCGGTTCCCTGGCTCAACGTAATGAAGTGAGCCGTGCCACTATCAACCGTTTTCTGGATACGATGCCCGATATAGACGGACAACTGAAAATCTTTGATATTAATCTCCGCCAGGACTTCTACACCAAAGAGGTATTGCGCGAATCTTTCCGCCGTTGCAACATTCTGAAGATAAACGACGAAGAACTGGTGACCATCAGCCGTATGTTTGGCTATCCCGGCATCGACTTACAGGATAAATGTTGGATCCTGTTGGCAAAATACAACCTGAAGATGCTGATTCTGACTTGCGGAATTAATGGTAGTTATGTGTTTACCCCGGGTGTTGTCTCTTTCCAGGAGACACCGAGGGTTCCGGTTGCCGATACGGTGGGGGCAGGTGATTCCTTTACGGCTGCTTTCTGTGCTTCCATTTTGAATGGAAAACCGGTTCCCGAAGCTCACAAACTTGCTGTTGAAGTTTCTGCTTATGTCTGCACGCAAAGCGGTGCAATGCCCGAACTTCCGCAGGTTTTGAAAGACAGACTAATGTAATTGTTTGATGGAAAGTAAGTATAGAGGTATATCTCATTCCGTGGGAATATACCTCTTTTTCTTTTTGCATGATTCGTATGATATGAGAGGTAGGGATATAAAAAAAGGAGCAACGCCTTGCTCCAACCTTTGTTAACCTTAAATCTAATACTATGAAAAACACATTGCAAAGATACGGACTTCTGCTAAATCTGCAAATAATCCAAATAAAAAGAGATGTTTTATAACATTTATTGAGTGTTTGTCTTACGCTTTATACTTTTGTTAATAGTTTCCGGTTGAATATTGGGAACTGTTTTGCATTTCTTTGGAGGGTAATGATGAGAATAATTGGGTGATAGATAGCATACTCACAGTTTTATTTCTTATTTTTGTTCTCAATCGTCCATTTGGGTCATAGAAAGAAATACGAAAAAAATGAGAATGATTAGAATGATGGGATATACAAAGTGGATAGCAGTCTTGCTCTGTCTTCTTGGCATGACGGCTTGTCGGCAGGATGCACCGCGTTTCCGTATCGGGGTGGCGCAATGTAGTGATGACTCCTGGCGGCATAAGATGAATGATGAAATTCTCCGCGAAGCAATGTTTTATGATGGAGTATCGGTTGAAATCCGGTCGGCTGCGGATGATAATCGTAAACAGGCGGAAGACGTTCATTATTTTATAGATGAAGGGGTTGACTTATTGATTATCTCTGCCAACGAAGCGGCCCCCATGACTCCGATTGTAGAGGAAGCCTATCAAAAGGGAATACCTGTCATCTTGGTAGACCGGAAGATTCTTTCTGATAAATATACTGCCTATATCGGTGCCGACAATTATGAAATAGGACGTGCGGTAGGCAATTATATTGCGTCGAGCCTGAAAGGAAAAGGGAATGTGGTGGAACTTACCGGACTGGGTGGCTCAACTCCTGCCATGGAACGCCATCAAGGATTTATGGCTGCTATCAGTCATTTTCCCGAGATAAAGCTGATTGATAAAGCAGATGCGGCTTGGGAGCGTGGGCCGGCAGAAGTAGAAATGGACAGTATGCTTCGACGTCACTCGAAGATTGATGCTGTGTATGCGCATAATGACCGAATAGCTCCGGGAGCTTATCAGGCCGCCAAAAAAGCCGGACGGGAAAAAGAAATGATTTTTGTAGGCATTGACGCCCTGCCTGGTAAGGGAAATGGTCTGGAACTCGTGCTCGATAGTGTATTGGACGCGACTTTCATTTATCCTACCAATGGAGATAAAGTACTGCAACTGGCAATGAACATTCTCGAAAAGAAATCTTATCCTCGCGAAACGGTGATGAATACGGCTGTTGTCGACCGTACCAATGCGCATATCATGCAACTTCAGACTACTCATATTTCAGAACTCGACCAAAAAATCGAAACACTGAACGGACGTATCAGTGGTTATCTTTCAAGGGTAGCTACCCAGCAGGTTATCATGTATGGAAGTTTGTTGATTCTGTTATTGGTGGCCGGATTGCTACTTGTCGTTTATAAATCTCTCCGTTCCAAGAACCGGTTGAATAGGGAATTATCAGAACAGAAGAAGCAACTCGAAGAACAGCGGGATAAATTGGAGGAACAGCGTGACCAACTGATTCAACTGTCGCATCAACTGGAAGAAGCGACTCATGCCAAACTGGTTTTCTTTACGAATATCTCTCATGATTTCCGTACCCCTCTGACTTTGGTTGCTGATCCTGTGGAACAATTATTGGCAGACAGAACGCTGACCGGAGACCAGCACCGGATGTTGTTGCTCATTCAGCGTAACGTAAATATTCTCTTGCGCTTGGTCAATCAGATTCTGGACTTCCGTAAATATGAGAACGGAAAAATGGAATATACTCCTGTTCCGGTAAATATCCTTTCTTCTTTTGAAGGGTGGAATGAATCTTTCCAGGCGGCAGCCCGTAAGAAGCATATCCATTTCTCTTTCGATAATATGCCGGATTCGAATTATCATACACAAGCCGATGTGGAGAAGTTGGAACGGATTTATTTTAATCTTCTGTCGAACGCTTTTAAGTTTACGCCGGAAAATGGAAAAGTTGCCGTCCGTTTGTCCACCTTGACAAAAGATGATAGCCGTTGGATTCGTTTTACTGTATCTAATACTGGTTCGATGATTTCTGCCGAACATATTCGTAATATTTTTGATCGTTTTTATAAAATAGATATGCATCATGCCGGTTCGGGAATAGGATTGGCTTTAGTAAAGGCTTTCGTCGAACTGCACGGTGGAACTATATCAGTGGAAAGTGATGAAAAGCAAGGAACTGTTTTTACTGTCGATTTACCGGTACGGACCTGCGAAGTATTTTCTTTGGAAGATTCTTCCGCAACCTCTGTTTCCGAAGTATCTCCCTTGAATAACGCTGTGCCCGTTGAAGAAGAGGAACTGGAGAAGAACTATGATTCTTCCAAACCTTCTGTACTTATCATTGATGATAATGCGGATATTCGTCTGTATGTTCATGGATTACTTCATGCAGACTATACTGTCATTGAAGCGGCAGATGGTTCGGAAGGTATCCGCAAAGCTATGAAATATGTCCCGGATTTGATTATCTCCGATGTAATGATGCCCGGTATTGACGGCGTTGAATGTTGCCGCCGTCTGAAAAGCGAACTGCAAACATGCCATATTCCTGTTATCTTATTAACAGCCTGTTCTTTAGATGAACAGAGGATTCAAGGGTACGACGGTGGTGCGGATTCTTATATCTCCAAACCTTTCAGTTCTCAATTACTGTTGGCACGTGTTCGTAATCTGATAGATTCGCATCGCCGTCTGAAACAATTCTTTGGTGACGGACAGGCATTGGCGAAAGAAGATGTTTGTGATATGGACAAGGAATTTGTAGAGAAATTCAAAGCTTTGATTGATGAGAAGATGGGAGATTCCGGTTTGAACGTAGAAGATTTGGGCAAAGATATGGGGTTGAGCCGCGTACAGCTTTATCGTAAGATAAAATCCTTGACTAATTATTCTCCTAATGAATTACTCCGTATTGCCCGTCTAAAGAAAGCCGCGTCTCTGCTTGCTTCATCGGATATGACAGTGTCGGAGATTGGTTATGAAGTCGGTTTCAGTTCCCCTTCTTATTTTGCCAAATGTTATAAAGAACTGTTTGGGGAGAGCCCGACAGATTTATTAAAGAGAAAAGGATAAAACAAGATAGTTTACGTCGAAATATAATAAGAAAGTCCGCCTCCCAATAATGGTAAACTTACCCATTATTGAGAGGCGGACTTTCTTATTTGTATGAGTTAGTAATGAATCAATAGATTGTCGTCAGCATTTCCTTGGTTATACCAGTTCTGTTCATTCTTGCCACCACTTTGTGCCCATTTGGCAAAACCTTTATAGGCTTTCAGGAAATCACCTTTTTCAATGGTGTGTGCTACATTTCCCGGTACTCTTAATCCCCAGATCAGACGTTCGTTACTATAATAGTAGTTATCGTCTTCTTCCTCTCCATCTTCATATATCGGATATAAATTTTTGTCATTGAATGGGTATTGGTAAGCTATTGGTTCAATACCGTTCATGTGTATTTCCGTTCCGTTATCATTACGTTTTAGATATAAATCAAACTCGTCGTCTTCTAATATATCATCTATTTCTTTTGGTTCTTTGAGTTTAATTTCAATAATAATTTCAGGCAGATCTTCCTCCTTGGTTACTAAAGCATTCCTCTCTGTATTGAAGTATTTACTTCCACGTCTATCTAAGTTTTGAACTAAAGGAGTGCAATCAATGATGAGATTACCTTTTGGATTCTTATTGTCAATTAGGTTAACTTCAATTTCTTCTCCTGTTTTATAATGACTCATCATAACGCTTTCGATGTTTTTGTTTTTTATTTTTTTGAGCCTCAAATAAGGATTATAGGGGAATACGCCTCCGACGGCTTTTAAACATAGACCTATCACTATGTACTTACTTTCGTATTCATCTTTTTCTTTTGCTTTGCTTACTTCAAATAGTACTTGATAATTTGCTACAAAATCATTGAAATCATAATCACCGAGTGAAGGAAATTGGTCTTCAAACATAATTGTTCCCCAACCTTTTTTAGGATGATAAACGACTCCTCGCTCTTTATCATATTTTATATCATCTTCTATATTATAATCATCATCTTTTTTATTGTTATCGCGTGTGATAGCACGAGTCGGAATAGCTTCAATGGCATCAGGGATATTAAGTGTGTAGCTACCATTAGCATTTACGGCTACAGATTTAGTAATCATTTTACCGCTTTTACTTTGGTATTGGGCATATATAGTTTTTACGTAAGTCGGAAGACTTAAAGGTAAATTAATAGCCTTATTATATACCGGGATAGTTGCTACTTTTTCATCTTTACTACATTTTTCATCTAGAAATAATGAAACTTTAGTCTGTGTGTTGGCAATAGTCGTTCCTTTAGTGACTTGAGTTAAATTCCACTGAAAGTCTTCCGGAATGTTGAGATCGGTCATTTTGATTTCTTTCTCAGATTGCTTACTTTCATCATAGAGATTCTTCTCGCAGGAACTGAAAGCGAATGCTCCCAATAAACAGGTTGCAAATAGGATATTTTTCTTTTTCATAACAGAGTAGTTTGCTTTGTTAGTAACTTTATTGTTTTACCGTGGCAAATTTCGTAATAATTTGTAGATAAAGCAAGAAAAGTTGCAAATATTGTATGATGCAAACTAATTATTTGCAAATTCTTTTCTTTTTATCTAGCTTTGGGGAACGAAATCAGTAGAAACCTGGGCAATGAAAGATTATAAAGTAGATAAAGCGAGTCTGTCTGAAACCTTCTGCCGGGAAGTGTATCAGGTGGTGTGTGAGATTCCGTTGGGTAAAGTTTCCACCTATGGAAGTATTGCTGCGTTACTGGGGATGCCTCAATGTTCCCGTATGGTAGGACGTGCTTTGAAGCAAGTGCCGGATAATGTTTCCACTCCTTGCCATAGAGTAGTCAATGCATCAGGACGTCTTGTTCCCGGTTGGGAAGAACAAAAACAAATCCTATTGGAAGAAGGAGTTTCTTTCAAACAAAATGGGTGTGTAGACCTGAAAAAGCACCTTTGGAATTACTCCGTTTCTGAATAAAATTTGTATCTTTAATCTATTTTGCCTATCTTTGTCGAAATAATATGCAAAAACAGGCTGTCATTCATATATAAAAATACTGTTTTTACTGTTCATTGAGAGGATAATCTTACCAAATTCTATTCCTTTTAAACTACTCAGTCTGTTTTTTAATCATTTAAAACTCATAGGGTTGCCATGTTATCATGTAATGTGGCCGAACCAAGCGAACTTTCAACTTGTTTATCATTGGTGAGAATGGTAGGCGCGACAGTTGAAAACAAAACAAATATTATAATCTAAACCAATATATTATTATATGAGCAAAATAGAAATAAAGGATTTATATCTCATTTTCGGTAATGAGAAACAGAAAGCTCTCAAGATGTTGAAAGAAGATAAAAGTAAATCGGAGATCCTAAAAGATACCGGGTGTACAGTAGGAGTGAAAAATGCTAATATTTCAATTAACGAAGGAGAATTTTTTGTGATAATGGGGCTCTCCGGCAGTGGGAAATCGACATTACTGCGTTGTATTAATCGTCTGATACGTCCCACTTCGGGACAAGTACTTGTGAATGGAATAGATATATCCAAGGTGTCTGAAAAAGAATTGTTGCAAGTCCGGCGTAAAGAACTGGCAATGGTATTTCAAAACTTTGGTCTGTTACCCCACCGTTCTGTATTACATAATATAGCGTTCGGTCTCGAACTTCAAGGAGTGAAGAAAGAGGAGCGAGAAAAGAAAGCCATGGAAAGTATGAAACTCGTCGGATTGAAAGGCTACGAGAACCAAATGGTAGGCGAACTTTCCGGCGGGATGCAGCAACGTGTCGGACTGGCTCGTGCCTTAGCCAATAATCCCGAAGTTCTTTTAATGGATGAGGCTTTCTCTGCTCTCGATCCCTTGATTCGTGTACAGATGCAGGATGAACTTCTCGCCTTGCAATCAAAGATGAAAAAGACTATTGTCTTTATCACCCACGACCTGAGTGAAGCGATTAAACTGGGCGACCGTATTGCTATCATGAAAGATGGAGAAGTAGTACAAATAGGAACTTCGGAAGAGATTCTGACCGAACCGGCCAACGATTATGTAGCCCGCTTTGTAGAAAACGTTGACAGGAGTAAAATTATCACCGCTTCATCTTTGATGATTGACAAACCATTGGTAGCTCGTCTGAAAAAAGAAGGTCCCGAAGTCTTGATTCGTAAAATGCGTGCGAAGAATATAACAGTACTTCCCGTCATAGATGCCGACGATAAACTGGTAGGTGAAGTACGCTTGAACGACCTGTTGAAACTGCGTAACAAACAGGAAAAATCTATCGAAACGGTTGTGCGTACGGAAGTCCATTCCGTATTGTGTGATACGGTACTGGAAGATATTCTCCCCCTGATGACAAAGAGCAATTCACCCGTTTGGGTAATTGACGAAACCCGTGAGTTCCTGGGCACTATTCCGTTATCATCCTTAATCATCGAAGTAACGGGGAAAGATAAAGAAGAAATAAACGAAATAATTCAAAACGCAATAGACTTATGATCAATATAGGACAATATATAGAGAGTGCCATTAATTGGATGATGGTACATTTTTCTACTTTTTTTGATGCCGTGAATTCAGGCATCGGTAGTTTCATTATAGGATTTCAACATGTACTTTTCGGAATACCTTTTTATATAACTATCCTGGCGCTTGCTGTCGCAGCATGGATGAAGGCCGGGCGTGGAACGGCTATCTTTACCGTATTAGGCTTGTTGCTTATCTATGGAATGGGATTTTGGGAAGCAACTATGCAAACGCTTGCTCTCGTTTTGTCGTCTACTTGCTTGGCTCTGGTTGTCGGCGTGCCTTTAGGGATATGGACGGCGAACAGTCCGCGTGCAGATAAAATACTTCGTCCCGTTCTCGATCTGATGCAGACTATGCCTGCTTTTGTCTACCTGATTCCCGCTGTCCTTTTCTTCGGCTTGGGAGCAGTTCCGGGAGTGTTTGCGACTATCATTTTCGCCATGCCGCCCGTAGTTCGTCTTACCGGACTGGGAATCCGGCAAGTCCCTAAAAATGTAGTGGAAGCTTCCCGGTCATTCGGGGCTACCCGCTGGCAGCTACTTTATAAAGTACAGCTTCCTCTGGCATTACCTACTATTTTGACCGGAGTAAATCAAACGATAATGATGTCACTTTCCATGGTCGTAATCGCTGCCATGATTGCTGCCGGTGGTTTAGGGGAAATCGTCTTGAAAGGTATTACCCAAATGAAAATCGGTTTGGGATTTGAAGGTGGTATAGCGGTGGTTATCTTGGCTATCATCTTAGACCGTATTACCCAAGGTATGGCAGGACGAAAAAACAAGAAAGACTAAAAACAGAAAGGAACGAAAATGAGAATATATAAATTAGTAGGAATAGTATTGTCCGCCCTGCTTTTACTGGTTTCCTGTACGAATTCGGACGTAGATAAAAAGAAAGTGAAAATAGCTTATGCCAATTGGTTAGAAGGTATTGCCATGAGTCACTTGGCTAAGGTGGTACTGGAAGAACAAGGTTACGAAGTCGAATTGCAAAACGCAGACCTTGCTCCGATTTTCGTATCTATGTCAGGAAAGAAATCAGATGTCTTTTTGGATGCTTGGTTGCCGATAACGATGAAAGATTACTTGAACCAATACGGAGATAGCCTTGAATTCTTGGGTGAGGTTTATGGAGAAGCACGTGTCGGACTGGTCGTACCACAATATGTTACCATTAATTCCATAGACGAACTGGCAGCCAATAAAGACCGTTTTTCTTCTGAAATAGTAGGAATCGATGCCGGTGCAGGAATTATGAAAACCACAGATAAGGCGATCTCTGCTTACGGACTTGACGGATACACTCTTATGACTTCAAGTAGCTCAACTATGCTGGCGTCTCTGAAGAAAGCAATGGATAAAGGAGAATGGATTGTTATTACAGGCTGGACACCACATTGGATGTTTGACCAGTTTGATTTGAAATTTCTGAATGATCCGAAGAAAGTATATGGTGACCTTGAAGAGATACATGCTGTTGCTTGGAAAGGATTTAGTGAGAAAGACCCGTTTGCTGCAGAATTCTTTGCAAATATCAAATTGACGACGGAAGAACTTAGTTCTTTTATGACAGCTATGAAAGACGCCCGCATGAACGAAGAAGAAATAGCGCGTAAGTGGAGAAAAGAACATCGTGAATTGGTCGACAGTTGGATTCCGAAATCAAAGAATAAATAAGAAGAATTCAATAAACCAAATAAGGTCGGTACTGATTTCTATTCAGAGCCGGTTTAAATAAAAATGGGAGCCGTGCATTGAGCAGGCTCCCATTTTTATATGTATCAGAGTGTGATTAATTATTCAGCACCCCAGTTTTCTCTAGCCAGACGTTTGTAGCTGTTGTAACGCCATTTAGCGTTTTCTTCAGCAGCTTTGAACAGTTCTTCAGCTTCAGTAGGATATTGTTTCATTACAGAAGCGTAACGAACTTCACCCTTCAAGAAACCTTGGAAATCTTCCCAGTTCGGTTCTTTGCTATCCAATTGGAATGGGTTCTTGCCTTCTTCTTCCAAAGCCGGGTTGTAACGCCACAAGTGCCAGTAACCGCACTTAACAGCTTTTTCTTCTTCTTCCTGGCTCTTACCCATACCTGCTTTCAGACCGTGGTTGATACACGGAGCATAAGCGATAATCAAAGATGGTCCCGGATATGCTTCTGCTTCACGGATAGCTTTCAGAGTCTGAGCTTGGTCAGCACCCATCGCAATCTGAGCAACATATACATAACCGTAAGTAGTAGCCATCAGACCGAGGTCTTTCTTACGTACGCGCTTACCAGCAGCAGCGAACTTAGCGATAGCACCTACCGGAGTAGCTTTAGAAGACTGACCACCTGTGTTAGAGTAAACTTCAGTATCCAGAACGAGGATGTTAACGTCCTTACCGGAAGCGATTACATGGTCAAGACCACCGTAACCGATATCGTAAGAAGCACCGTCACCACCGATAATCCATTGGCTGCGTTTTACAAGATATTGTTGCAGTTCAGCGATTTGCTTGCAGTGATTGCATTTATCCTTGTTAGCTTCAACCATCGGGATGATCTTAGCTGCCAATTCCTTAGTCTTGTCTGCATCTAACATATTGTTGATCCATTCAGCGAACAATTCTTTAGCTTCAGCAGGAGTACAGTCAGCAGCAATAGCTTCGTTCATTACTTTCACGATACGTGCACGCATCTTTTCGTTTGCCAATTCCATACCCAGACCGAATTCGCAGAAGTCTTCGAACAGTGAGTTAGCCCAAGCAGGACCGTGTCCGTTTTCGTTCTTTGTATAAGGTGTAGAAGGAACAGAACCGGAATAGATAGAAGAACATCCGGTAGCGTTAGCAACCATTTCACGGTCACCGAACAATTGAGAAATCAATTTCACGTATGGAGTTTCACCACAACCAGAGCAAGCGCCGGAGAACTCAAACAACGGAGTAGCGAACTGTGAGTTCTTCACGTTAGCCTTGATATCAACAAGATGTTGTTTAGTCTTCACGTTTTCAGCACAGTAAGTCCAGTTTTCAGCTTGAGCCAATTGGCTTTCGAGGTGTTTCATTGTCAATGCTTTGCCACCCTTCTTCGGATTACCCGGACAGATGTCAGCACAGTTACCGCAACCCAGACAGTCGAGAACGTCTACCTGGATACGGAATGTCATACCGTCGAATGCTTTACCTACAGCTTTCAGTTGTTCGAACTTAGCACCCTTCTGCTCTTCAGCGTCGAGTACGAACGGACGGATAGAAGCGTGAGGACAAACGTATGCACACTTGTTACACTGGATACAGTTTTCAGCATTCCATTCAGGAACGAATGCAGCTACACCACGTTTTTCGTATTTAGCAGTTCCTTGATACCAAGTACCGTCTTCGATACCCTTGAATGCAGATACCGGCAACAAGTCACCGTCTTGTGCATTGATCGGACGAACTACTTCGTTGATGAATGCAGGATCGTTGTTTTCAGCTTTTGCGTCATCCGGAAGGTTAGCCCAAGCAGGATCAACAGCCAAAGTCTTGTATTCACCACCACGGTCAACGGCAGCATAGTTCTTGTTAACAACGTCTTCACCCTTCTTGCCGTAAGACTTAACGATGAATTTCTTCATCTGCTCAACAGCTTGTTCTACAGGAATAACGCCTGTGATACGGAAGAATGCAGATTGAAGGATTGTGTTGGTACGGTTACCCAAACCAATTTCCAGTGCAATTTGTGTTGCGTTGATATAGTATACAGAAATGTTGTTCTGTGCGAAATATTTCTTAACCTTGTTAGGCAGGTTCTTAGCCAGTTCTTCACCTTCCCAGATTGTGTTCAGCAGGAAAGAACCGTTCTTACGCAAACCACGAGTTACATCGTACATGTGCAGGTAAGCCTGAACGTGACAAGCAACGAAGTTCGGAGTGTTAACCAAATAAGTGGAACGGATCGGAGTATCACCGAAACGCAAGTGAGAACAAGTGAAACCACCTGACTTCTT
>ENA-ORUN01003366-ORUN01003366.1-human-gut-metagenome-genome-assembly--contig:-NODE-3366-length-11504-cov-2.763647_pt1 | contig 11504 bp, 8 predicted proteins | sample MGYA00242080_ERZ509209 | MGnify/ENA primary metagenome ERZ509209 (study PRJEB26280, sample SAMEA2338786) | human gut metagenome | biome: human gut; feature: human-associated habitat; material: faeces... | reverse complement strand
GACGGCATGACCACCGACCAGCCCGACCGTCAGGTCGTGGGCGAGATCGTACGCGAAAAGCTGCTGCGCAACCTCGACAAGGAGATTCCGCATGGCACGGCCGTGGAGATCACGCGCTTCATCGAGCGCGACGACGAGGTCATCGAGGTCGACGCGACCATCTACTGCGAAAAGGCCAGCCACAAGGGGATCATCATCGGCAAAAACGGCGCGATGCTCAAGAAGATCTCGACCGAGGCGCGGCAGGATATCGAGCGCTTCATGGGCACGAAAGTCTACCTCGAAACCTGGGTCAAGGTCAAGGAAAACTGGCGCGACAATATGAATTATATCCGCTCGTTCGGCTACGACGAGCAGTAAAAAATTTTTCCAGCCATATTTCTTATGCTTTTTCCCATGCTAAGCATGAGGTGAAAAGCTTGCAGAACGGATATTTCGCGCTGTTTATGAAAACCGGCGAGCCGATCTTCTATTTGCTGGCGGTGAATGGAACGTCCCGCGCATAGCGCCGCAAAATAAGCGGCAAACGCAGCGATGCCGCATTCGGCAGGCAGTCTGCCGCCGTGCTACCGTCACACGCGCCTCACGACAGTAAGGCGCGGTTGATATCGGTAACGACTCGCAGAAGATCCATGGCGAAGCCATGTACACCGCACCCGATTACCCGCAAGGGGTATGCCACATCCGTAAGGCAGCAAAGCTGCCAACGGCTGTGCAATCCGCAGGCTGCGCAGCTCTTCAAGCTGCAAGCCTGCAATGTCGGGGGTCGAGGGGTCCGCCCCTCGTCCTTCTCTGGGGGATACAAAGGGGGTATTCTCTTCGAGAAGAGAATACCCCCTTTGACCGACAGCAGCACCAAGCGCTGCATTCCCCTCCCGCGCAGCGCGCGGAGATACATTTTGCTGCAAGGCAAACACCCTTTACACCCATTGGTGTAAAAATACTTTAGAGAATTTTTATGTCAGAAAAACTCGTCGTAAAAGGCATCGTCCTCCGCGTCACACCGACGAAGGAGGCCGACTACATATTGAATATTCTGACCGACACGCTCGGCCGGATTGCCGTGGTTGCGCGCGGGGCGCGGCGCAAGGGCAGCCGCATCGCCGCGGGCAGCGAGCTGCTGGCCTTCTCCGAGCTGACGCTCTATCAGCGCGGGAGCTGGTATTACCTCGATGAAGCGTCGACGATCTCGCTGTTCGACGGCATCCGGCAGGACATTGAGCTTTTGTCGCTCGCGTCGTATTTTGCCGAGATGACCGAGTGCGTCACGGCGGAGGACGAGCCCGCGCCGGAGATATTATCGCTGCTGCTCAATTCCCTCTACGCGCTCGACACGCTCGATAAGCCGCAGAGCATCGTGAAGGCGGCCTTCGAGCTCAAGCTGCTCGCCCTTTCGGGCTATGAGCCGCTGCTCGACGGCTGCGCCGTGTGCGGTACGCACAACCCGAAAGAGCCGGTGTTCGACGCGCAGCAGGGCGTGCTTTTGTGCAGGGAATGTGCGGCACACAGCGGGGCGGGACTGCTGCCGCTGGACGCGGGATCGTTCGCCGCGATGCGCCATGTGCTCTTTGCAGAGCCGAAGCGGATGCTCTCATTTTCCCTCTCGGGGGAGACGGAGAAGCGGTTTGGCGAGGCGTGCGAGGTCTTTGCGCGGGTGCAGCTCGACCGCCGATTCAAGACCCTGGACTTCTATAAAAGTATGAAAATTGACAACAAATAGAAATAATTGTCGAAATAAATACGAATCGGAATCAAAATTTCGGAGAAAACTATGAGTGAACTGTTTGAAAAATCCATCCGCGTGCTGGAGCTGCCGCGGCTGCTCGAACGGCTGGAACGCCATGCCGTCAGCGCCGATGCTAAGGCCCGCGCACGGAAATTGACACCGTCGGATGACTACGGTGAGGTGAACCGTCTGCTCGACGAGACCGACGCGGCGCGCAAGATGATCGCCCTGCGCGGCAGCCCGTCGTTCGGCGGCGTGAGACCCGTGGCGGAGGCGCTGGGGCGCGCCGAGCGCGACGGTATGCTCAACACGCGCGAGCTTTTGGATATTGCGGCGCTCCTGACAAACGTACGCCGCGTGAAGGATTATTACCGCGAGGATGAAGAGGGGACGGTCATCGACAAGCTCTTCCTCTCGCTGCATCCCAACCGCTTTTTGGAGGAGAAGATCACGACCGCCATCCTCGACGAGAACGAGATCGCGGACAATGCTTCTCCCGAGCTTGCCGAGATCCGCCGCCATAAGCGTGCGGCGGCGGCCAAGGGCCGGCAGATCTTGCAGCGCATCATTTCCTCGCCGAGCTATCGCAACGTTTTGCAGGACGCGCTTATCACGCAGCGCGGCGGACGCTTCGTCGTGCCGGTGAAGGCCGAGTGCCGCGGCGAGCTGCCGGGACTCGTGCACGACACGTCCTCGAGCGGCGCGACGATCTTCGTCGAGCCGATGGGTGTGGTGCAGGCCAACAACGAGCTCAAGGAGCTCGAAGCGAAAGAGGAGAAGGAGATCGACCGCATCCTCTATGCGCTTTCCGGCGAGGCGGCGGGCTTCAGCCGTGATATTTTGTGGGATTATGATATCCTCGTGCACCTTGACCTCATCTTCGCGCGCGGCGAGCTGAGCTACGAGATGAACGCCATGCGCCCGGAGATCAAAAAGGACGGCAGCGTTTACCTGCGCCATGCGCGCCACCCGCTGCTCGACCCGGCGAAGGCCGTGCCCATCGACATTGAGCTCGGCCGCAGCTTCGATACGCTCGTCATCACCGGCCCCAACACCGGCGGCAAGACCGTGAGCTTAAAGACGCTCGGCCTTCTGTGCCTGATGGCGCAATGCGGACTGCACATTCCCTGCGACGACCGCAGCGAGGTGAGCGTCTTCACCTCGGTCCTGGCCGATATCGGCGACGAGCAGAGCATTGAGCAGAGCCTGTCGACCTTCTCGGCGCACATGAAGAACATCGTGCAGATACTCGATGAGGCGGACAGGAGCAGTCTCATCCTCTTCGATGAGCTGGGCGCGGGCACCGACCCTGTCGAGGGTGCGGCGCTGGCCATCGCCGTCATTGAGCAGGCGCGGTCGCAGGGCGCGAAGATCGCCGCGACGACGCACTACGCCGAGCTCAAGACCTACGCCATGACGAGCGCGGGCGTGGAGAACGCGAGCTGCGAATTCGACGTGGAGACCCTCTGCCCGACCTATAAGCTGCTCATCGGTATCCCCGGCAAGTCGAATGCCTTTGCCATCTCCAAGCGTCTCGGCCTTGCCGAGAGCGTAATCGAAAAGGCTAAGGCGCAGATGGACAGCGAGAGCATCCGCTTTGAAGACGTGCTGACGCAGCTGGAGCAGAAGCGCCAGCAGTTAGAGAAGGAAAAGGCCGAGGTCGACCGGCTCTATGCCCAGCGCGAAGAGGACGCGCGCAAGGCGCGCGAATTCCGCACGCAGATGGAGCGCGCGAAGGAGAACGCGCGCAGCCGCGGCGAAGCCGAGGCCAAGCGCCTTTTGGCTGAGGCCAAGTCCGTCGCGGACGAGACCTTCCGTGAGCTGGACGCGCTGCGTAAGCAGCAGAAAAAGCTCGACGCCCAGCAGATGAACGCCCAGCGCGCCGAGATCATGCACAACATCAAGGAGGCGCGCGATGCCGTGGGTCTTCGCGACGAGAGCGCCGAGCCCATCCCCAAGCCCTCGCGACCCATTCAGGCCGGCGACCTTGTCGAGATCCCCGGCACGCGCCGTCAGGCGGAGGTCACGGCCGTCAAGGGAGATACGCTGACGCTCAAGGCGGGCGTCTTGCAGATGAAGGTCAAAGCCGACGAGGTGCGCCTCATCGAAGAGGCGGAGCGTGCGGCAACGGCGAAAAAGCAGCCGCAGTTTGCCCCCTCGCAGCGCATTCTGCGCACGGCGTCCGCTGCGCGCGAGCTCGATATCCGCGGCATGGAAACGCTGGAGGCCGAGAGTGTGCTCGATAACTACATTGACGCCGCTGTGATGGCGCATCTGGAGACCGTGACCATCATCCACGGCAAGGGCACGGGCGCGCTGCGCAAGGCCGTCCATGCAAAGCTCCGGCGCAACAAAGCGGTCAAGAGCTTCCGCCTGGGCAACTATGGCGAGGGCGAGTCGGGCGTTACTGTGGTCGAGTTGAAATAAATGACGGCGCGGGAAGGCGTTTTGTCTGTGTTTATTGCCAAATCCGCTGAAATTCGCGAAAAATGACATTGACGAATGGCGTGGCAATGGTATATGATACGGTATAGTCCGAAAGATTTTTTTGGAGAGGGAGAAAGTAACGATGTATACTCAGAATGTTACGATCAACAATGAGGTAGGCCTGCACGCACGTCCCGCCACGTTCTTCATTCAGAAGGCCAACGAGTTCAAGAGCGGTATCTGGCTGGAGAAGGATGAGCGCCGCGTGAACGCCAAGAGCTTGCTGGGCGTGCTGTCCCTCGGGATCGTGAAGGGCACGACCATCACGCTGCTGGCCGACGGCGCGGACGAGAAGGAAGCCGTGAACGCTCTGTGCGAGCTGGTTTCCAGCAACTTCGGCGAATAAAAAACAAACAGGAAAGGCGGCTTCGAAGAGAAGCCGCCTTTTTCCATTTTATGACGGTTTCCACACTATATATTATATAGTATAATGGACCGACGAAAGCAGGAAAGGAGAGAGCGGACATGACAAAGCAGGAGCTTTTGGACAAGGCGAACGATCTGCCGCTCGCCCCCGGCGTCTACCTGATGATGGACAAAACCGGCGAGGTCATCTACGTCGGCAAGGCGAAAAAGCTCAAAAACCGCGTCAGCCAGTATTTTCAGGAGAATTCCTCCCACAATGCGAAAACGCGCCGCATGGTCTCGCAGGTGGACCACTTTGACACGATCTTTGTTTCGACCGAGTTCGAGGCGCTGATTCTGGAAAACTCGCTCATCAAGCAGCATATGCCGCGCTACAACATCCTCTTGAAGGATGACAAGGGCTATCCCTTTGTGCGCCTCGGCACAGAGCACTACCCGCGCTTTACGATGGTCGGCAAGCCCGTGGACGACAACGCGCGCTATTTTGGGCCCTTCGGCGGGCGCAGCGAGACGCGCGCGGCGATCGACGCGATCTGCGCGGCCTTCCGTTTGCCGACGTGCAGCCGCAAATTCCCGCGCGACATCGGCAAGGAGCGCCCCTGCCTCAACCACCACATGGGGCGGTGCGATGCCTTCTGCCGCGGCACACCGGACGAAGAAGAGTATCTGCGCCGCATCGGGCAGGCCGAGGAGCTGTTGAACGGCCACTACCGCCGCTTAACGCGCGCGCTGCGCGAGGAAATGGAGCGCGAGGCCGAGGCGCTGCACTTTGAGCAGGCGGCGGCGCTGCGCGACCGCATCCGCGCCATCGAAGTGTTGGGAAAGCGCCAGAAGGTCATCGCCGGTATCTGTGCCGACACCGATATCTGGGGCGTTTACCGCGGCGCGCTCAAATGCGGCAGCGCCGTGCTGCACATCGAGGACGGCAGCGTGACGGGACGCGACCTGAATCTCTTCACCGCGCCGCAGGACGAGAGCGAGCAGGCCATCTTGTCGGCGCTGCTGCCGCAGTATTACCTTGCGCGCAGCGTGCTGCCGCGCGAGATCCTGCTGCCCTGCGAGATCGAGGGAGCGGATGAGCTTGCGCAGATCCTCACGGAGCGCGCAGGGCGCAAGGTGATGCTCCATGTCCCCCAGCGGGGCGAGAAGGCCGAGCTCCTTGCCATGGCGCAGCGCAACGCGCGCGAGGATGTGGAGCGCGTGACGACCGCGCAGGAGCGCGAGGATCGCACGCTGACGCAGCTTGCGGGGATGCTGTCGCTCGATATGCCGCCGAAGCGCATGGAGTCCTACGATATCTCCAACACCGGCGCGAGCGACATCGTCGCCTCGATGGTCGTCTACGAGGGGGCGAAGCCGAAAAAGAGCGCTTATCGCCGCTTCAAGATCAAAAGCCTTGCGGGGCACCCCGATGACTACGCCTCCATGGAGGAGGTGCTCACGCGCCGCATCCAGCGCTACCTGGACGGGGACGAAAAGTTTGCCCCCCTGCCGGACGTCATGCTCATCGACGGCGGCATCACGCACGCGGGGGTCGCCGAGCGCGTGTGCGCCAGGATGCGCGTGCATATTCCCATCTTCGGCATGGTCAAGGACGACCGCCACCGCACGCGCGCGCTTGTCACGGCCGAAGGCCGCGAGATCGACCTGCACGCCGCGCCGAACGTCTTTGCCCTGATCGGACAGATCCAGGAGGAGACGCACCGCTTCGCCATCACCTTCCACCACGAGAGCCATTCGAGGTCCTCGACCCGCTCGGCGCTCGACGGCATTCCGGGCATCGGCAGGGTGCGCGCGCAGGCGCTCCTTAAGACCTTCAGGAGCGTGAAGGCCATCCGCGAGGCGGACCTCGCCGCGCTGGAGCGTGTGCTGCCGAAAGACGCTGCCGCATCCGTTTACCTTCATTTTCACGGCGAGGCGGAGGAGAAAACGCCCTGAGCGGCGCCTATCCTACAACGGGCGGGGTGACGGAAAAGGCGAAAAGATGGCCTGAATTTTGTGCGATTTATCAACAAAATTCGAAAAATGAAGTTGACATAATGGATTTTCAATAAATGAATTTTCGAAAGGTAAAACTTGCATATTTTGTCATCCCGGCAAGCGAGTCTGACCGAAAAAGCCCCCTGCGCCCTTTACGGGCGCAGGGGGCCTTCCGCTTTTTCCGCGAGGGAGAGGGGAAACACGCGGTGGGTGGAGAAAAGCCAGTGTTTGCAGGGCTTTTCCCCCGTTTCACTCTCCCGCGGGACGCGCCGGGACACACGCGGCCTGCCAGCACAAAATTTTCCCGCTGCCAAGGGGAGACGACGGCACGCCGAGACGCGCCGCCGCTGCGGTGCGGGAGCGTTGGCTGCGCGGGGAGGGCGGTGACGAAGGTTTACATAATTGATGAAAATTTGCGATTTGAGTTATTGCACGGAAACTTTTTTGGCATAAAAACGGTGATAACTTAGAAAAAATACGAATAAACAGAACTTTTGCGGAACGAACGGCGGAAACTTGACAAATCTTTTTTCGCGCGGTATACTGCCAGCAAGTTTTGGAAAAGTTACAATTTGTAATCTTTTCCGGGACGCAGCGCTTTCCCCGGTGCGCGAAGCTGCGGCTCACGCCGCGAAAAAAGGAGTATCCAATGCAGAAGTTTTTGAAAGAGATGTTCACGGCCCCGCGATGCAGAAGAGCGATGTTTCTGGTGCTTTTCGCGGCGGTGATGCTGCTGAACAGTTCCCCCGAGCTGCGGGCCGACGCGCTGTACCTCATCGCCGACGGCGATACGGTCAGTGTGCTGGACGGCACGGCGGCGATCCCGCAGGAGCGCGTCATCGTCACCGGCGCGCAGAGCAGTGACGCGGAGGTCACGCTCCCTGCCGGCGAAAAGGTGACCGTGACGCACGGCGAGGATGTCGAGTACGCTACCACGCGCAGCGGCGAGAGCGTCAGTGCGCTGCTGCGCCGCCTGCAGATCACGATCAGCCCGCTCGAGATGGTACTGGTCGACGTGTCGGACGAGGCGGTGCAGATCACCGTCGGCTCCGACTTCACCTACTATGAGACGGTCACCGAGGCGTCCGAGCACGCTGTGCTGACGAGCACGTCCTACCGCGTCCCCAAGGGCGAGACGAAGGTCGTGCAGCAGGGTGTCGACGGTACGCACGACGTTGTTTACGAGGTCGTGTACGCCGACGGTCAGTTCGTCTCCCGCCAGGCGGTGGAGGAGAAGAACGATACCTCCGTTGCAGAGATCAGCTATGTCGGCACGCTGGTCGATCAAGCGAGCAGCGGCGACACGGTCAAGTCCGTTGTCACCGAAAAGGACGGCAGCGGCTATCTTCTGATGAAGTCCGGCGATTCCGTGCACTTCACAGGCTCGATGAAGGTCACCTGCACAGCCTACACCGCAGGCTACGGCGGCGTGGGCACCAGAACGGCCACGGGCACGACGGTCCATGTCGGCACCGTTGCGGTGGATAAGAGCGTCATCTCTCTCGGCACCGAGATGTTCATCGTCGGCTCGTCGGGCTACACCTACGGCAACGCCGTGGCCGAGGATACCGGCGTGCGCGGCGCGGCGATCGACCTCTATATGAACTCCTATCAGGAGTGCAAGCAGTTCGGCCGCCAGAAGAATTCCACGGTCTACTTCCTCGACTGAGGGGCAAAAGAAACAAAAAAAGACGTCCGAAGAGACTTCGGACGTCTTTTGCTTTGCGTGCCCTCAGAACAGCAGCTCGTAGCCCATTTTGATGAAGAGAAGGCCCAGCACGACGAAGATCATGCCGCGCACGCGCTTGCTGCCGCCCTTCATGGCGTAGCGCGCGCCGCAGAACGCGCCGAGCGCATTGCAGACCGCCGCGGGCAGCGCCAGTATCCACCAGACCTTGCCGCTGATGATGAACAGCACCGCCGAGGCGACATTGGAGCAGAGATTCGCGAGCTTTGCGCAGCCCGACGCCGTGAGGAGGTCCATCGACAGCGCCATCGTGAACGCCATGATCATGAAGGTGCCCGTGCCCGGGCCGATGAGCCCGTCGTAGCAGCCAAGGCCAAGACCGATGAGCGCGGCGCGCACCAATTCCTGCTGTGCAGTATATTCGCACGCGGGCGCGTCGCTCTCCTTGCCGAAATCCTTTTTCAGGATGAGCAGGACGGCTGCGCAGGGCAGCGCCACGAGCATCATGATCTTCAGAATGTCCTCGGGGATCAGGAGCGCGATGCGCGTGCCGACGGCCGCGCCGACGAGCGCGCCCACGCCCGAGATGATCGCGGGGCGCAGCTTGATCTTGCCGCCGCGGAAGTATTTGACCGACGCTGTTGCCGTGCCGATGCCGTTGACGACCTTGTTCGTGCCCATCGCGAGATGCGCGGGGATACCGGCCATCAGGTAAGCGGGCAGGGTGATGAGTCCGCCGCCGCCGGCAACGGAGTCGACAAAGCCGCCGAGAAAGATCAGCGGCAGAACGACAAGCAGGATCTGTGGCGTAAGTTCCATGAGAAGCCCCTCTTTTCCTGAGATTTCTGCATTGTACCACACGAAGAAAAATTTTACTACTCTTTTGCGCAAAATATGATAAAATCATATTATCTGTATTTTTTACGGCCAAAGCGCAGAAAGGAAACACGCTATGGAACGCGATAACAAAGCCGCCATCGAAGCGCTCTTAAAGCGCCACGGTTTTCATTTTTCCAAGTCCATGGGGCAGAACTTTTTGATCGACCCCGCCATCCCCTACGAGATCGCCGAGAGCTCGCGTGCAAGTGCGGAGAACGGCGTGCTCGAGATCGGCCCCGGCATCGGTGCACTGAGCCACGAGCTCTGCGAGCGCGCGGGCAAGGTCGTGGCCGTGGAGCTTGACAAGACGCTGCTGCCGATCTTGGATGAGACCATGGCGCGCTTTGACAACTTCGAGGTCGTCTCCGCCGATATTTTGAAGACCGATATCCCCGCGCTGGTGAGGGAAAAGTTCGCGGGCTTCACGCCCATCGTGTGCGCGAATCTGCCGTACAACATCACAACGCCCGCCATCACTGCGCTTATCGAGTCGAAATGCTTTGAGAGCATCACGGTGCTCGTGCAGAAGGAGGTCGCCGAGCGCCTCTGCGCCGCGCCGGGGACGAGCGCCTACGGCGCGTTCTCCGTCTTCATGCAGTATTACACGGAGCCGGAATACCTCTTTGCCGTGCCGCGCGAATGCTTTGAGCCGCAGCCGAAGGTCACGTCCGCCGTGCTGCGCGCCGTGGTGCGCAAGCAGCCGCCGATGGAGGTTTCGGATGAAAAGTTCTTCTTCCGCGTGGTGTACGCCGCGTTTGCCCTGCGGCGCAAAACGCTCGTCAACAGCCTGATGACGGCCTTCGGCAGCCAGCTGACAAAGGAGCAGCTCACGCAGGCGGTCACATCCTGCGGCCTTGATGCCAATATCCGCGGCGAGCGGCTGGGACTTGCGGAATTTGCCGCGCTGTCCGCTGCCCTCGCATCCATGTTGTAAAGAACTAAAAAAACGCCCGCACGGTTGTGCGGGCGTTTTTGCTATGCTGCGGGCGCATCGGAGGACTTGTCCCGGACCACGCCGAACTGAAAGAGGTAGTCGCGCCACATCGGATAATAGGGGGCCTTGACGTGGACGCCGTCGCCGGAGTATTCCGGCGTCAGCGCGCCGGTGTCGTCATCAAAGACGGGGTTGCAGTCGATATAGAAGACCGTCTCGTTGTCGGCGAATTTCTGTATCTCCGCGTTGCGCGCGTCGATGGTCGAGTTTTTGAAGAACGTCGCGTCCGACTTTTCCTGCGTCGTGTGGAAGATGGCTTGCAGGAAGATGATGGCGTCGGGCTGCAACTCGCGTATCTCATCGAGCAGCACCTTGTACTGCGCGGCCCAGCTCTCCGCAGTGCCGGTGCCAAGCTCGTTGATGCCGAGCATCAGGTAGATCTTGCCGTAGTGCTTGCCGGAAAGCGCCTGAGACAGCGTCTGCTTGCCGGGGAACTCTGCCTTTTCGACCGCCGACCAGACGGTCAGCCCGTTGTGGCAGAGATAATCGGCGTTCGGAAGGCCGGCGTAGTCCTTAAAGCCGTCGGTGTGCGAGTCGCCGATGAAGAGCGCGTCATCAAAGTAGCTCGCGTCCACCGTGGTGAAGGGGGAGTCGGGCGCCTCGGGCTCGGGCTCCGGCTCGGGGGCAGGCGCAGGGTCCGGAAGCGGCTCGGGCTCCGGGACTGGCTCCGGCTCGGGGGGCTTTGGCTCGCTCCACGGGTACACGCCGTCGGCGGCGGCAAGGGCCATCGCCGCGATGGGCGGCGTTTTGCCGTCAAGCGCGGAAAGGTAGCTGCCGTATACGCCCGTGGGATCGAGCAGGGGATAGACATTGAGCACGACTGCCCCTGCAAGACACAGCGGCAGCAGAAGGGGTGGGATTCGGGAGGACATGAAGCATCTCCTTAAAATCGGGAATAGAGGAAGGCGTTGCCCGACGAGGTGGCGATGAAGTACACGCACACCCAGAAGAGCAGAAACAGCGGCAGATCGAGCGCAAGGCTCCCGCGGTGCTTTTCATAAAAGCGGCGCGGCTGCGGCAGGCAGAAAAAGATGGCCAAAAGCAGCAGCCACCAGTAAGAAGCGAGCAGCTTGAGCGCGTCCTGCGCGGAAACGGCGCTGTGTGTGCCGAAAAACGGAAACAGACGGGAAAAATACGCGCCGACGTCGGAAAGACGCGTGATGCGGAAGATGACCCACGTCTGCGGGATGACAAAAAGAAGGTAGAGGTGCGAGAGAAGCGCGTGCTTTTTGAGGAAGCCGCCGATGCAGAACTTTTCAAGCAGGATGAAGGCGAGCAGCATCACGCCCCAGAGAACAAAGTTCCAGCTTGCCCCGTGCCAGAGGCCGGTGAAGACCCACACGACCGTCAGCGCGAGCGCCGTGCGCGCCTTTCCGCGGCGGCTG
>ENA-ORUN01003362-ORUN01003362.1-human-gut-metagenome-genome-assembly--contig:-NODE-3362-length-11519-cov-2.903786_pt1 | contig 11519 bp, 7 predicted proteins | sample MGYA00242080_ERZ509209 | MGnify/ENA primary metagenome ERZ509209 (study PRJEB26280, sample SAMEA2338786) | human gut metagenome | biome: human gut; feature: human-associated habitat; material: faeces... | reverse complement strand
AGAAAAAATATCATCGATATCCGGATTTTATAGTGATCGAAGGTCCGGAGGCTGGCGGACATCTTGGATTTTCCAGAAAGCAGCTGGAGGAATTTACCCCGGTAACCTATGATCAGGAGATCAGGGGAATTCTTGCCGAAGTGAAAAAATATGCGGACAAGTATGGAAAAGAGATTCCGGTGGTTGTGGCAGGAGGGATCTTTACCAGAGAAGATATGCTTCATGCAATGGAACTGGGAGCCGACGGCGTACAGATGGGAACCCGGTTTGTGACAACCTGGGAATGTGATGCCTCCGAGGCGTATAAACAAACCTATCTGCATGCAAAGAAAGAAGATATTGTGATCGTGGACAGCCCGGTAGGAATGCCGGGACGGGCGATACGAAACCGTTTTTTGGAGGAAAAAGAAAGCAGGCGAGAGTTAATTAAAAAATGCTATCAGTGTATCGCTACCTGTAATCCGGCGAACACACCATACTGTATCACCAGAGCGCTGGTGCATGCAGCAAAGGGTGAGACGGATGATGCACTGCTGTTTTGCGGGGAAAACGCATGGCGGTGTGAAAAGATGGAGCATGTGGCGGATATTATGGCGGAATTCGCGTGAGAGAGATAGTAAATAAAGAAACAGAAAAAAACAGCAGTAAAACGTGTGGAAAAAAAGTATTTTCCGCACGTTTTTTGTTGCCAAGCATACGACAAAAAGGTCCGGTGGACCTTTTTTAGTTATAGTACATATTTGGGGGATCCGAAAGATTGAACTGGATGCGGCCAACGGATTCCTTTTACGGAAAATATGCACCGATATTTTCCAAGCTGTTTGAAGTGTTGTATCTTTGTGTGACGTGTGCGGCGCCGGCGGTTACAGTTGCCACCGGAGGAGCTACGTTAAGTGCACTGACCGTATATCTGAATCCCGAGATGAGCCGGCAGAGTGTGCTGACAGTATTCATGGTGCAAAATGGTAGCAGCCTTTTTGGTAGACAGATTGATAAATTCTATTATAATATATTTTATAGAACAGCAGTCTGGAGGAATAGCGTGGAGAGATTAATTTTAAGTGAGCAGGGTTACCGGGAACAGATGGAAAATGTTGTGAAACCGTATCTGGATATCCGCAAGTCCGTGCTGTGGCCGGAACGGGAAGAGGGGAAGAAAATCTACTGTGAGAGGTATCTGGCGGACAGTCCGAAGGGTGTAGTGATGATTTCCCATGGGTTTACGGAAACTGCGGAAAAATATAAAGAAGTGATTTATTATTTTGTGAAAAAACAGTATCATGTGTATCTGCCAGAGTACTGCGGGCATGGAAGAAGTTATCGGCTGATACCGGATAGTTCGCTGATTTATGTGGACGATTATCAGCGGTATGTGAACGATTTTCTGTATGTGGCGAAGATGGCAGTAAAAGAAAACCCTGGACTTCCGGTATTTTTATATGGACATTCCATGGGTGGAGGTCTTGCGGCAGCGGAGGCAGCGCAGGAGCCGGAGCTTTTCACGAAAGTGGTGCTTTCCTCTCCGATGATCCGTCCTGCAACCGGAAATATCCTGTGGCCGGTGGCAAAACAGATTGCTTTCGGTGCGTGCCAGCAGGGAAAAGGAGCGGAATATGTAGTCGGACAGCATCCGTATGAGGGACGGGAAAATTTTGAAAACAGTTCTTCTACCTGTAAGGTGCGGTTTGAATATTATCAGGATAAAAAAGAGAAAGAACCGTTGTTTCAGACAAACGGGGCGTCATACAGCTGGCTGTACCAGGCAGGGCGGCTGAACAGGTATCTGCAACGGAAAGCGTGGAAGCAGATCCAGGCTCCTGTGCTGATCTTCCAGTCGGCAGAGGATCATCTGGTGTCAAAGCCGGAACAGGTACGATTTGTGGTAAAACTTGCCAGACGGGGACTGACCTCGGGAACTATGATCATTGTACCGGGGACAAAGCATGAAATCTACGGATCCGGAAGCCGAATCCTGCGGGGATACTGGAAACGGATTTTTGCATTTCTGGAAGAGCCGCAGGTGGGAAAGAATGGTTCGGGGAAATAATAAAGATACAGGGCAACTATTCAGCAGACAGTATTGGTAATACGAGGGAAAAAGAAGATGGCAGTCATAGGAATTGATCTTGGAACAACCAATTCACTTGGTTGTGTCTACCGAAACGGAAAAACGGAATTGATACCGAACGCATACGGCTCTTATCTTACACCGAGTGTGGTCAGTATGACGGAGGATGGAAAACTGATTGTGGGACAACCGGCGAAAGACCGGCTGATCACCCATCCGGAACGGACAGTTTCTTCTTTTAAGAAAGATATGGGAACCGGGCGCAGCTGGAAGCCTGGAGAAAAAAGTTTTCTTCCGGAAGAACTGAGCAGTCTGGTGATCCGGTCAATCGTGGAAGATGCACAGAATTATCTGGGCGAAGAGATTGAGGAAGCGGTGATCTCGGTTCCGGCGTATTTTCATGATGAGCAGAGGGTGGCGGTAAAACGTGCCGGAGCACTTGCAGGGATCCATGTGGAACGTATCGTCAATGAGCCAAGTGCAGCGGCACTGGCATCTTATTTTACAGCAAATGAAGAACAGAATATGCTGGTGTTTGACTTTGGTGGAGGAACGCTGGATGTGTCACTGGTGGACTGCTTTGACACAATGGTAGAAATTGTGTCTGTGGCGGGAAATAACCGACTGGGAGGGGATGATTTTGACCGGCTGATCGCGGAGCATTTTCTACGGGAACATGGAGTTGCAAGGCAGCAGCTGCGTGCACAGGAATATGCGGTGCTTCTCAAACAGGCGGAACGATGTAAAAAGCTGCTTTCCGAGCAGGACGAGGTTGTGATGCATGCGACAGTTGGTGATCAGCTTTATGAGAGTACTTATACGATGGACCGGTTGTTTGAGGAGAGTAAAGCTTTGTTAAAAGAGATCCGTCAGGTCATCGGAAGAGCGTTAAAAGACGGGAAAATGACGATCCATGATGTGGATCTGGTGGTCATGGCAGGAGGATCCAGCAAAATGCCGCTGATTCAGAAGTATATCCGCCATCTGTTCCATAAAGCACCTATGGTGCAGGGAAACTGTGACGAGCTGATCGCGCTGGGACTTGGGCTTGTGTGTGGTGTAGAAGAGATAAAAGATTATATTCTGACGGATATCTGCCCGTTTTCTCTCGGCGTTGCCACGATAAATGAAGCAGACCCGGACCGGGCATATATGGCAAATATCATCAATCGCAATACAGTACTGCCGTGTTCGAGAGTGCGCAGATTCTATACGGCATCGGATCAGCAGGATTATGTAGTTGTGGAGGTACATCAGGGAGAAAATACTTACGCGCAGGATAATCTGCTTCTTGGGAAAATCGAGATATCGGTTCCGCCAAAACCAAAGGGAAAAGAAGCGGTGGATGTCCGGTTTACCTATGATATCAACGGGATTCTGATGGTGGATACCCGGGTGGTATCTACCGGTGTGGTAAAAACACATATTATTTCTCAGAAAATTCCGGAAGCGGAACTGGAAGAACGTGTCCGGGAGCTGGAAAAACTGAAGGTGCATCCGCGGGATCTGTCGGAGAATCAGCAGATGATGGAACGGCTGGAAGCGTTGTACCAGGAAGTATATCCGGAACAGAAAGAACAGGTGCAGCAGATGATCCGTACGTTTGAGGAATTTCTGGATGGACAGAATCCAAGACAGATCCAGGGATACCGAAGGTATCTGGAGAAAGCGGTCAGTATGCTGGAATATTATGATCCGTTTGAGGAAGAATTCGATGCATCGGAGTCTGACTGGGATCTGTGGGACGAAGAGGAAGCACAGGATCCGGACAATGAAGAAACGGACGAGGAGGAGTACTGGAAAAAGGAAGGGGATGATCATTCGTGGACCAGCTGACAGCATACCGGATCTTACAACTGATGCCGGGAAGCACAAGAAGAGAAATTCGGGAAGCGTATGCACGACTGGCGAAGGAATATCACCCGGAAGAACATCCGAAGGAATTTAACCAGATTCAGGAAGCCTATCAGCTTCTGACCGGCCGGGGGGAAAACTGGTCGTCAGATGCTGTGGATGACTGGTTTTCAGACGGAGAAAAGACGGAATCTGAATGGAAATCAGAAGAAACGTGTGAATCTGATACACGGTGGAAAGAGGAGGAAGAACAGGAAGAAAGCGAAGAGTCGGAAGAAGCGTTTGACGAGGATTTTGAAGAGAGTGATGCAACAGAAGAATCCTGGAAAAGGACAGAAAAAGACGTAGAAGATCTACAGGAAAATGCGAAGTCGGAGGCTCAACAGAAAAAAGAAACTCTTGAACAGGAGAGAAAAAATACAGAGACATATCAGGATATCAGTCACTGGGAATTCCGGTTTGATGCGTTTGAAGAAGCGGAGCGCCGGGAACAGTGGAAACGGGAAGCGGAAACACAGCGAAGAAAAATGGACTGGCAGAGAGAACAGGAAAAATTGCAGGAGCAGACCCGCCGGGCAATCTGGGATTCGCTGTATGAACTGGAACTGATCCTTGAAGATAAAAGGCGAAGAAATCGGACGGAACTGTATGAACCGTTCTTCTTCCGTAGAGAAAACAAGGCAGTGATGCTGCAGGAAGCATATGTCAGCAGACTGATTGATCTTCTGGAAAAATATCCGGTGAAGAGGAAAGTGTACCTGACGCTGCAAAAGATTTATTCCGGATCCGGTGCAGAGTCAGCGAAGGTGCTGATTCGTTATCTGGAACAGAAGAATAAAAAAGAGACTCCAAATGTATGGGGTGCGGCGGCATTTGCTGCGATTGGAATCGGTCAGTTACAAGGAATCTGTGGAGAAGAGTGGAAGTCCTCTTTTTCGACCATGCTTATGCTGATCGTTGTGATTCTGGGACTGGGAATATTATACGCAGGTCTTCGAACACATTACAGCGTGGGAATTTCTCAGATCTGGATTGCCGGGATCCTGTTCTGGCTGTCGTTTCTGGGATTGATTACGACAATATCCGACAATTTGTTTTGGGATGCAGACACCGGAATTTTTCTTGCGGTAATGGTTTGGTTCGAATCTATCATCTGGATGGTGATTCTTGGAATCAGGGCGATTGTGCTGAAGATAAAGAACCGGCGATAACAGGTTATAAAAAACGGAAAGAAAGGAAAATAAAAGTATGAGATTAGAGATGCATGCACATGACTGTGAAGTCAGCCCGTGTGCGGTGATTAAAGCAAAGGAACTGGTAGACGGATATAAAGAGGCCGGATATGACGGAATCGTGATCACCAATCATTTTGACAAGGGGATCATGCACCTGTGGGGTGAGACGACAGAGGAGCATTATCAGACTTATCTTCGCGGGTATGAGCTGGCAAAAGAAGAGGGAGAACGTGTAGGTCTGAGGGTGATCCTCGGTATGGAGATCCGTCTGGAATGCGGACCGGAGGATTATCTGGTATACGGTGTGACAAAGGATTTTATCCGGGAGCATATGGACATCTGTGGCTGCAATCTGCAGGAATTATATGAGATCTGTGAGGAAAATGGATGTGTCCTGATACAGGCTCACCCTTTCCGGGAATACTGTCAGATACAGAATCCGAAGTATCTGCATGGTGTGGAGAGAAACTTTAATTCCGGACATGACAACCATAATGAAAAACTGGACACATGGCTGAAGGAACCGGGAAGAGAGCACCTGATCATAACCCGGGGAAGCGACTGCCATGAGATTCCTCAGGTGGGACTGGTGGATTTTGTGATAGATGAGGATGTGAAAAACAGCACGGAACTGGCACAGGTGTTAAAGAAACTTGTATGAAAACCATAGCGGAGCAAGATAAAAATTCTGTTAATGTAAATAGTACACATATATAAAGGAGAAGAACACGATGGAGATTATAAATGGCGAAAGACTGGTATTGGGGACCTGTTATTACCCGGAACACTGGGACGAAAGTCTCTGGCGTGACGACCTGAAAAGAATGCTGGAAAACGGCATCGAAGTAATCCGAATCGCAGAATTTGCATGGAGCAAGATCGAGCGGTACGAAGGTGTATTCAACTATGATTTCTTTGACAGATTTCTGGATGTAGCTGCTGATATGGGTATGAAAGTGATCTTTTGTACCCCGACAGCTACGCCGCCGGCCTGGCTGACTGAGAAATATCCGGAAGTTCTGAATGCAAACATGGACGGTGTTCTGTACCGCCATGGCGGAAGAAGACATTACAACTACAACTCTCCGAAATATCAGGAACTGACCAGAATTATTGTGGAAAAATCTGCATCTCATTATGCAAAACATCCGGCAATCATTGGATGGCAGATCGACAACGAGATCAACTGTGAGAAAAATGAGTTCTATTCTGAGAGTGATACCATCGCTTTCCGCAAATTTCTGATGGAAAAATACGGAAGCATTGATGCACTGAACGAAGCATGGGGAACCAACTTCTGGAATCAGACATACAACAGCTTTGAGGAAGTGTATGTGCCGAGAACCACTCTGAGCAACAACACCAACCCTCATGAAGTATTGGATTATACCAGATTCGTATCTGACAGCGCATGCAAATTCGCAAAACTGCAGAGCGATATCATCCGCAAATACATCAAACCGGGTGATTTTATCACCACCAACGGTCTGTTCGGCAACCTGGACAACCAGAGAATGACAAACGAGAGTCTGGATTTCATCACATATGATTCTTATCCGAACTTTGCTTATTGTCTGGATGCGTACAACAAGGATAACTTCCTGAAAGACCGTATGTGGAGCCGTAACCTGTCTGAGGTTCGTGCGGTATCCAAAAACTTCGGTATCATGGAACAGCAGTCCGGAGCCAACGGATGGAATACCGGTATGGCAGCTCCGACTCCGAAGCCGGGACAGATGACCCTGTGGACCATGCAGAGTGTGGCACATGGTGCAGACTATGTCAGCTATTTCCGCTGGAGAACCTGTACTTACGGTACTGAGATTTACTGGCATGGTATCCTGGATTATTCCGGAAGAGACAACCGCAGACTGGCAGAAGTTAAATCGGTTCATGAGAAATTCCAGAAACTGTCTGAGATTGCAGGCTCCAAGTATGAAGCAAAAGTTGGTTTCCTGAAAGACTATGACAACGCATGGGACAGCCAGCTGGATGTATGGCATGAAAAAGTAGAGTGGAAGAGCCAGCTTGGCATCTTTGAAGCTGCACAGAGAACCCATACACCGATGGATTATATCTATCTGCGCGATGATGTAACCGCAGAAGATCTGAAACCATATAGCGTACTGTTCTACCCGCATCCGGTACTGATCTCAGAGGAGAGAAAAGCCGTACTGGAAGAGTATGTAAAAAATGGCGGCTGCCTGGTTCTGGGCTGCAGAAGCGGATACAAAGATATGTACGGCCGTTGTGTCATGGATAAACTGCCGGGCAAATTTGCCGAGATGAGCGGTGTGGATATTCCGGAATACACACTGGTATCCCCGGACAACAAAGATATCGTGATCGACTGGGATGGCACGAAGTTGGAAGCTGCTGTATTTAACGATCAGCTGGCAGCAGTAGGTGAACATGCAGAAGTTCTTGGAAGATACGAGAACTGCTATTATGCAGGAGAACCTGGACTGATCAAGAATACTTACGGAGAAGGAACCGTATATTACTTTGGCGCAGCATTCTCAGAGGAAACAGCAGAAGTATTCCTGGAGAAACTGGGTGTGAAAGATCCATACAAAGCAAAACTGGAGATCCCGGAAACCTGCGAACTGGCTGTAAGAAAGAAAGAGGATACCGAGTATTGCTTCGTTCTGAACTACAAAGACGCAGAAGCCGAGATTCAGGTCAAAGAAGAGATGACGGATCTGTATACAGGTGAAAAAGTGAGCGGTACGGTTGTGCTGAAACCGTTTGAGGTCAGAGTGCTGAAATAAGGGTGTGAAAAGAGGCGGTGGAAAGAAAATCCATCGCCTCTTGAAAAATAAGATAGACAAAAAAATCAGCAGGTGTTAATATAACTGCAAAGCATACTATTTCCATTCATTGAGGAATTCAATTATCATTTCTAAAAACATATCTTGATGCCATATTCGGAGAAGTTTCAATGCTTTTATATATTTCCAGAAGATAACAAATACACCGATTACAATATCAGAAGAAGAGAAAGAAATTGATATGTGTCAGGCAGTAGATGAAATGATCGAAGACGGAAGAAAAATTTGTAGAAGAGATGGAAAAAGTGGATAAAAGGTCATGAAAGATATTCCTGTTATGGCGAAAAAGTTGTACACTAAGTTATAAGAGAAACTGTATAAATGCAGTAGTTGGTGGGAGGTAGAACCATGGAGTTTCAGGCAAAATGGATCCGGACTTCGGAAGATACCGGTGGGGTGTGTCCGGTTTTTCGAAAGGAATGGAAGACAGAAAAGGAAGTAGAACGTGCGACGTTATATCTGACAGCGCTGGGTGTGTATGAGGCACATCTGAATGGAAAAAGAGTTGGAAATTATGTGTTAGCGCCGGGGTGGACGGCTTATGATAAAAGATTGCAGTATCAGGAATATGACATTACAGATCTGGTGGTAGAGGAAAATGAACTTATTGTAACACTTGGGAAAGGGTGGTTTCGCTCCCCGATGCCTGGATGGCAGGACACACCTGACAAGCTGCAAAGAATGGGTCGTCCGGGAGGTATTCTTGGAGAAGTGCATATTGTATACATGGATGGAAGCGAAGAAGTAATCGTAACGGATCAGAGCTGGACATGGGGAGAAAGCAGGGTTCGTTTCAGTGAGATTTACGACGGGGAGTTCTGTGATGCCACTTTTGTGACAAAAGAGTGGAATACAGTAAAAGAATTCGCATGGTCAAAAGAGATTCTGATCCCGCAGGAAGGGGAAGAAATCCGGGAGCAGGAAGTGGTGGCAGCAAAATCTGTTTTCCGCACCCCGGCGGGAGAGCTGGTCGTGGATTTTGGGCAGGAGATTACCGGATATGTGGAATTTACCGTAGATGCCCATGCAGGTGACCGGATCCATATTCTTCACGGAGAAGTGTTGGACGCAGAAGGAAATTTCTACAATGCAAATTACAGAAGTGCAAAAGCGGAGATAAATTATATCTGCAGCGAGGGAACACAGACCTGGCATCCTGCGCTGACGTTCTTTGGTTTCCGATACCTTTTGCTGGACGAATTTCCGGGAGAAGCAACGCCGGAACAGTTCCGGGGAATCGCAGTATATTCCAACATCCGAAAAACCGGTGAAATCCGGACTTCGGATCCGGCTCTGAATCAGCTGATCTCCAATATCTTCTGGGGACAAAGAGGCAACTTCCTGGATGTGCCGACAGACTGCCCGCAGCGTGACGAACGGCTTGGCTGGACCGGGGATGCACAGGTATTTACTAAAACCGCAAGCTATAATTTTGATGTGGAGCGGTTCTTTACGAAATGGCTTCACGATCTGGCAGCGGATCAGATGGAGAATGGTGCAGTAGGTCATGTAGTTCCGGACTATCTGGTTGGCGGAAATGCCAGTGCCGCCTGGGCAGATGCGGCGACGATCTGTCCGTGGCAGATCTATCAGACGTACGGCAATCCGCAGATCTTAAAAGATCAGTTTGCCAGTATGAAAAAATGGGTGGATTATGTGACAAATCACACAACCACCCCATATCTGTGGACAGGTGGAGAACACTTCGGTGACTGGCTCGGTCTGGATGCGCCGCAGGGAAGCTATAAGGGATCAAGCAGAGAAGATTTTATTGCGTCTGCATTTTATGCACATTCGACAGAACTTGTAATAAAGGCAGGACGTGTGATCGGGGAAGATGTGAAGGCGTACGAGGCACTTCATGAAAAAATCGTGGAGACTTTCAGAAACACATATCCGGAGTACGGGACACAGACGGAACATATTCTGGCGGTTCAGTTTGGACTGGCAGAAGACTGTCAGAAAACAGCGGATGCACTGGCACAGATGATTCGAAACGATGGCTGCCAGATGCGTACCGGATTCGTCGGAACGCCGTATATCCTGCATGTACTGAGTAATTACGGATATACGGATCTTGCCTATACGCTGTTATGCAGGAAAGAATATCCGTCCTGGCTGTATGCGGTGGGAAAAGGCGCAACAACGATCTGGGAACACTGGGACGGCATCATGGAAAACGGAGAGTTCTGGAGTACCGATATGAATTCATTTAACCACTACGTATACGGATCCGTGGCAGACTGGATCTATGAACAGGCAGCAGGAATCCGGGTGGTGGAAGAATATCCGGGATTTGAAAAAGCGCGGATCCATCCGAAACCGGGAACACAGCTGGAGTGGCTTGGAGCATCGATTAAGACCAGACACGGAAAGATCAGCTCCCAGTGGACGCACACAGACGGTGTGATTCGGTACGAGATTGTAACACCGGTTCCGGCGCAGATTGTAATCGGAAAAAAAGAAATAAAGGTGGAACCGGGCACATATGTGTTCTGGGAATAATCTGCTATATTGAAAAGATAAAAAGGAACCGGAATAAGCAATAGCTGTTCCGGTTCCGGTATAAAAAATATTCACTTTTTTGAGAGAGCCATAACAATAGCGGTCAGATGGACCAGGGTCTCTTTATCTATTTTCGTCAATGCTTCCAACAGTTGTCGGGTGGTATCCGGTGACTCATTGTCATAATCAAAAAATTCTTTCGGAGTAATTCCCAAGTATTCACAGATATAGAAAAAGACCGTCATTGACGGTAAGTTATGTCCATTTTCAATATTGTTGATGTACCCGGCATTTTGTCCAAGCGAAAGACTCATATCCCTGGCCGAGGCTCCTTTTTCCTGTCGGAGAGCACTAAGTCGTTTTGCAAAGTCTTCTTCTTGCATACCAGTGTATCACCTCCATATATAATCCCAAAGTAAGTATAGCATTTAATGCGATAAGTATCAGATTTTACATGCGAATATCTGACGATTAGAAACAAGTAGCTTTATTTTACACCATATAAAATATTAAACATCAGATTTGACAGGATATTAATAAAAGAATCATTTATTAGACGGGATATTCATTTATTTTTTATAAATATAAAAAAAGAATAAAATATCGACTTTACATAAATGAGAAAAAACATACTTAAAATAACACATTTAACCCGATACAAACGAAAAATTGATTGATTAAACAAGACACAACGCGTATAATATTATTAAAAAAGTATAAAAAGTCGAAGCTTTTTTCTGAAAGAAAAGGAATAGGAAAAAGCTGCGTACAGAGGATAAGAATATGAGATATCTTATTGCAGCCCATACCGATGTGGGAATAAAAAAGAAGACGAATCAGGATTCTTATATGATTAAAGAAGCACAGACGAAAATGGGACGAATCTTTTTTGGTGTTCTGTGTGATGGTATGGGTGGCTTGTCGAATGGAGAACTGGCCAGTGCGACCGTGATACGGGCGATGGAACAGTGGTTTGAGACAGACTTTCCTCAATTACTTGTGCATACAACGGATGCAGAGGAAGTG
>ENA-ORUN01003359-ORUN01003359.1-human-gut-metagenome-genome-assembly--contig:-NODE-3359-length-11528-cov-2.290595_pt1 | contig 11528 bp, 7 predicted proteins | sample MGYA00242080_ERZ509209 | MGnify/ENA primary metagenome ERZ509209 (study PRJEB26280, sample SAMEA2338786) | human gut metagenome | biome: human gut; feature: human-associated habitat; material: faeces... | reverse complement strand
TTTTTATATCCGCAATAATGAGATCTACCTGCTCCCCGCGCAGATATTCCAGTGCTTCCTCTCCGTTTGCCGCCGTCTTAACAACTTCAAATCCCTCCTGCTCCCAGTCAATCAGTATCTTCAGTCCCTGTAATATAAACGGCTCATCATCCACGAGCAATACCTTTAACAATGCTTCCCCCATCTTTTTCCTTCCCTTCTCTACAATGGCATCCGGATACTCACTGTCGTACCGACACCCTGCTCCCCCTCTATATCAAATGCCACCTGCTCCCCGAATACCATTTTCAGCCGCAGACATGCATTGATGATTCCCACTCTTCCGCCATCCTTTAGCATATCAATACTGGCGTTTAGCATGCGCTCTTTTAATTCCTGCATCTGGGAGGCGTCCATGCCGCATCCGGTATCTTCCACTTCCAGATAAAGTGCCTTCTGCTTTTGGCAGATCCGCACAAAAATCCAGCCGGGAGCTGTCTTTGCCTCAATTCCATGTACACAGGCATTTTCCACAAAGGTGACAACTGTCATTTTGGGAATTTTAATGTCCAAACAATCCTCTTCCACTTCAAGACTGTAACTTAACCGCTCTCCAAACCGATACTTCTGAAGCCCCAGATACGCTCTCACAAATTCCATTTCCCTGCGGATCTCGACACTGTCGTTTCCCCATTCCACATACTGACGCTGCATCAGCGCCAGCTTTTCCACCATGTCTGCCGTCTCATATTCGTTTTTCAACAGGCTGTGCATGCGGATGCTCTCCAACGCATTAAACAGAAAATGCGGATTGATCTGGCTGTGCAGCGCGAGCAGTTCTGCATTCTGTCTTTCCACCAGCATCTCCTGTTCTTTAATCTTATTCTTATACACAATCTGAATGAGTTCATTTGTTCTCGCAACCATGCGGTTGTAATTGCTCATCAGACTTCCAATCTCATCTTTTCCACGCACATACGAAATCGGCACCAGATGTTCCCCGCCGACTGTCTCAAACACTTTGCTGAGTTCGCTGATTCTCTGCGTAAATGACCGGTTAAATCCCCGCACCAGAAGGAGTGGCAGAATCGCATTTACAACAATTAAGAATCCAATCAGCGGCAGGTTTTTCCGGATTTCCGTCCACAGCTGGCGTTTGGGCTGCATGACATAAATATCCAGATCCATTCCGTAAAACTCGAGTTCCTGACAGTATCCGACCCTGCCCGTCTGGTCAAATGTCTGAAATTCCTTTCCGATACTGGAATATCTGCCATTTGATAAGACAATCTTATCTCCCTGGCAGATAAATACATCCGTGTCATAATTCATTTTCTCTAATGTCCGGTTTACTGCACTGTAATCGATGTTGATCAGCAGCACCTTTTCCATATTATTTTCCGCATAAAAGTCCAGCTTCTGGAAAAAAAGCATCCGTCTCTGCGGCTCCACCGAAGGTGCCCTGCTGTCATCATACTGGAAATATAATCCCTTATTCAATCCGTTATCCTGAAAATAGCGGTACACTTCTGTACCGCGTATTTCCTTCATATTACATACCTTTCCCCCATTCACGATCGTGTCATTATCCGCATACATCGTGATTACCATGTTGTTCATGCCAAGTCCGCTCTCAAACAGGGTATCTTTAAAAAAATCCTGATAACTCACCACATAGTCCAACGGATCGCTGTAGGTATTCACCAAAAAACGGTTAATATATTTGCTCGTATAAATACTCTTCCCGATCTCTGCTGCATTGTTGACCGTATTTGAAATACTGTATGCAACTGCATTGGCAATATTCGCCATCTCATGCTCTCTGGCTTCCCGCTCAGACTTCATGACAACAGAAAATACCGCACTGTCCGTCACAATCAGCGGAACCAGCACGCACAAGATATACAGGATATAAAATTTATTTTTTATTTTAAAGTCATCCATCCAGGCTTCAACCGCATGCAGAATTCTCTTCATATCCTCTCCCAGTATTTTTATACTAACATTGTTTTTCATCGAGTGCAACGGATACCGGCAGCATCAGTATTCCACTTCCGTCACATTTCCCGTTTTGCATATAAAAAGTGTGCTCACCGTCTGTCCGGTCAGACGGCTGCTTCTCTCATCCGGCTGCTGCCCTCCGACTGCGATCTCATAGCTTCCCGGGTGTACCAGACATTTTCCCTCCTCGGAGATCAGTGCAAAATCACGCGTAGAAAGGGTGATACAAACCTCTTTCTTTTCCCCACATTCCAGTGCAACCGACCGGATTCCCTTCAGCTGATAGCCGGGATCGTAAGCTTCTCTTTCACTGAATCTGACATATACCTGTACCGCTTCCTGTACCGGGTAGGTACCGGTATTCTCCACCGTTACATGCACCGTTACCGGCTCCAGTATTCCAAAATCTGTGACATCTGCATGTGCATCAGAATAACGGATCTGCGAATAGGTAAGACCATATCCAAACGGATAGAGCACATGTCTGTCCGTATACCGGTAGGTACGTCCTGCCATGGAATAATCCGTAAAATCCGGAAGAAATTCCGTTCCTTCATAAAAGGTAACCGGCAGTTTTCCGCATGGAGAGAATTCTCCGAACAATGCCTCTGCGATTGCTTTTCCACCTCTCGCTCCCGGGTACCAGCAATCCAGTATTGCCCGTATCTGTGCATGTTCCTGCGCCCACGACAGATCCAGTGCACTTCCCGCCAGCACGGTGAGCACAATCGGTTTTCCGACTGCTGCGACCGCCTCTAAAAGTTCCTGCTGCAGTCCGGGAAGCTTTAGTCCCAGCTTGTCACCGCTGGCATACTCATTTCCCGCATCTCCCTCTTCGCCTTCGATGCCCGCATCCAATCCCAGACACATCACAATGACATCTGCCCGCTCCGCAGCAATCAGCGCTTCCTTAAACCGGTCCTTCGGCTCCCCGAGGAATTCTACCTGATCCTTATACAGATGGCAGCCCTGCGCATATAGGACGCGGGTTTTCCCTCCGGTGTATTCCTGAATTCCCTCCAGCGGTGTAATGTATCTGGAGGATGTCCCCTCATAATTTCCAACCAGCGCTGCTCTGGAGTTCGCGTTTGGTCCGATCACTGCAATGGTATGGACCTGTTCCTGCTTCAGCGGAAGAAAATGGTTGTCATTCTTAAGCAGCACCATACTTCTTTTCGAGGCTTCTAAGGACAGTGCAATATGTTCGGGGCACTCCACCACATCATAAGGAATGTTCGCATATGGAGACGGATAATCCTCCATCATCCCCAGCCGGATTCTGACATCCATCAGGCGCTCCACCGCTTCTGTGATCGTCTTTTCCTCCACCAGTCCCTGTTCACAGGCACGGCTTAAATACAAAAATGCCTTCCCGCAGTTTAAATCACAGCCATGGTTGACAGCCATTGCCGCAGATTCTTCTACCGTCTTTGTCACATGATGGTGCTCATGAAAATCAAGAATTGCCCAGCAGTCGGACACTACGTGTCCCTCAAAACCGAATTGTTCTCTTAAAATATCCTGCAGAAGTGTCTTGCTTCCGCACGCCGGTTCCCCGTTGACGCGGTTATAAGCGCCCATCACGGCTTCCACACCGGCATCCTTGACACACCGCTTAAATGCATACAAATACGTATCGTACAAATCGTGCAGCGACACCTTTGCATCAAACTCATGGCGCAATGCTTCCGGACCGCTGTGCACGGCAAAATGCTTGGCACACGCAGCCGCCTTTAAATGATCCGGATCTTTGCCCTGAATCCCTCTGATATACGCACAGCCAAGCTTTGCCGTCAGACAGGGGTCCTCCCCGTACGTCTCATGTCCTCTCCCCCAGCGTGGATCTCTGAAAATGTTAATATTCGGCGCCCAGAAAGTCAGACCTTTATAAATACCTCTGTCTCCTCTTCCTGAATACGCTTCAAACTTTGCCCGTCCCTCGGTGGACACCACATCTCCGATCTTCTCAAGCAGTTCTTCATCAAAAGTCGCTGCCAGGGCAATTGCCTGTGGGAACATTGTCGCCACACCGGATCTTGCCACTCCGTGAAGCGCCTCATTCCACCAGTTATACGCCGGAATATGCAGCCGCTCAATCGCCGGTGATTCATAGCGCATCTGGCTGATCTTCTCCTCCAACGTCATCTGTTCCACCAGTCTTTTTGCATATTCTTTCGTCTCCAGACTCATCTCTCTCCCTCTCCTTTTGCTCTATTCTTCTGCTCCACTGCACGTAAAGCTCACATAATCCGCATAATTTTTACTGTCAGTTCCATGCGAAGACGCGTACATTCCAATGGTGCATCCCACAAAGCCTCCCGCCTCTTCCGTGGTATACGCAAGCAGGCTGACCTTATCGCAGGCACAGATCATTTTTTCTCCCAGCCTTACCCAGATACCCGCACTCTGCTCCTCTCCGCGGATCAGAATCTCCCATAACTCCTGCTCTTCTTTCAGAAGAACTTCACGGATGACCTCTTCCCTGGCATGAACATATGTGCTCACCCGAAAGCAGACATCTGCTCCCTTTTTCCCGATCTCCATCCTCAGATGATTCTCATGGTTCTGGTATAATACCATTCCCGCCGTCTCATCCTCCGACTGTGGTTCAAAGCGGAATCTGACCGCTGCATGGAAATGATAGCTTTTCTGACGAAGTCCGAAATAACTGCTGCATCCTTTTTCACCGATCGTCTGTTTTCCACAGTATAAGCGGAATACACCGCGTTTTTCTGTCAGCGAATAGGATGCCTCATTTCTTCCCCCGATCCCAAGCAGCCTCTGATCCGGTCTCGTCTCCCAGAAACACAGGGTATCGCACGTTCCTGTTTCTTCCGGAAACCGGTACTCTTTTAGCGGCACTTCCAGTGTCTTCTCCAGACGTCCGGTTCCGGCAGCAATTACCGGCCATCCATCCTGCCATACAACTTTTGCCAGAAAAGTCTCGCGCCCCATACTTCCATGGTTCTTACAGCGTCTCGTGGCGAGCATCACCACATACCAGTTCCCGTTTTGATCCTCCACCAGATCCCCATGACCAGCATAGACCACAGGATAATCCGCCCCAAGATTCCGATGTGTAAAGATCGGATTGCGCGGGCATCCCTCAAACCATTGAAACAGCTTTCGGCTTCTCGCCACACTGATGCTGTGTTCCGGTCCGGTTCCTCCTTCTGCATGCAGCAGATAATAATAGCCGTCTTTTTTGTACAGATGTGGTCCCTCCGGCCAGATTGCCCCTCTCACAGCCCCTTTCCAGATTGCCATGCTCTCTCCGACCAGCTTCTTCGTCGTCAGATCCAGTTCCTGCACCCAGATCTCCCAGTCCCCATTGTACCTTACTCCATCGGGATTCGGTCTGGTTCCGCAATAATAGCACCTGCCATCCTCATCAAAAAACAGGCTGGGATCAATCCCGGCTGCTTCTTCTCCCAGATAACAGGGATCTGACCACGGTCCCTCCGGGTGCTCCGCCGTCACAATAAAATTACCTCCATAGCTGACATTTGTGGTAATCATATAATAAATACCCTTATGGTATCGGATGGTCGGCGCATAGATTCCCCTGGAAATCTCCTCTCCCCCAACAGCAAGCTGCCCTTTTCTCTGCAGAATATTTCCGATTTGCTCCCAATGTGCCAGATCCCTGCTGTGAAACAGCGGAACACCTGGTGCATATGCAAAACTGGATGTTACCAGATAGAAATCTTCTCCTACCCGGCAGATCGACGGGTCCGGATAAAATCCCGTCAAAATCGGATTCTTAACTGTAACCATAGCTTTTCCCCCCTACTCCACATATCCAAATCCGAGAATCGTAAATTTCTTATCCAGATTCCCACCGCTCATCTGGATTCTCACGGTATGTGCTGCCGTTTCCTTCTCCTGAAATACGAGCACCGCATTACAGTGCAACCAGTTATTGACATGTGGATCTGCTGTGAACCGGAATTCCCCATCCACCAGCACATCCGCTGTCCCGGCATCCACCTCGCCGGAATCCTTAAATATCAGAAATAGCGCTCTGCATGTGATCGTCAGTTCAAAAAACGCCCGATCCGGCTTAGTTCCATCATACATCCAGTTATATGGGAATTCCGGCGTAGTGCAAAGATCCTGATCCATTTCCACACACTGCAGTTCGTGATCTGTCGCATCAAAGCCTCCCTCTCTCATACTGGCGCCCTCATATCCGTCCCGCCGGTCTAAGAGTTTTACTTTTTCAAACGAATTGCCGATCGCAGGCTCCCCGCGCAGACACTGTTCTAAGACTTCCTCCTCCGTCATGCCCTGCCGGAAGCTGTCCACCCTCGCATGGTCGGACGTATCGCATACCTCCATCAGGTATTCCAGACAATCTGCCATAATGGTATGTCCAAGGTTGGTCGGATGAAACATGTCATAAAAAAACTGGTTCTTCGTAATCACTCTTTTCTGTTCTTTTCCGGAAAACTGCGGGGTAACCGCATCCAGAATACTTACCATCGGAAGGTCGTACTGTCTTCCCACCGGCTGCAGACGTTCCTGAAGATTCCAGTCATTTGCAAATACGGAAAACAAGAGTACCACCGCAGGTCTCCACGGCAGCTTCAATACCTTACGCACCAGACTCTCATAGCAGTCCCCTTTGGTCTCATCTCCCTCATCATTCACCGCAAACTCGATTACAACAAGATCCGGCTGTTCCCCCTCACGCAGCACATCTCTGTCAAAACGGATCATTCCAAGCTCCGATGGGGTTCCTCCTACTCCAGCCTTGATGAATCTGACATTATTGTTCCGTGCAAATCGTTTCTGAAACAGCTGATATGCCTTATACGCATAACACTCTGTGTGAATCGGCACCGCCCCTGCCCCCTGTGTGATGGACCCTCCGATAAAAGCAAGCGTCACTTCTTTTCCGGCTCGCGCTTTCTCAATCACTTTCCGGATGCGGTAGGTATTTCCCAGGTTCATAAGAGAGCGCTGCACCATCTTATAATATTCTTCCGAATGGAGATCCACTTTTTCTTCTGTCAGATCTTCCGGTGCCGTAAATCCGTCGTTTAAATAAAAACGGACATCTGCCTTTCCCACCCGTTCCGGTTTGTCAAATGTAAAGCGGATCTGTCCGGGCACATCATCATCCAGACTCCATTCATAATCCGACAGACAGATCCTCTGTTCCATCCCATCTCCCTGCAGTGTTGCCACCAGATTCGTTCCGCCCCCATACAAATCCTTTTTGCCGTACATCTGAAAAACAAATTCTATCTTTTCAGACGGATGCTCCATCTCAACCGACACACCAATACTGTGTACAAGCGTGCGGAAGCCTTTCACTGTACCGAGCAGTTCAAGTATTCTGCTATCCGTGATATTTCCGACAATCTGTGCACTGTTTGCCAGACGGCCGTCACTTTCATAGATGAACTGCACTGCTTTGCCATCTCCCTGCTTCAGTCCGCAGATCTCTTTTTCACGCATAATATAAAAATATGCTCTTGCTTTTTCCGGGTCTCTCGGTGCTACTGGTCCTGTCATTCTGTGCTCCTCCTGCCATTTTATATACATCTATGGTAGCACAGATCTCCTTCCGGATACGCGGGAGAAACTATAGATATTACTACGATAAATTAGTGTTCTTGCCCCTGCCCCCGCGGAGCGTTTTACCGGAAGCCGTCACATCAGAAATAAACGGCTGCCTTTATGCGGTAAGTAATATGAGGAGAACCGTTCTTTTTCTGATGTGACCGTCTTCCGGTATTGATTCGGCAGCATTCCGTACCGCTTCCGGAACAGGTTGGAAAATGCCTTACTGTTTGGGAAGCCGTGGTTCAATGCAATCTCGCCAATCGCAAGATCCGTCTCTTCCAGATCCCTCACGGCATGCTCCAGACGCACACTCGACAGATATTCCTTGTAATTGATCTTCGCATATTTTTGAAACATCCGGGAGAGATACGCCGGTGAATAACCGAAGATGCCTGCCAGCTTTTCTAAAGAGAGATCCTCCGTATAATGCTCCTTCAGATACCCGGTAATCCTTCCAAGACGCTTAAGCTGCTTATTGTTCTTAAGTATCTCTTCGCCCACCTCAAACTTCCGGTATCTTGTCACCAGAAGATACTCCAGCTGATAAAAACAGCTTAGCATTTTTAATTCGTAACCGGTCTGTTTCTCACCGTACGCCACAAACATTGTCTCGAGCAGTGAAAACACCTGACGGTCATCCTCTTTTCCGCTGTGGGAAAACCAGATAAACTGTTCTTCCGTATAATAATCCGCAAAGACGCCAAGCGGAATCTGCAGCACAATCGTCTCGTTTGGCAGAGGGGCATGGATCGCATGCACCTCATTGCTGTTCACCAGCACAAAATCCCCCGCTGCAAGCACATATTTTTTCTCATTCAGAAAAAACTCAAGCTGCCCCTGTCTCACGGCAAATATCTCGATAGAACGGTGCCAGTGCTTCTCCCTGATGTATTTTCCGCCGCCGCCCTCAAAGAGAAACAGCTTAAACGGAAGTCCCCTGTCCGGAACGATCACTTCATGCTGGTAGACAATATCATTCACTCCACTTCGGTCTCCTTTAACAAAATTTCATTACCGCGCAGTAAGCTGAAACCGCCGGTTTTCACCAGCCATCCTCATAAAATATACTGTATGTTTTTTATTTTGTTAAAAGTATAACATAAATTTCAATTTTCTCATTTATTTTTCACAATAAATTTATATTTTGTTTATCTTTCTTTGCAATACTGCACAATTTTCATGTTATCTTTTTTTTGCGTTTCCGGAATTCTTCCCGTTTTCCTACTCCGGCAGACTGTCCGACAAACATAAAGTTCCCCACCCCACCTGCGGATTCGGATATTCCTGCAGCAGACCAGAAGCCCTTCCTCCTCCGAGCGGACGCGCTCCGCGGATCAGGTACGCCTTTATTTTTTCTCCGTACAGGTACGCATCGTTTCCGCGCACAATCCCCCATTCCATCAGAAGTGCCGCGCTCCCCGTCACAAACGGGGTTGCCATCGAAGTTCCGGAACGCGCCGTATAGCCTCCGCCCGGCGCGCAGGAGGTGATCTCCACGCCCGGCGCCGCAAGATCCGGCTTGACCTGTCCGTTTCCGGTAAATCCTCTGCCTGAAAATCCCGCCAGCTGCCCGAACCTCGCGTCGTACGCCCCGACCGTAATCACCTTTGCCGCAGTGGACGGAATGGTAAGCGTCGTCTCCTCCCGCGGCAGAAGGAATCCGGTGCCTTCGTTTAAAACGCCTCCCGCCGGGAACCACATATCATAGCGCCCCGTAACGATGCGCTGTGGAATCAGGCGCACCGTCCAGATTCCACTGTCCACATAGTCCCGCACAGGAAGAAAGTCCAGGTAAATCTCCTGATAGGGGCTGTACGGACTCGGCTCTCCATAGTAGAGCAGAATCTGCGTCTGCCCCAGCGTAAAACGCTGCGGTCCCTGTATCTGGCGGATCGGTCCGATCTGCATGCCGCCCGGATGAATGAGAAGCACCGCCATCTCATCCGCATAGGATTTCCAGATCTGAAGATTTAAGGCGCTCTCGTACGCGCTCACCGCGAACTCTACATTTTCCGCCTGCCCCATTCCAAGCGCTCCCGCTGTGTGCGTGGCAGCCGCTCCCTCATTCCCGCTTCCGATCACGATCGAGCTCTTCCAGTAGTTTGCAAGATCATCCAGATAAGTCTCGATGAGCGACGTTCCCGTGTGGCTTCCGTAATTATTCCCAAAGCTTAAGTTGATGGCGACCGGCTGCTCCTGCGCTTTTCTAAGGCAGTAATCCACCGCCTGCATCAGTTCCGTCGTCCGCGGGAACGCTCCCTCCCGCTGGTTGCCGAGCTTTACAATCAAAAGATCGCTCTCACACGCCACACCGCGGTATCTTCCCTCCGATGCTCTTCCGTTGCCGGCGGCAATTCCCGCCACGTGTGTCCCGTGTCCCGATGCATCCCTGCTCGGGCAGACCGCATACCGCTGCTGTTCCGTGGGCTGCGCGAGCGCCTCGTTGATGCGCGCCTCATCGTACTCGGTTCCAAGGAAATACCCCGCCGGCGCCGACAAGCCCCCGGACGCCGGGATCGTCTGATCCCAGAGACTGACAATGCGGGTCGTACCGTCCGCCCTCCTAAAATCCGGATGCGCGTAATCGATGCCGGAATCAATAACCGCCACAAGGACACCGGCACCCGACAGGCCGGTTCTCTCCTGCAGCTGCGTAATGCAGGATGCACGCTTTCCATTGTCCACCGCGAAAAATAAAAGTTTCGGCTTTTCCATGTACTCGATTTTATCCAGCGCTGCCACCGGCTCCACGAGATGTTCCGGCAGCACTAAAACGGCATATTCATTCTGCAGATTTGTCAGTTGAATCCGCGGATATTCCTCCGGAAAATTTTTAAAAAGGAGCGCCTCAAGCTCCTCCGTTGTCCCGACAAATTTTACAATGACCTCCCACGTCTGTTCGGCACTATCGTAGCCGATGTCCAGCTCCAGCGACTTCTCCCGCTCCTCCTGTGTCGCCGCCAGTGCCAGATTCAGCAGATTCTCCATTTTTTCGTTCGGCATAAAAATCTCCGCAACAACATCTTATTTTTATTAGATGCCGCCGCGGAGACCGTTATGTCTGCCTGTATTCTGTTTTTGTCTGTTTTTTATTTCACCCGCTCAGAAAACATCATAAAGAAGCTGACCAGAAGACATCCCACCGACACCCAGATCATGTGAATACCGTAGCGCATGGACAGATTGCCGCCGATGCCGGCTCCGATCGCAAAGAAAAGAATGATTCCGAAATAGTAGAGCGACTGTCTTAACTGTTCCGGTCTCTTGTCCCGCAGATACATGGAAAATGCCGCCGTGCCGCTCCGCAGATTGCCAATGCACATCGTGCTCGCATAGGAATAGCCGTTTACCTTGCGGAACGTCTGCACCTGCATCGCGCAGGCAAAAGACACCAGCACCGTCGCCGCCATGTTGTATTCCTGCGGGATAAATCCCACTGCAAATAAAATCACAATCTCAAGCAGCAGAATTCCCTGTCTCCAGTGAAGCCGCTTCGCGTATTTGAAACGCCCCTGTATGCGCTCCGCAAAAAACACGCCAAACGCAAACGCCAGCAACGGGAACAGATAGCGCAGTCCGTCCATCCATCTGCCCACCATAAAATTCTGGCTCATCAGCACCACGTTGCCGGTCTGGGCATTGGAGAAGACCTCCTCCCTCGTATTATAGGTATAGGCATCCTGAAATCCGCCGGAGACCGCCAGAAAAATACTGGTCAGAAATGCCTCTGACATCTGGAGCTCGTTCTTTTTCTCGTTCATAAGTATCTCTCACCCTTTCACATTCTTCTCTATTATAGCGGTTTACGTGAGATGCGCAAGTACCCGTTTTCTGCCGGCTCATAATTTCTGTTTGCGCGGCATACACTATTCCAGTATCTGAATGTGCGGCAGTCTGCCTGCGCATTCTCTCATGAAAGGAGTATTTATATGTGCGGAATCTCCGGTTTCTGCGACTTTTCTAAAAATTTTAAA
>ENA-ORUN01003358-ORUN01003358.1-human-gut-metagenome-genome-assembly--contig:-NODE-3358-length-11532-cov-12.483924_pt1 | contig 11532 bp, 9 predicted proteins | sample MGYA00242080_ERZ509209 | MGnify/ENA primary metagenome ERZ509209 (study PRJEB26280, sample SAMEA2338786) | human gut metagenome | biome: human gut; feature: human-associated habitat; material: faeces... | reverse complement strand
CAATGGTGGTCTTGCCGGAGCCGGACTCGCCGACCAGCGAGAAGGTCTCGCCCTTATAGATGTCAAAGTTGACATGATCGACAGCAACAAATTTCTTCTTACCGGAGCCAAAGGTGATCTGAAGGTCTTTCAGCTCAATCAGCTTTTCGCGTTCAGCCATTTAAGTTGGCGCCTCCCATCTTTCCCATTTTCTCACGCAGGTTCTGGATGGAGTGCGGCCGCTCGATCTTGGGAGCGCGCGGGTCCAGATACCAGGTCTTTGCGGCGTGGGTCTCGGACACCTGGAAGAACGGAGGCTCTTGCACAAAGTCGATTGCCAGCGCATGCTTGTTGCGGGGCGCAAATGCGTCACCCTTGATCTCATTGAACAGGTTCGGGGGAGTACCATCCACGCTGGGCAGGGCCTCACCCTTGGTGCCCAGCTGCGGCAGAGCCTGCAGCAGAGCCCAGGTGTAGGGGTGCCATGCGTCGTAGAAGATTTCCTCCACAGTGCCGTATTCCACGATCTGGCCGGCATACATCACGGCCACACGGTCTGCCACGTTTGCCACAACGCCCAGGTCATGGGTGATGTAGATAACGGACATGCCCAGCTCCTTCTGCAGGTCGCGGATCAGCTGCAGGATCTGTGCCTGAATGGTCACGTCCAGCGCAGTGGTGGGCTCGTCGCAGATCAGGATCTGCGGGCGGCAGGCCGCTGCAATGGCAATGACGACACGCTGACGCATACCGCCGGAGAACTCGTGGGGGTACTGCTCGTACCGACGCTCGGGGTCGGGGATACCCACCTTGCCCAGCATCTCGATGGCAGCCTTTTTGGCTTCCTCACCCTTCAGACCCTGGTGATGCTCAATGCTCTCCTGGATCTGCTTGCCGATCTTCTTCAGCGGGTTCAGGCTGGTCATAGGGTCCTGCATGACCATGGCGATCTTCTTGCCGCGGACACCCAGCCAATCCTTCTCGGTGAACTTGGTCATATCGCGGCCTTCAAACATGATGGAGCCGCCGGTGATCTTACCGTTGGCATCCAGCATACCCACAAAGTTCTTGGTGAATACGGACTTGCCCGAGCCGGACTCGCCCACGATGGCAAGGGTCTCGCCTTCGTACAGGTCCAGCGAGCACTTGCGGATGGCGTTCAGCTTGCGGCCGCGCAGGCTGAAAGTGATCTCCACGTCTTTGGCAGAGATAATCGGTTGTCTATCCATTTACGTCTCTCTCTCCAATCTATCAAACGTGGTTGCGCGGATCAGCCGCATCCGACAAAGCGTTGCCCATGATATAGAAAGAAATGGAAATGATGGACACGATGGATGCAGGGAAAACCAGCAGGTACGGATAATCCAGGAAGAAGCCGCGCACCTTGCTCAGGATCAGGCCCAGCGAAGGCGTGTCGATGCCCAGGCCCAGGCCCAGGTAGGACAGCGTGGATTCCAGATTGATGGTGCCCGGGATGGACAGTGCCATACGCAGGATGATAACGGAGACCAGATACGGCAGGATGTTCTTGGTCAGCACGCGCCACAGCGGGGTGCCCAGGCAGCGGGACGCGAGGTTGTACTCGCGGTCACGGAACATGAACACCATGTTGCGGACACGGCGTGCCATAGAAAGCCAGTTGATAGCGATCATGGAGATGGCCATGATCCAGAAGCTCTGGCCCACCATCAGGGCGATCAGGGTCATATAGATGATATAGGGCACGTTGTCGATCAGGTTGTACAGCTCCGTGAAGAAGCGGTCCAGACTGCGCACATAGCCCCAGATCAGGCCGAAGATCACGCCCACGATGCTCTCGCCCACGGCGACCACCAGAGCCAGACGGATGGAAACCTGGGTGGCATACCACACCTGGCACCAGTAGTCACGGCCCAGGTTGTCGGTACCGAACCAGTACTCACTGTTGGGCTTGATGAAAGCCTTGCTGGAATCAGAGATCAGGGTGGTGTAGTGATACTTACCAATGCCCAGTGCAATGAAGGAGAACACCGTCAGCGCCAGGAACAGGATCAGGCAGAAGACAGCGACCTTCTGCTTGAGGAAGTTCTGGATGACAGAACCCCAATAGGAATAGTTGGAGTAGCCGATGCGTTCAGCTTCTTCCGGGGAATAATCCACAAAGTAGAACAGTTCTTCGGGCTTCTTGCCCTCAAAATCCGATGCCTTAGCCATCAGCGAGCCTCCTCCTTTCCGGTCAGAGTAATACGGGGGTCAACCACCATCATCAGCACATCGCCCAGGAACACGCCCACGATGCCCAGCACAGCGTAGAGGATGACCAGGGTCTGCACAACGTTCAGGTCATAGCGCTGGATGGCATCCGTCAGCAGGGGGCCCATGCCGGGAACGGAGAAGAACCGTTCCATCAGCAGGGAGCCGCCCACCGTCAGCAGGATGGACTGGGGGATATACTGCACCATGGGAACCATGGCGTTGCGCAGAACATGCTTAAACATGATCTCGCGGGAGCTCAGGCCCTTGACACGGGCCAGCTTGATATAGTCGCGGGTCAGCTCATCCACCATGTAGCGGCGGGTCCACAGGGCATAGCCTGCAATGGATGCCAGCGAAAGGCAGGTGATGGGCAGCACGCTGGAAGCACTCACATTGCGGGTGGAGTACAGCGTGGGGAATCCCAGGTACTTGGAACCAAAGACCAGCACCAGAGAATACGACACCAGCGACGGGACCGCGTTGACGAACACGGTGTAGGCCGTGCCGATCCAGTCGAATACCTTGTCCTTGAATGCCGCCTGCAGGATGCCCATCAGCACACCGACCACCAGAGAGATGCCGGAGGCGATGAGGCCCAGACGCATGGAGACACCAAACTTTTTACCAATGACCTTGACCACCGGGGCACCGTTCTGGATGCGGCGGGAAGTGCCGAAATCCAGATGCAGCAGGCTGTTGTAGAACTTGACCAGCTGGGTGGGGATGGGATCGGTCAGGCCAGCTGCTTCCAGAGCGGCGGTCTTCTGCTGATCGGTAAACTTCATGAGCTGTTCCTCAGTGAAGTAGTAGTCCGTCGGCAGGCAGCGCATCATCAGGAAAACTGCTGTTGCGATCAGAAAGATTGTGACAAGCGACTGAAGCAGCCGCTTAACCGTGTATTTTAACATGTTATCGAACCCTTAACTTTTATTTCTACCCTTTCGGGCGGGGAAACGGGGAACTTAAGCCTTGGTAGCTGCGTCGAATGCAGCGGCGAACTCCTCGTACTGCTCGGTGGTGTAAGCCTCTTCGCTGGTCTCCCAGTTGACAGCCTTGTAGTTGCAGGGACCATACATAGCGTTGATCTTGCTGTACTCGTTGGCGTGGGTCAGAGTCCAGGAAACATCGAAGTTGCAGGGGCAGGCCAGAACGCTGTTCAGCATGCTGGCCTCAGCCTTTGCAAAGGCAGCGTAGCGGGCATCGGTATCATCAACGATGGCCTTTGCGGTGTTGACCAGATCGGTGAACTCCTCGTAGCAGGCCACCAGATCCTTCTGCCAGTCAGCGGGGCCGGCCTCGACGATCTTGGCGATGTTGGAGTAGTACCAGCTGTAGTAAGCGTTGTCGTCGTGCAGGATCTCCTGACCAACGAAGTTGACAGGATCGCCGTAGTCAGCGCCCCAGCCGTTGATGACGAAGCTCTGCAGCTGAGGATTACGGACTTCCTGGGTGATGGAGGAGACGTAAGTCTTGATGTCCAGCACGATGAAGTCATCGCCGAAGCTGTCGGTGAAGCACTGCTTCAGAACCGTTGCGGTATCCAGAGCGGTGGTGGAACCAGCGATGATGTGGTAAGCAGCGTGGACGGGGAAGGTGACGCCGATGGCGCTCAGCTCGTCCATGGCCTGCTTCTTCAGGTCAGCAATGTCGCCGTTGTTAGAACGCAGGCGGATCATGGTCTTGCCGTCGTAAGCCTCGCCGTCGAAGCCCATCTCCTTGGCCACCAGGGTGGTGTACTCCTGGCCCTGGGTGTTATAGCAGACACCCGGCATGGTGTAGTAGTCGTTCTCGCACTTCAGGGGGTTGATCTTGTTGGTACGGGCATAGTAGTTGGTCAGATTCAGGCCCTTGTAGAAGCACTGACGGAAGGCAGTGTTGGCAATTGCCTTGTTCCAGTTGTCGTCGGGGGTGCCGTCCTCGTTGTTCTTCTGGTAGTTGAAGTGCATCTGGTAGCTGAACTTCTTGGGACGCTTCTCACACAGCTGAGCATTGTACTCGCTGTTGGGATCAGCCTGGATGGTGGTCAGGGTGCTCTCGCCCACATCCATCTCGTCCAGCTCACGGTTCTGATACAGCTGGAAGGTGACGGTGCCGTCGCTGATCATGGTGACGGTGAAGCGGTCGAAGCGGGACACATCGTTTGCACCAAAGTAGTTGGGGTTGGGGATGTAGCTCTTGGTGTTCTGGCTGATGAACTCCTCCACCACATAGGGACCATTGTACCACATGTTGGTGTAATCGCAGGCACGGAAGCCCTCGATGCCCAGCTCGTTGATCAGATCCTCAGAGACGGGGTAGAAGCTGGTGTAGGCAGCAACGGTATCGAAGTAGGGGCAGGGATCCTTGCAGGTGAAGACCAGGGTGTAGTCATCCGGAGCCTCAACGCCCACGCCTGCGTCCAGCATATCCTGGTAGGTCAGGTCGGCAGCGGCATCGCCCATATCGCTGGTCTTCTGATAGTAATCAGCAGCACCGGTCAGGGTCTCGTTGGGCATGGAGGTGTTGTTGGCCTGGTTCTTGGCTGCGTTCAGCACCCACTCCAGACCCACGAGGAAGTCCTTGCTGGTCAGGTGAGCCTTGACCTCGCCGTTCACATCCACCCAGTCCACATCGTCGCGGAGGTTGAAGGTCCAAACGGAAGAGTCCTCATTGTGGCTCCACTCCTTGGCCACGGAAGGCACAGCCTTGCCGTAGCAGTCAAAGCTCAGCAGGCCTTCCCACAGGTTGGTGGTGACATTCATGTCGGAAGCCATCTGGCTGTACAGCATGTTCCAGCTCTCCAGCTCACGGTTGGTGCTCTCCCAGGAGATGAACTCCTTCAGCGGGGTAGCGCCGGTGGTGTTGGGAGCGCTGGTAGCACCAGAGGAAGCAGCGGTGGAGCTGCTGCCAGAGTTGCCGCCGCAGGCGGCCAGAATGCCGGCGGCACCAACGACACCGGAAGCCTTCAGAAAGCTGCGGCGGCTGATTGCATGAGACTCGTAGTTGTTGTTCATTGTGTTTTCCTCCCTATAATAATTCCGTGCTTCAGTGCATGGTGCAGGGCGGGATGTCCTGCTGTTTTCCCACTATTCTGCGGAGGTTTTTTGAATCCTGTATTGCCAGGGAATACAAAAGAGCGCAGAAACAGACCCCTCTGTCTGCACCTGTGCTCCTCCCGCAAAACCTTAACACGTCATATATTGTACCATTGAAATAAAAAGATGTCAATGGAGCACACACAGCTTTTTCTTCAAAAAGCAAAGTCTGCCGTGCAAAAACGATGAAATATATTTGCTTTTACATGGTAAAGCGTGCAGGAAATTTAACAGACAATGCTGCGGACAAAACAACCGGAATTGTTCTTGTCAAAAAGACACCGTATTTTCTGCTTTATATTCTAAAAGAGCAGGCGCTCCACGCTTTGCGAAGAGCTCCTGCTTTTGGAAAACCGAATTATTAAAACAAGTCACCGGGCCAGAGCGTTCTGGATCTTTGCAAAATCCTCCAGCGTCAGGGCCTCGGGACGGATGCGGGCATCGAAACCGGCGGCTTCAATGGCAGCGGTCACGGCATCCTTGGGCATCCCCAGGCCGCTGGCAATGGCATTGGCCGCAGTCTTGCGCCGCTGGCCAAAGGCCGCGCGCACAAGGGCAAAATAGCCCTCCTCGTCCTCCACCTGCACGGCGGGGGTGGAGCGGATCTCCATCCGCACCACAGCACTGGTCACCTTGGGGGCCGGGTAAAAGCTGCCCGGGGCGGCGGTGAACATCATCTTAGAGGTCGCGTAATAGCTCACCGCACAGCTGATGGCGCTGGAGGCCCGGGTGCCCGGAGCGGCAGCCAGACGATCGGCCGCTTCCTTCTGCACCATCACAGTCAGGCTTTCGATGGGCAGGCGGTCACCCAGCAGCTTCATCACAATGGGGCTTGTAATATAGTAGGGCAGGTTGGCGCAGACTGCCACCGGCATCCCGGGGAACTCCTGCGCGATCAGGGCTTTCAGATCCACCTTGAGCACATCCTGCAGCACCAGCTTGAAATTGTCCACACCGGCCATGGTCTCGGCCAGCAGGGGCGGCAGGCGCTCGTCCACTTCGATGGAGACCACCTTTGCCGCCCGCTTTGCCAGCTCCCGGGTCAGCACGCCGATGCCGGGGCCGATCTCAAGCACGCCGTAGCGCTTGTCCACGCCGCTGGCATCCACGATCTTGGGGGGCAGGCCGGGGTTGACGATAAAGTTCTGGCCAAAGCCCTTGGAGAGGGCAAAATCATATTTTTCGCACAGGGCGCGCACATAAGACAGGTCGGTCAGTTCGGGCATGTCTCTATCCTTTCTTTTCCAAAATAACCCTCTCAGTCTCGCTTCGCTCGCCAGCTCCCCCAAAGGGGGAGCTTTTGACAAAACCGCAAACTTTGCATGAATTGCCAAGACCTCGCCCTTCGGGAGAGGTGGCAGCGCGTCAGCGCTGACGGAGAGGGTTGTTCTCTTATTCTTGACTACTGGATGCAGTGCTCTCCCCTGCTGCTTCACTTTCGGCGGGCGCAGTCTCTGCCGGAGTGCTCTCGGCAGATGCAGCCTCAGCGTCCCCTTCCGCTACGCTCTCGGCGGCGGCACTGTCGGCAGCTTCACTGGAAGCCGCTTCGTTGACACCGCTCACGGTAGTGGTACCGCTCATCTGCTGGGCAGTGCTCACGGCACGCTGGATCTGGGGATCGTTCTCCACAGTGTAATCATAGTATGCGGTCTGCTCGTCCGCAGTCAGGGGGCGCTCCACATCCACGGTCAGGCCGGTGCCGTCAAAGCAGCTGCCGTCGCCGCAGACCAGCTTTGCCACGGTGACCACCACAGCACTGCCATCGGACAGGCGCTGGGGACTGCTCTGGATGGTGCCCTTGCCCTGCGTGGTGGTGCCCACCAGACGGGCACCATTCAGGGTGCGCAGGCTGCTGGCAAAGAGCTCCGCCGCGCTGGCGGTGCTTCCGTTGACCAGGCAGACCACGGGCAGGTCGATCCGGGACTCGCTGGTGCTGGTGCCCAGCAGGGTCTGGGTGCCGTTCTTGTCCTCAGCAAAGGCCAGCGTTCCCTCCGGGGCGATCAGGTCGATGCACTGGATGGCATCGTCCAGCAGGCCGCCGCCGTTGTCGCGCAGATCAAACACCAGGCTGCCCGCGCCGCTGGCGCTCAGGCTGCGGATGGCGTAATCCAGCTCACTGGGGGTGGTGGAATCAAACTGACGGATCCGGATGTAGCCCACATTGCCCTGCACCATCTGGCAATCCACGGTGGTGGAGCTGTAGCCGGAGTGGGTCAGGTCAGCGGTATGCTCGGCGGCCTCGCTGTCCAGCCAGGTCACATTGACGGTGGTGCCGCTCTCGCCGCGCAGGCGGGTCTGGATGGCATCCACGCTGCTCATGCTCTTGACATCGGTGCCGTCCACAGCGGTGATGTAGTTGCCGACCTGAATGCCTGCCTCCTTGGCGGGGGATTCATCGTAGACTTTGATGACCTTGGCGTAGCCGGACTGATCCACAGCCAGCTCCACGCCAATGCCGATCAGGGTGCCGTTCTGGGTGTTCATCAGCTCCGTATAGGCGGTGGCGCTGAAATAGCGGGCGTACTTGTCGCCGGTGCCCAGCAGATAGCCAGCCGTCAGGCGGTCGTAGAGGGTGGTCTCATCAATGGGATAGTAATCGTTGCTGCGGACATAGCGGTCCACCTCAGCGATCTTGTTGTACATGCTTTCCTTTTCCTTCACGCTGGAAACGGTGCTGTCAAACAGGCGCATCGCCACCAGCATGGTAATGGAAAAGGTAACGGTCATGGCCAGGATGACGATGCTGACCGCCATGCCGACCGATATCTTACGGTTCATCTTCTTCCCTCCTCTGTCAGACCAGCAGCATCATAACCACGCTGCCCAGCATGGAAAGTGCAAAGATCCCTGCCAGGATCAGACAGCCCACGCGCAGGATGCGCTTGCGTTTTTCTTCCTTCATAAGCCCTGACGGCCTCCTTTGATACAATGCAGATTATTTCATGGGGATATAACCACGGGGGTTGACGGCATTGGCCTTGGAGCCGCCCTTCCAGACCTCCAGATGGAGGTGGTTGCCGGTAGAGTTGCCCGTGCTGCCCACATAACCGATGATCTCACCCTGCTGGACATACTTGCCCGCCGAGGTGGCGACCGACCGCATGTGGCCGTACAGGGTGCTGTACTGGTTGCCATCGGACATTTTGCCGTGGTAGATGATGACATAGTTGCCGTAGCCGCCGCTGGACCAGCCCGCCACCTGCACATAACCGCTGGCGGCTGCATAGATGGGCGTGCCGCCCGGGGCGGCAAAGTCGGTACCGGCGTGGAGCTTGTTGACCCCCGTAACGGGGTTCTTGCGCCAGCCGTACTCACTGGAAATACGGCTATAGCTCTTGAGCGGGCAGATGAAGCCGGTAAAGCTCAGGGTGGGCTTGGAGGCAGCGGCCGCAGCGATCATCTTCTGGATCTGCTTCTTGACCGCCTCATAGTTCATCTCGTCCGATTCAATGGCGGCCTGCGCGTCCTTCTGGGCCTGCTGCGCCTCGGCAGCGCTCATCTGGGCGGCGGCCACGCTGGAGTTGAGCTCGTTCTGCTTGGCACGCATCTGGCTGTTCTGGGCATCCAGATCTGCCTTTTTGCTTTGCAGCTCGCTGCGCTGGGATTCCAGCGTCAGCTTATCGCTTTCCAGCGCTTCCTTGGCGTTCTTCATGTTGTCCAGGATCTCGGTGTCCTTGATGGAGATGTCCTGCATGACCTCGTTGAAGGTCAGCAGCTCATACAGGTCGTTCACCGCGGACAGCATGGCAACGCTGCCGCCGTCCCGCAGCTCCTGCATGGCGGCCATGTGCTGCTTGAAATCGCCCCACTGGTCGGCGATCTCCGCTTCTTTTTCGGTGATCTGCTGCTCCTTGACGGCGATCTCCTGTTCCTTCAGGCCGATGCTGTTCTGCACCTCGGCGATCTGGCCCTTCAGCACGCTGATCTGGCTCTGAACCACCGTGACCTTTTCCTTCAGCTCCGATTCCAGCGCCTTGGCGGCCTGCTCCTTCTTTTTTGCATTGGACAGTTCCTTTTTGTGCTGTTCAATGGACTGGGAGAGCTTATTTAGCTTGTTCTGCAGGCTGGACATGCTGGTAGCCGCCGTGGCCGGGTAGACCGAAACGCTCAGCAGCAGGCAGGCCGCTGCCAGAAACAGGCTGGCGGCGCGCATGGCCCGGCTGTGCCCGGGGGCGGGTTTTGCGTGGGTGGGGGTATACATGAGGTGCAGGCGGAAGCCCGCAGAGTGTTTTGCTTGTTTCACAGAGAAGGCTCCTTTCGCTTACACATTCAGATGTTTGCGGATGGAGAACATGCTGCCCAGCGCACCCACCAGCGCACCACCGGCCAGACTGTACGTCAGGATGGTGGGCCAGACGGCATCCACAGGCACCATGGCGGTGCCCATGAGCAGCTGCCACAACCCGCCCAGCGTGCTGGAGGCCTGCACGATGTAGGCATAGCCGAAGATACCGGCTACCGAGGTGATGGCACCAGAGATCAGGCCCATGGTCAGGCCCTCCACAAAAAAGGGCAGGGTGACAAGGTGGTTGGTCGCGCCCACATACTTCATGATCTCGATCTCACGGCGGCGGGCAAAAACGCTCAGGCGGATGGTGCTGCCCACCGTGATGATGCTGACCGCCATCAACACCAGGATCACGATCTGGCCCACCTTGGTCACGGCCCGCTGGACCTCCACAAAGGTCTGGGTCATCTCAATGGGGGCGGTAACGCTGTACACGCCCGGAATGCTCTGGAAGTTCTGGCTCATGGCCTGCATCTGGCTCAGGTCTGCCAGAGAGACACGGTAGTTGGCCTTGAAGGGGTTATCATTCTCAAATTCGTCCAGCAGGACGGCGTAATCCGCCATGTACCCACGGTACTGGTTGAGCACATCCTCCTTGGACATGTACTGCACCCGGCTCACGCCCGGGGTGGCAGTGATGCGCTCCCCTACCGACTGGATGGTGGCATCGTCGGCTTCGGGGTCCACATAGACCACCATTTCGTTCTGCTGGCCAAGATAGTTCACCATGCTGTCCACATTGACTTCCGCCAGCGTGGCAAAGGTGTTCAGGGTCATACAGACGCTCAGGGAGGCGATGCAGGCAATGGTCATGGCCCAGTGCTTGCCCAGGTTGCGCACGCCGCGCACCACAAGGAAACCGAACGTAGAAGGCTTCATCATACCAGCGACACCTCCATTTCCAGTTCCTTCGGGTCTACGGGCGGGTGGGGGATCATGGAGCCCGTGGGCACATCCGAGATGATGTGTCCGCCGGACAGGGTGACCACGCGGCGGTCAAAGTGACGGACCAGCTCGTGCTCATGGGTGACCACCAGCACAGTGATGCCCATCTCGCTGACACGCTCCAGCAGCTCCATCATCTCAAGGCTCAGCTCGGGGTCGATGTTGCCGGTGGGCTCGTCCGCAATCACCAGCTTGGGGGCGTGGGCCAGGGCGCGGGCCACAGCCACACGCTGCTGCTCACCGCCGGAGAGCAGGTCGGGGTAGACCTTTGCCTTGTCCTCCAGGTGGACAAGCTCCAGCATGTAATTCACGCGCTCCTTGATCTGCTTGTGCCCGATGTTGGTAACATGCATGGCAAAGGCAATGTTCTCGTAAACGGTCATGGTGGGGATGAGCCGGAAATCCTGAAAGATGATGCCCATCTGACGGCGCAGGTAGGGGATCTTGCGGCGGCGCAGGCGGGCAACATCCTGCCCGTTCACCAGCACGCGGCCCTCGGTGGGGGTCTCCTCGCGCAGGATCAGCTTGAGCAGGGTGGATTTGCCCGCGCCCGAGTGACCCAGCAGAAAAACAAACTCGCCGTCATCCACATGGAAGTTGACATCCTCCAGGGCAGGCTTTGCGTTGTGCTTGTACTGCTTTGAAACGTGTTCAAAATCTATCATGCGTTTTTCGCTCCCAATAATTTTCTCCAAACCAAAAAGAACCGGCCAGCATCGGTTTCGAGCGGCCGGTTCTGCGCCGACGGCTTTGCGCCGCAAGCGTTTGCTTAATATTTGGCCGGGTTGTTGGACAGGTACTTCTTGACCATCAACGCCACCTTAAAGACGATGGCATCGTCGAACTCACGCAGATCCAGACCGGTCAGTTTTTTGATCTTTTCCAGACGATACACCAGCGTGTTGCGGTGGACAAACAGGCCGCGGCTGGTCTCAGACACATTCAGGTTGTTCTCGAAGAAGCGCTGGATGGTGAACAGGGTCTCCTGATCCAGGCTCTCGATGCTGCCCT
>ENA-ORUN01003354-ORUN01003354.1-human-gut-metagenome-genome-assembly--contig:-NODE-3354-length-11546-cov-2.517535_pt1 | contig 11546 bp, 8 predicted proteins | sample MGYA00242080_ERZ509209 | MGnify/ENA primary metagenome ERZ509209 (study PRJEB26280, sample SAMEA2338786) | human gut metagenome | biome: human gut; feature: human-associated habitat; material: faeces... | reverse complement strand
TCACCATGGCCACCGCAAAGGCGTCGGCTCCCGCCATCTTGTGCGCGCGCACCGTATCAAGTGCGCGATCGTATACGGTTTTTTGTGCCATGACGGCCCCTATCATTCAAAAGCGCCCAGCCGATGAATCGGCCAGGCGCCTATTTTCGAAAAACACTCGTTACTGCGCGGCTTCAAAAATCTCGGAGAATTCGTCCATCAGGCGCTTTACTGGCAGACCGACGATATTGTCGAAGTCGCCATCGATGCTCTCGACCAAGGCACGGCCGTCACCTTGAATGCCGTAAGCGCCAGCCTTATCCATGGGCTCGCCGCCAGCAACGTATTCGGCAATAACCTCGTCGGTGAGCTCCTTAAACGTCACGCGGCTCGTTTCGGCGAACGTGCGGAAGCCCAACGAAACCTCTTTATTGGGCGGCGCGCTCACAAGCCACACCGAAACGCCCGTAATAACCTGATGGGGACGGCCGGAAAGCTCGCCCAAAATGCGACACGCGTCGTCTTCGTCGACGGGCTTGCCGTAGATCTTTCCGTTCGCCGCAACCACGGTGTCGGCACCGATAATCGCCGCAGCACCCACGTATTCGGGATCGCCAAGCACCTGCTGCACAATGGCGCCCGCCTTGCGCTCGGCGAGCTTTTTGGCGGCCTCCTCGGGCTGGCGCAGCAAATCGGGTTCGAGGGATTCATCAACATCGGCGCTCAGCACCGTGAACGAAACGCCCTCTCGCTCGAGCAGTTCGCGGCGGCGGGGACTCCCGCTTGCAAGAATGATTTCAACTTTCTGGGGCATGAACTTTCCTTTCCTGCGTTCTTTCGAACGAAGACCATGTCAATATCGCACAGCAGCGAGGCGCAACGCACCACCCTTCAATGGGCCTGCGCACCACAATGCGCTTGGGCGCATTCCCGAAATGCACCACCCGCGAATCGCCGCACCAATCTCGTCTTGCCTATATATCTATCGCCGTTCGAGCAAAATAATATTCTCGGCGTGGCTCGTGTGCGGGAACATATCCACCGGCTGCATTTCCACTATGCGCCAACCGCGTTCAGCGAGAAACGCCGCGTCGCGCGCCTGCGTTTGAGGGTTGCACGAAATGTAGACGATGCGTTTGGGCGCAAGCTCGCACGCAGCCTTCAGGAATTCCGGCGTGGAACCCGCACGAGGCGGATCCATCATAAGCACGTCGAGCGGCGCCCCTTCGTCGGCCATACGGTGCATGTATTCGCCCGCGTCGGCCGCAACGAATTCGGCGCACTTGATGCCGTTGTGGCGCGCGTTGTTGCGGGCGTCGGCCACGGCATCGGGGCGCTCTTCGACGCCAATCACGCGCGCAGCACCCGGGTTGCCATCGACGCCACGCGCAGCCACAAGCCCGATCGTGCCCGTGCCGCAGTACGCGTCCATAAGCACCTCGGTGCCCGTAAGCTTCGCCATCTCAATCGCGCGACGATACAGCACTTCCGTTTGCGTTGAGTTGACCTGGTAAAACGATTTCGAAGAAATGCGGAAACTCAACCCGCACAACTCATCGAGAATAAAGCCAGGGCCAAACAGCGTGCGTTCCTTATCGCCCAAAATCACATTCGTTTGACGCGCGTTCACATTCTGCACGACCGTCGTGATGGACGGGTGCTTCTCGCGCAACGCGCGCACGAAGCCTTTCGCGCCAGGGAATTGATCTTCGCGCGTGACCACCGTGACCATGATTTCACCCGACGTATGCCCGACGCGCACCTGCACATGGCGAAGGAAGCCCTCGTCGGTGTCTTCATCGTAAGGCTCGATGCGGAAACGGCGCATAAGGTCGCGAATCGTAAGAATAATGCGCTTGGCTTCGCGATTTTCGAGCAGGCATTCGTCAGAATCGATCACGCGGTGCGTTCCGCGTTCGTACATGCCGCACAAAACACGCATTTGGCGTGCTTTTTTGTCCCATATGCCAACATAAGGCGACACGACCTTGTTGCGATAGTAACGCGGGTCGTCCATGCCTAGAATAGGCCGCACCGCCGTTTCGGAATCAAGCAAACCGTCGAAAAGTCCTTCGACTTCATGCTGTTTGCGTTTCAGCTGTTCGGCATAAGGCACGGCAAGCCATTCGCAACCGCCGCATTTGCTATCGATGGGACAGAAAAACGCCCCTGGCGCAACGCCCCCTCGAGCACAGCCCGCACGAAGCCCACCGTCGCAACGGACTGGTGCGGCCTTGGCGAACTTAGTCGGTTTGCCCGATTTGGATGCCTTTCCCGATTTGTTCGACTTGTTCGGCTTATTCGGCCTGCCCGCATCGCTCGGCCCGCCCGGCTTGCCTGGCCTGTCCAGATTGTTTTTGCCGAAACGGGCGTCCATCGAGCGATTTCTGCCCTTGCGGTTCGGCTTCGTGCCGTCAAAGATGGCCAATTCGTTTTTCGCGGGCGCACCGCCCTTCGCGCCACGGCTTTTCGACGCGCGACGCTCGTCGACCTTTCCTGGTCGAGCACTCGGCTTACGACGCTGAGCAGCAGCACCGCGTGCCGTAGATGAGTTTTTGTGATTTCCGCTTTTCATGCCTGCCATTCTACTATGCGACGCCCGCGCGCGGCGCCGTTCATCCGCGGCAACACGCCCCGTACACAGGCATTTTCGTCACGCGCGCAACTCGCGTATAATTGGCGGCTGAAAAAACCACGCCGCGTGACGGCGTTTTAAGGCCACCCAGAAAGGCCACCCATGCCATCATTTTTCAAAGACCTTCGCGAATTCTTATGGCTCTACCGCCAAGGATTCCGGCCAACCGAATATCTTCGCAACTCCGACCGCATCTCATTGCATGCCTGCGGATGGCGCGCAAACGGAAGCGGGCGCATGAAAACGGCCCGCGACGCCGTCGCCTACCTCGAAGGGTCGATGCCTGAGCAGTGGCGCCAGGTGTACTGCGGCCTCACGCCGTTTCTCGTATCGGATCGAGGCAACGTGCGCCTTATCGACGGGTCCGAGCCGCGCATGATGCTCGCAAACGGGCGCTACCAAATCGCCTACAAGCCCGAAGAGCAGCACCCTTCGCGACGCGGTCGCCGCGGTGGCATGGCCCACAAGAAACGAGTATACCGTTCGGTGCTCGTAGCCATGGCATTCCTCGATTTCAAAAAAGGCGATGCCGAACATGAGGTTCATCACGTTAACGGATACCGCACCGACGATCGCCTGGTGAACCTCATGGTGCTCACACACGACGAGCACACGCGCATCCACAACATGGGGCCCTGTGGCCTAACAGCGCCGCTCGACGATGCCGTGCGCGACGCTGGGCTTCTCGCAGAAGTGAAGCCTATGGGCACAATGAAGCTGCACCGCATAAAGAAGAAGGCGCTCAAACGCGCGCTCGAGGCGCCCAAGGCGGCCAAAAACGTGATTGCAGACGACAATGCGAATAATAGCGAAGCGCTCGACGCCCCAGAGATTTCGGGCGACGAATCGCAAAAACCGAACCGCGCGGAAATAATCCCCGCTGAAGCGCCTGCTGGCACGTTTGCCTGCAATCCCCTGCCCGTGCTTGACGAGACGGGCGTATTCGTCACACCCGAAGCGCCTGAAATTCTCGCCATTAAGCGCGCGGAAGAAGCCCAGCACGAGGCCGAGAAACGCGCCGCCGAAGAAAAAGCTGCGGCAGAAGAGGCCGAGCTAGCGGCGATCCCCGCACGCGGCAACCATAAGGCCGAAGAGAAATCGAGCCTTCAAGCGGCCGCCGAAGAGGGCATGGCCGAAGTAGCCGAAAAAATCGACGCCGCCTGCGTGCGTTCGGGCGCCCGCGCGCAGGAAATGATTAATGGAGAAGGCCCGACCAAGGCAGCCAAACGGCGCGCGAGCAAAAAGCGTGCCGAAGCCCGTCGAGCTGAAGAAAAAGCAGCCCGGCGCGAGGCTCAAAAGCAGATTGCTCGCAAAGAATCGCAGGTCGAAAGCGATATCCTCGACGAGGCAAACGCAGAGGTCGAGTGTATAAGCGAATACCCCCAGGACGCCTTCATCGCCGCAGGGGGCGAAGCCGTGATTGAAGAAGGCGCCGTCGCAGAGGGCGAATCAACCATCGATGAAACCGCCGCCGAAGCAGGCGAAACCGCCATCGACGAGGTCGCCGTCGCAGAGGGCAAAGCCGCTATCAATGAAGCCTTCATCGTCGAAGCATTGACGGAAGCGGAGGTTTCCGAACGCAACGAGTTCTCTGGCCAGGGTGTGCCGTCTTGCCAGAATATACCCTCTGAGCAGGGCGTTTCTGCAGAGCAGCGTACCCCTTCCGATGAGGTCGCCCCCGAAAAGCAGGCATCTCCTTCGCAGCAGGCCCCCCTTTCGAGACAGGCTTTCCCTTCAAAGGAGGCCGATTCTTCAGAACAAGACGCCTTTTCAAGACGGACCTCTTCTTCGAAGCAGCCCGACCAAGAATTCGCTAAGAAAAACGAGCGGGCGATTCCCGCCACGCAATGCAATCCGTCACAACAAAACGCGCCATCGAGGCAGGCCGAGCAAAAATCTGTTAAACGCTGCGAGCATTTAACAGATTCGAAGCGCGATACGGCAGAGGCCGATTGGGCCGCCGCGCGTGAAGTGCTTGCGCGCGAGACCAGAGCCTACCTGAAAGCGGCACGTAAGCTTTCTCGCAAAGACGATGCCGGCAGCAAACAGTTCGCTTCCGCTGCGAAACCGGTGTATAAGGCGCTCAAGCCCTTCCTCACCTGCTCCGACGAAGTGTGCGCTTTCGACGCGTGCCTTGTCTGCATTCGCCTCATCGCGCAAGATGCGCAAACCCGCGCACAACACGGCCAACCGGAGTTGCCGCAAACAACGCATTCGTTGCTCGGCAATTTCCAAAAGCTCATGAAGGCTTCTGTGCGCAAGCTCATTCACGCCGACGAAATCGTTGCCGCGTGCACTGAAGAGCTGCTGCGCGAAGAGGCGGCCAAGCCGATTTACAAATCGCTTCCAAATAGCCCGTTGAAGCAATGCCTTGATATCATCAGCTCAAAGAAGCCGAAGGAAGCCGCCGAGCCGGACGAGGCGCCTCGGGCCAAGCCCGAAGAAAACACGACAACGGAAGGCAAGGCTTCCGAGGGCAAGCGCCGCCGAAGGAGGCGCCGCAAGAAAGAACACGCCGAAAACAAGGGGTCCGAAAAGCAAAACCGAAGCGCGGAATCCGAAGAAGAAACCAAAGCAGAAGCAGCCCAGTAAGACTCGCAGAAAGGCATCATCATGAATTTCATCGTTCGCTGGCTCATTACCGCCCTTGCCGTTGCGTTTACCGTTTGGCTCGTTCCTGGCATCGGCTTCGCCACAGCAGGCAATTCCGTCATCGACGTCGTGGCGTTCGCGATTGTGCTTGCCCTGCTCAATATGGCCGTGAAGCCTATTCTCCAAGCGCTAAGCCTGCCTATCACAGTGCTCACATTTGGCCTGTTTTATCTGGTCGTGAATACGGCAATGCTGTACTTGGCATCGGGTATCTCGGGTGGGCTGTTCGGCGTTGATTTTTATATCGCGTCATTCGGCAGCGCGTTCATCGCAAGCATCGTGATTAGCATCGCAAGTTCGGTTTTGAACTCCATCATCGAATAGGAGCCCGGCGAAAGCGCCCGCCCCGCAAAGCGACGTCAATCCCGCACGCACCATCACCGCAAACAAAAAAAGGAGCCTTTCGGCTCCTTTTTTGATGCGCGTCGTTCTTACTCTTCGTCGCTCTTGACCCAGGAGAACATGTCGCGAATCTTCGCGCCCGTCTTCTCGATCTCGTGGTTGTTGATGGCCTCGCGCTGTTCGAAGAGCCACTTGTGGCCGTTCTTACAGTCGGCAACGAATTCCTTGGCGAACTCGCCGTTCTGGATGCGAGTGAGGATTTCCTTCATGGCTTCACGAGACTGCTCGTTGATGACCTTCGGACCAGCGTAGTACTCGCCGTACTCAGCCGTGTTGGAGATGGAGTAGTTCATGAAGTGAATGCCCGACTCGTACATGAGGTCGACAATCATCTTCATCTCGTGATAGCACTCGAAGTACGCGAGCTCGGGCGGATAGCCAGCCTCGGTCAGGGTCTCAAAGCCAGCCTTCACAAGCTCAACGAGGCCGCCGCAAAGAACAGCCTGCTCGCCGAAGAGGTCTTCCTCGGTCTCCTGCGCGAAAGTCGCCTTGATGATGCCGGAACGGGCACCGCCGACGCCCCAGCAATAGGACATGGCGATATCCCACGCATCGCCAGTAGCGTCCTGAGCGACGCATGCGAGGTCAGGCACGCCAGAGCCCTCGGTGAACTGACGGCGCACAATGTGGCCCGGGCCCTTGGGAGCACACATGATGACGTTGACGTCCTCGGGAGCCTTGATGTAGCCATAGTGGATATTGAAGCCATGCGCAAAAGCGAGCGTATCGCCAGCATGCAGGTGCGGGGCGATATGCTGCTCGTAAACCTCGGGCTGCAGCTCGTCGGGAATAAGAATCATGATGACGTCAGCTTCCTCGGCAGCCTCGTCCTCGAGCATGACCTTCAGGCCAGCTTCTTCAGCCTTAGCCCAGCTCTTGGAACCTTCGCGCAGGCCAACGCGAACGTCGACGCCCGAGTCCATGAGGTTGAGCGCATGGGCATGGCCCTGCGAGCCATAACCAATAATCGCAACCTTCTTACCCTTGATGACTTCGGGGTTCACGTCATTTTCGTAATAGATAGTAACAGCCATGGGTTTCTCCTTTTCTTTGACTGCATACAACTTGATCATCCCATCGGGCTTTTGGCGTGCGGGGATACGCATGTGCTCAAACAGTCCTGAGCTCGCACGAACAGCACTTCATGTGCTGTTCGGCTCGTGCGGAACTGCGCATTGCGCACTCCCGCACGCCAAAAGCTCTCCATGGTCTCAAAACTCGCAACGATGCAGCTCAAAGCTGCGTCGCGCGTTTTCCTTCCCTAACGCAACCCTTCTTGCAAATCATTCGACCAGCAAGGCGGCCAATGCGCTGAGGAATCGGCCCAATCTAGTCCTTCGAATTCCTCGACATGGCGATTTTGCCAGTTCGAACGAGCTGCTTCAGGCCATAGGCTCGGAAGAGATCTTCCATCGCCTCAAGCTTGCTTTCGTCACCCGTCGCCTCAATCGTGAGCGAGTTTTTGCCCACGTCCACGATATTGGCACGGAAGACGTTCGCAATTTCGATAATCTCGTGACGGCGATCGGGCGGTGCGCTCACCTTGAACAATGCTAGCTCGCGCTCGATAGCGTCTTCGTCGGTGAGATCGGTAATCTTGTACACGCTTACCAGCTTGTGCAGCTGCTTGGTGATTTGCTCGTAGCCAACCTCGTCGGCGTTCACGATTGCCGTAAGGCGGCTCATCGTAGAATCTTCGGTAGGGGCAACGGTAAGCGACTCAATGTTGAAGCCACGGCGTGAAATCATGCCGGTCACACGCGAGAGCACGCCCGACTTGTTTTCAACCAACACGGAAAGGATGTGCTTCATTATTCCTCGCCCTCCTTTTCGTCCTTCTTGCCGACGCCTTTGCCGTTCACGCGAACAGCGCCAAGCGTAACGTCAATCGCGCCAATCACGTTGTCAAGCGCAGCGCCCGGCGCAACCATGGGATACACGTTCTGGTCGGGCGAAATGGCAACATCGAGCAAATACGGCTTCTCGCTCGCAAGCATGCGCGCAATCGCGGGAGCCACGTCTTCGGGCTTCTCGATGCGCTCGCCTTCCCAACCGTATGCATCGGCGAGCTTCACGAAGTCGGGAACCGGATCGAGAATCGTGGACGAATAGCGCTCGTGGTAGAACAGCTTCTGCCACTGATGCACCATGCCCAGCGCACGATTGTCGAGCAGGAACACCTTCACGGCGGTATTGTTGATGGCCGCGGTCGCCATTTCCTGGCTGTTCATCTGGAACGATCCATCGCCCGCAACGCACACGACCTGCTTGTCGGGGCAGCCGAACTTGGCGCCGATAGCCGCGGGGAAACCGAAGCCCATGGTACCCAAGCCGCCGCTCGAAAGGAACGAGCGCGCATGTTCACGGCCAATGTGCTGGTGAGCCCACATCTGATGCTGGCCAACCTCGGTCGTTACAATGGAGTTGTCGGGGTCGAGCTGCTTGGAAAGCTCGTCGAGCGCAACTTCAGGAACGATCTGGTTCGGATAGTCGTTGAACTGGTCGTCGTAATACGGCCAGCGCTCACGCCATTCATTCACCGTTTCGACCCATTCGGCATCGACAGGCGTAGCGCCCGATTTCTCGAGCTGGGCCACGATGCCGCCCAAAATGCCCTGGGCATCGCCGACGATGGGCACGTTCGCTTCACGAATCTTGCCAATTTCGGCCGGATCAATATCGATATGGATAACCTTGGCGTTCGGCGCGAATTCATCAAGCTTTCCGGTCACGCGATCGCTGAAGCGGGCACCGGCAGCAATGATGAGGTCGCATTCCGTCATGGCCATGTTGGCGTATTTGGAACCATGCATGCCCACAGGACCCAAGCTCAGCGGATGTGAGCTGGGGAAACAACCTTTGCCGAGCAGCGTGGTAACCACGGGGATCTGCATAGCTTCCGCAAGCACCTTCAATTCCTGGCACGCATGGGAGCTTACGATGCCGCCGCCTGCGTAGAGCAGCGGGCGCTTCGAAGTCTCAATGAGCGCGGTCGCCTGCTTGATTTGCTTGGCGTTGCCCTTATACGTGGGGCGATAGCTGGGAATGTTCACGCTATCGGGATAGCGGAACACCATTTCGGCGCCCTGCAAATCGCTCGGAATATCGATGAGCACGGGACCCGGACGGCCGGTCGAAGCGATATAGAATGCCTCGCGGAACGTCTCTGTAAGGTCGTCGGTCGACTGCAGAAGGAAGCTGTGCTTCACGATGGGCATGGTGATGCCCACGATGTCGGATTCCTGGAACGAGTCGGTGCCGATGACGCCGCGCGTAACCTGGCCCGTGATAACCACCATGGGAATGGAATCCATGTATGCGGTCGCGATGCCCGTCACGGTGTTCGTGGCACCCGGGCCGCTCGTTACCAGCACAACGCCAACCTTGCCCGTGGCGCGCGCGTAGCCGTCGGCCATGTGCGTGGCGCCCTGTTCGTGGCGAGCGAGCACATGGTGCAGCTTCTTGCTGTCGTACAACGCGTCGTAAATTTTGATGGCCTGGCCACCGGGGTAACCGAACACGGTATCGACGCCTTCGGCCTCAAGCGAAGCGATAATCGCCTGGGCGCCCGTCATCGTTTTGCCCTCGTGCTCGGTGTGGCTGCCAGGTCCAAGCGGCTTGCCTTCAATGGCGAGCTGCTTTTGAGCCAGCTTGTCAGTCAAGGTGTTCATCATGAGACATACGCTCCCTTGTCGGCGCTTGAAACGAGTTTCGCGTACTTGGCAAGCACGCCGTGGTTATGCTTGGGGGCAGGCGCCACGAAAGCGGCACGGCGAGCAGCGAGCTCTTCGTCGCTTACGTGCAACTCGAGCTTGCCGCCTTCAATATCAACGGTGACCTGGTCGCCGTCTTCAATAAGGGCGATTGGGCCGCCAGCTGCAGCTTCGGGGCTTACATGACCAACGCAGGGGCCCTTCGAGGCGCCGGAGAAGCGGCCGTCGGTCAGAAGCGCAACGCTCTTGGACAGGCCCATGCCAACAATGGCGCTCGTGGGCGTGAGCATCTCACGCATGCCCGGGCCACCCTTCGGGCCCTCGTAGCGAATAACGACCACGTCGCCGGGCTTAATTTCGCCAGCGAAAATCGCCTCACAAGCCTCTTCCTCGCTATTGAAGCAACGAGCGGGGCCGGTATGCGTGAGCATGCTGGGGTCGACGGCGCTCTTCTTCACGATGCCGCCATCAGGGGCGATGTTTCCGTGGAGCACGCGCAGGGCGCCCACCTTGGAGAACGGGTTGTCATGCTTGCGGCACACCTCGCCGTCGGCGGGCTTGGTGCAGTTGGCGATATATTCGGGAAGCGGGCCCATGCAGGTAATCGCGCTTTCGTCGAGCAGGCCCAGCTCGTTGAGCTCATGCATGACAACCGGCACGCCGCCCACGGCATACAAGTCGATAAGCGGGCGCGGGCCAGAGGGCTGCAGCTTCACCAAATGCGGCGTGCGGGCGCTTGCGGCATCCCAATCGTCCATGGTGATGGGGTGGCCGGCCGCCATGGCAATAGCGGTCAGATGGAGCACCGTATTGGTAGAGCCGCCGAATGCCATGTCGCATTCCATGGCGTTGTGGATTGCCGCCTCAGAGATGATGTCCTTGATGCAAATGCCCTTTTCGAGCAACTCCATGACCTTCATGCCCGCATGCTTAGCCAAGCGCAGACGCTCGGAGTACACCGCAGGGATGGTGCCGTTGCCGGGAAGTGCAATGCCCAAAGCCTCGCACAGGCAGTTCATCGAATTCGCGGTGAACATGCCCGAGCAGCTGCCACACGTGGGGCATGCGGTGTCTTCATAGTACTTGAGCTGCTCTTCGGTCATCGTGCCAGCACTCACCTGGCCCGCGCCGTCGAACAGGGTGTTCAGATCGGTCGTGGGACCGCAGTTGCAACCAGCTTCATGACCGGGAAGCATGGGGCCGCCGGAAACGAAAACCGTAGGAATGTTCACGCGCAGGGCGCCGAGCACCATGCCAGGGACGATTTTGTCGCAGTTGGGAATACATACGGCAGCGTCGAATTGATGGCCTTGAACAGCGCATTCGAAGCTGTCGGCGATAGCTTCGCGGGAAACGAGCGAGTAATGCATGCCGTCATGGTTCATGGCAATGCCGTCGCACACGCCGATGGTGGAAATTTCGAACGGAACGCCACCGGCCATATAAATGCCGGCCTTCACAGCTTCGCAAATTTTATCGAGGTTATTGTGGCCCGGAATAATATCGTTGCGGGAATTGAACACCGCGACGAGGGGCTTCTTCATTTCTTCATCGGTAAGGCCGTCGGCCTTCAGCAGGCTGCGGTGGGGAGCACGCGCCACGCCAACTTTAACGGCATCGCTACGAAGTTGCATCGTTTCTTCCTTCTTCCTTCAAGCGTTATCGCTAACCCAAGGAATGCGGTCGACCGAAGAGACTTCGCTCTCGATGCCTTATCACGGAAGGCGCCGGCGTTGCATACTGACGGTGGCGCGCGGTGGGTGTTCCGCGTTGACCAGCTGCGTTCAGCTTCGCTGCTCGAGGGAGTTTTCGGAGCCGTCCACCGCAGGTTCTCAGTCCGCCTGCTTGCTGTGGGATGGGTTCGTTCCTACTCGCCCTGTCGTCGCATTTATTGAGTGACGTTGATTATACGGGGCGCGACCCCAAGTGCAAGGGGCTATCGCACTTTAATGCGATAAAGTGAGCGAATTTCACAAAATAGTTGCGTGAGTTGCGAACAGGCAACTTTTCGCTGCGAGCGGAAACCGGTCAGCTGCTCGCAGCGAAAACGCGCGCCACTGGCCGTGAAGCGTCCAAATACGGGCGCCAAACAATTGGCAAGCGAAAAATTTGGCTCTTCGGTGGTTTCTGTGGGAGAGATTCCGGCATAGGCCCAGCTCAGCGGG
>ENA-ORUN01003350-ORUN01003350.1-human-gut-metagenome-genome-assembly--contig:-NODE-3350-length-11552-cov-2.026616_pt1 | contig 11552 bp, 9 predicted proteins | sample MGYA00242080_ERZ509209 | MGnify/ENA primary metagenome ERZ509209 (study PRJEB26280, sample SAMEA2338786) | human gut metagenome | biome: human gut; feature: human-associated habitat; material: faeces... | reverse complement strand
AAGAGATGAAGCTGGTTGGGAAAGCCAATAATGGAGAAGATGTATATACACTGATTAAGGAAAAACAGCCAGATGTTGTACTATTAGATCTGATTATGCCGAAAATGGACGGATTAAGTGTTATGGATACCGTGAATCGGGATCATGATATCAGAAAACATCCAAGTTTTATTATTATCACTGCAGTGGGACAGGAGCGGATTACAGAAGATGCATTTCGTAAAGGTGCTTCTTACTATATTCTGAAACCGTTCAGTAATCAGATGGTGCTGGACAAGATCCGTGAAGCTGGAAAATATCATGTGCCGGAAGCAAAATCATTTGCACCGGTTGGAAATGCAGAAGCTTCGGAGCCGAAGATAAATCTGGAAAATCGTGTAACGGATATGATACATGAGATAGGGATTCCAGCGCATATCAAAGGATATCATTATCTGAGAGATGCGATTCTTATGGCAATTGAAGATATGGATGTATTAAATGCAGTGACAAAAGTATTATATCCGACTGTTGCAAAGATGCATCAGACGACGGCAAGCCGTGTGGAACGTGCAATCCGTCACGCAATTGAAGTGGCGTGGAGCAGAGGAAAATTAGATACTCTGGACGAGCTGTTTGGATATACTGTGAATGGTGGGAAAGGGAAACCGACCAATTCTGAATTCATCGCACTTATCGCAGATACGATACGTTTAGAATATAAACATAGATAAAAGGCTTTTCTTCTGAAAAAAAATACTGTATAATGATTCATATATCGTGGAATCGGGAGGAAATTACTATGAAAAAAATACTCTTTGCCACTTCAGAAGCAGTGCCATTTATTAAGACCGGAGGTCTGGCAGATGTGGCAGGGTTCTTTACCGAAATTCTTTGATAAAGAAAAATATGATGTAAGAGTTATGCTTCCAAAGTATATGTGTATGAAAGAATCCTGGAAGGAAAAGCTTCAGTATAAGACGCATTTTTATATGGATCTTGGTTGGCGGACACAGTATGTCGGGGTTCTGGAGACAGAGTATGAAGGAGTCACCTTTTATTTTATCGATAATGAATTTTATTTTAATGGTTTTGCACCATATGGAGAGATGTATACAGATGTTGAGAAGTTTTCATTTTTCTCAAAGGCAGTATTGAGTGCTCTTCAGACCGGACATCATTCACTGCCATGACTGGCAGACGGGACTGATCCCGATATTTCTGGATAATTTTCGGTATTCCAATGAATATTACCGCGGAATCAAGACTGTGATGACGATACATAATCTGAAGTTCCAGGGGATGTGGGATGCAAAAAAAGTGCGTGACATTACCGGACTTCCGGAGTATTATTTTGTACCGGACAAGCTGACATCTTATGATGATGCCAATATGTTAAAGGGCGGTATCGTCTATGCAGATAAAGTGACAACTGTCAGCAGCTCCTATGCAGAGGAAATTAAGACTCCGTTTTACGGAGAAAAGCTGGAAGGACTGATGCAGGCCAGGTCGGCAAGCCTTTCCGGTATTGTGAATGGAATCGACTATGATGTATATAATCCGCAGACAGACAAGGATATTTACAGGAATTACAGTGTAGAGAATTTCCGGAAAGAGAAGATTAAGAATAAAATTGAACTTCAAAAAGAGCTTGGACTTGCACAGAACCATAAGGAGCTGATGATCGGTATCGTATCCAGACTGACAGATCAGAAGGGATTTGATTTGATCGCCTGTGTGATGGATGAACTGTGTCAGGATGCAATTCAGATTGTTGCGCTTGGAACAGGTGAGGAGCAGTATGAGAATATGTTCCGTCACTATGCATGGAAATATCCGGATAAAGTATCTGCGAATATTTATTATTCAGAGGCAATGTCTCACAAGGTCTATGCGGCATGTGATGCATTTCTGATGCCGTCACTGTTTGAGCCTTGTGGTCTGAGTCAGCTTATAAGCCTTAGATATGGAACGGTTCCGATTGTCAGAGAGACCGGAGGACTTAAGGATACGGTAGAGCCATATAATGAATATGAGAAGACTGGAACAGGATTCAGCTTTGCAAATTATAATGCACATGAGATGATGGCAACTGTGCGTTATGCAGAAAAAATATATTACGACAAGAAGAGAGACTGGAATAAGATTGTAGAACGGGGAATGAGTAAGGATTTTTCATGGAAGAGTTCTGCAAAACAGTATGAGGAATTATACGATGACATGTAAGATAAGAGACATTTTAAAAGATCAGACACCACAGGTTTCATTTGAAATCTTCCCACCGAAGACAGATGCAGGATATGACAGTGTGCTTTCCGCTGCTGAGAAGATTGCGGCATTAAAGCCGTCGTTTATTAGTGTAACTTATGGAGCAGGCGGTGGAACAAGTAAGAACACTGTAAGTATTGCATCTCATATCAAAGATGATTTTGGAGTAACAAGTCTGGCGCACCTGACGTGCGTATCGTCTACAAGAGAAGAAGTACATCAGGTCATTGATAAGTTAAAAGAAAAGAAGATTGATAATATATTAGCGCTTCGCGGAGATATTCCGAAAGATAATGCATTTCCACTTCCGAACCAATATCGTTATGCATGTGAACTGATTGAAGATATCAAACAGCAGGGAGATTTCTGCATCGGGGCGGCATGTTATCCGGAAGGCCATGTGGAGACGGAGCATAAGAAAGACGATATCAGCAATCTGAAGACGAAAGTAGATTGTGGAGTTGATTTCCTGACAACACAGATGTTTTTTGATAATAATATTTTTTATAATTTCCTGTATCGTATACGTGAAAAAGGAATTTTGGTTCCGGTACTTCCGGGAATCATGCCGATTACGAATAAAAAGCAGTTAAGACGTTCTATGGAATTATCCGGGACAGCAGTTCCGCAGAGATTCCTGGCAATTATCGATCGGTTTGGAGATGATCCTGAGGCAATGAAGCAGGCGGGAATCGCGTATGCAACAGATCAGATTATTGACCTGATTGCCAATGGTATCAATCACATTCATGTGTATTCTATGAATAAACCGGATGTAGCAGCAGCAATCATGAATAACCTGTCAGCAATATTAAAAGTAGAAGATTAGACTGGATGTTGGGACATGGATAAAAGGACATTAGAAGCGGTCCGTTATCTTGGATATGGAAAACATGCGGTAGACGATCAGACGTTAGCCTTGATTCGGGATTCATTTGAAGACCTGGAACGGGTCGCTAAGAGGAGAATCGTCTATCGCATCTTTGAGTTAAAGGTATCGGACGAAGAACACTTGAATATTGAAGGACTTGAAATTACAAGCAGGAATCTGGCAAAGAATATGAAAGGTTGTACCCAGGTCGTGATGCTTGGTGCAACACTTGGAGTAGAAGTTGATATGCTGATGAAGCGTTATTCTCTGACAGAAATGTCCAGAACAGTTGTTTTACAGGCCTGTGCAGCAGCAATGCTGGAGGAATATTTAAATAACTGGCAGAAAAGTCTGAAAGAAGAGATGACCTCACAGGGATATTTCCTGCGTCCGAGATTTAGCCCGGGATACGGTGATTTCAGTATTTTACACCAAAAGGATATTCTCGGAATGCTGGATTGTGCAAAGAAGATCGGACTTACTATGACTGAAAGCAGTATGCTGACACCGACGAAATCAGTAACAGCAGTTATTGGACTTGGCAGGGAAGAGGTTCACTGTCATGAAGAAGGATGTGAATCCTGCAGTAAAAAAGATTGTATTTACCGGAGGAATTAACGAATGATATTAGACAGATTAGGGAAAGAACTCATATATTTTGATGGGGGGACCGGAACTCTTCTGCAGGAGCGGGGATTAAAACCGGGAGAATTGCCAGAAACATGGAGCCTGGAACGTGCAGATGATATGATTGATATCGCAAGACAGTATTATGAGGCTGGAAGTGATATTGTGCTAAGTAACACATTTGGCGCAAATGCACTGAAATTTCATGATTCCAGACATGAATTAGATGAAATCGTAAAAGCAGCAATTGAAAATGTGAGAAAAGGAGCAAAACTAGGTGTCAAAGATGGCAGAGAGACTTATGTAGGACTTGATATCGGACCGACAGGAAAACTCTTAAAGCCAATGGGAGATCTGGATTTTGAAGATGCATATCAGGCGTTTGCAGAGGTGGCAAGACTTGGCGAAGAAGCAGGTGCTGATCTGATCCATATAGAGACGATGAGTGATACTTATGAAGTGAAGGCAGCAGTACTTGCTGCAAAGGAGAATACTTCACTTCCGGTATTTGCAACTATGATCTTTGATGACAAAGGAAAACTACTGACCGGAGGAGATGTGCCATCGGTTGTAGCAATGCTGGAAGGGCTCCGCGTAGACGCACTTGGAATCAACTGCGGCATGGGACCGGAGCAGATGATGCCGATTCTGGATGAAATTTTACAATATGCTTCTGTTCCCGTCATTGTTAAGCCGAATGCCGGGCTCCCAAAACAAAAAGACGGAGAGGTGTATTACGACGTAGAACCTGAAGAATTCGGGAGATTCATGGCTGAAATCCTGAAACGTGGTGCCAGTCTGATCGGCGGCTGTTGCGGAACAACTCCGGCACACATCCGTGCCATGGTGGAAGCAACGAAAGATCAGAGGGACATTACAGACCGGCCTGGAAAAGAATTTAAGAACCGGACAATCGTGTCCTCCTATGGGCGAGCTGTGGAACTTGGCGGGAAACCGATGATCATCGGAGAGAGAATCAATCCAACAGGTAAGAAGAAATTCAAACAGGCACTCAAAGACCATGATATTGATTATATATTAAGAGAAGCTATTTCACAGCAGGATGCAGGAGCACATATCCTGGACGTCAATGTAGGGCTTCCAGATATAGATGAACCGGCTTTGATGCGTGAGGTGGTGCAGGAGCTTCAAAGTGTAACGAGTCTTCCGCTTCAAATTGATACGGTAGATATAAGTGCTCTGGAAGCAGCTATGCGAATTTACAACGGAAAGCCAATGGTCAACTCAGTCAATGGAAAACAAAGTTCCATGGATGCAGTATTTCCACTGATTAAGAAATATGGCGGGGTAGTTGTCGGTCTTACTCTCGATGAAGATGGAATTCCGGCAACAGCCGAAGGGCGTGTAAAGGTTGCAGGCAAAATTATCGAAGAGGCAAAGAAATATGGTATCGATAAGAAAGATATTGTAATTGATGTTCTTTGTATGACGATCAGTTCTGAGCCGACAGGAGCAATCACTACGCTGGAAGCTCTGAGACAGGTACGAGAAAAATATGGAGTTTGTGCGGTACTTGGTGTATCAAACATTTCCTTTGGGCTTCCATACAGACCGGCAGTGAACTCCAATTTCTATACTATGGCAATGCAGTCAGGCTTAAGCGCGGGAATCATTAATCCACTTTCAGAGGATATGATGCGTTCTTATTATTCTTTCTGTGCGCTGATGAATTATGATGAAAATTGTGAGAAATATATTGAACAGTATGGAAGTCAGAAAGTGCAGGCTGTGACACCTGCCACAAAGGCGGAGATGACGCTTAAGACTGCCATTGAGAAAGGCCTGAAGGAAGAAGCACATCACATAACAGCAGAGCTTGTGAAAGATAAAGCTCCACTGGATATCATTAACGAGGAACTGATCCCGGCACTTGACCAGGTTGGAAAAGGATTTGAAAAAGGAACCGTATTTTTACCACAGCTTCTGATGAGTGCCGATGCAGCAAAGATAGCATTTGCAGTTTTGAAAGATGAACTTGCCAAGAGCGGTGAGAGCGAGCAGGCTAAAGATAAAGTCATTCTTGCTACCGTAAAAGGAGATATTCATGATATTGGCAAGAATATTGTAAAAGTTCTTCTTGAAAATTACAGCTTTGATGTGATTGATCTTGGAAAAGATGTTCCGCCGGAGGAGATTGTCGAGACAGCAATAAAGGAAGATGTCAGACTGGTGGGATTAAGCGCTCTGATGACTACAACTGTAGTCAGCATGGAAGAGACGATCAGACAGCTTCGCAAGAAAAAACCAGAATGCAAGGTAATGGTCGGCGGAGCGGTACTGAATCAGGATTATTCTGATATGATCGGAGCAGATTTCTACGGAAAAGATGCGATGCAGTCCGTTTATTATGCACAACAATTATTTGGAGGAGAGAAATAGACATGAGTTTAATATTACCAGAAAATTACGATCCACACATGACCGTGCGCGAGACACAGGAGGCAATTAAGTATATCCGTGATACATTCCAGAGAGAATTCGGAAAAGAAATGAATCTGGAGCGTATCTCAGCACCGCTTTTTGTTGAGAAGAGCAGTGGCCTTAATGATAACCTGAATGGAGTTGAAAGACCGGTACAGTTTGATGTTGCCGGAATTCCGGGAGAGACAGTAGAAGTTGTACATTCTCTTGCAAAATGGAAACGTATGGCTCTCAAAAAATATGACTTTGAGCCAGGCGAAGGACTCTACACAAACATGAACGCTATCCGGCGCGATGAGGAACTTGATAACCTTCATTCCTGCTATGTTGACCAGTGGGACTGGGAAAAAGTTATCCGTAAGGTGGACAGAACAGAAGAGACATTAAAGACAACCGTACGTCATATCTTTAAAATTATCAAACATATGGAACATGAGGTGTGGTACAAATACCCGCAGGCAGTGAAACATTTACCGGATGATGTAACATTTATCACGACTCAGGAATTGGAAGACAGATATCCGGACAAAACTCCAAAGGAGAGAGAGAACCTGATTACAAAAGAATATGGCTGTGTATTTCTGATGAAGATTGGAGATAAGCTTGCAAGTGGTGAACCACATGACGGACGTGCACCGGATTATGACGACTGGCAGTTGAACGGAGATATTCTGTTCTGGCATGATACATTAGATTGTGCACTTGAAATCTCCAGCATGGGTATCCGAGTAGATGAGAAATCTCTTGCTTCCCAGCTTAAGAAAGCAGGATGCGAGGACAGACGAGAGCTTCCATACCACAAAATGCTTCTTCACGGAGAACTTCCATACACAATCGGAGGAGGTATTGGACAGTCCAGACTGTGTATGCTCCTTCTCGACCGTGCTCATGTAGGAGAGGTGCAGGCAAGTCTCTGGCCGGAAGAGATGAGACAGACATGCAGAGAGCATGACATTATCCTTTTATAGATTATAAAAATGTAAACGGATAAATTTCGTTTGCCAGGAGGAAAGGAGATTCCACCAAAAGAACTGGAAGAAATTGAATTGAAATAAATTCAACGGACGTTGACAAACGAAAGATGACTACTTATAATTATAAGTTAGTGAATTTTGAGGAGGAAATTATGCAGAAATACGGAGTTAACGAATTAAGAAGAATGTTCCTTGAATTCTTTGAAAGCAAGGATCACCTGGCACTTAAAAGTTTTTCACTGGTGCCACATAACGATAAAAGTTTATTGTTGATCAATTCCGGTATGGCACCAATGAAGCCATACTTTACAGGACAGGAGATCCCGCCGAGAAGAAGAGTGACAACCGTACAGGTGATATCGAGAATGTAGGTAAGACAGCTCGTCATGGTACATTTTTCGAGATGCTTGGTAACTTTTCTTTTGGAGATTATTTCAAGACAGAGGCAATCCACTGGACATGGGAGTTCCTTACAGAGGTTGTAGGACTTGATCCAGAGAGATTATATCCTTCTGTATATGAGAATGACGATGAAGCATGGGAAATCTGGAATAAAGAAATCGGTGTCCCGGCAGAGCGTATCTTCCGTTTCGGAAAAGAAGATAACTTCTGGGAGCATGGTTCAGGTCCTTGTGGTCCATGTTCAGAAGTTTATTATGACCGTGGTGAAAAATATGGCTGTGGAAAACCAGGCTGTACAGTAGGCTGCGAATGTGACCGTTATATGGAAATCTGGAATGATGTATTTTCACAGTTCAACAATGACGGACATGGAAACTATTCTGACCTGGCTCAGAAGAACATTGATACAGGTATGGGACTGGAGCGTCTTGCATGTGTCGTACAGGATGTAGATTCCATGTTTGATATTGATACAATGAAAGCATTGCGTGACCATGTATGCGCTATGTCAGGAAAGCATTATGGCATCGACCACGAGACAGATGTTTCTCTTCGTGTCGTAACAGATCATATCCGTTCTGTTACATTTATGATTTCAGACGGAATTATGCCATCTAACAGTGGCCGTGGTTATGTACTCCGCCGTCTGCTCCGCCGTGCTTGCCGTCACGGAAGACTTCTCGGTATCGAGGGAGCTTTCCTTGTAGAGCTTGCACAGACTGTTATTGATGGTTCAAAAGATGGATATCCGGAGCTTGAAGAGAAGAAAGACTTTATCTTCAACGTGATTGCAAAAGAAGAGGCTCAGTTCAATAAGACAATTGATCAGGGACTTTCTATTCTTGCAGATATGGAAGAAGAGATGAAGAAAAATGGTGAGACAGTTCTTTCCGGAGAAAATGCATTTAAACTTTATGATACTTATGGATTCCCAATTGATCTGACAAGCGAGATTCTGGAAGAGAAGGGCCTGACTTATGATAAGGAAGGATTTGAAAAAGCTCAGAAAGAGCAGCGTGCGAAATCAGAGGGAACATTTGGTACTCACAGCTACACTGGAAAAGACGCTACAGTTTATGATGAACTGGATGCAGAGCTTGCAACAGAATTCGTAGGATACGAGAATCTTGTATGTGATGCAAAAGTGACAGCACTTACAAGCGAAGAGGAGATTGTAGACGCATTATCCGATGGCGAGAAAGGTACAATTATTGTTGACAAGACTACATTTTATGGAACAATGGGTGGTCAGGAAGGTGACATCGGTACCATTAAGACTGCTGATGGAGAGTTCGTAGTAGAGAATACAATTCATCTTGCCGGAACAAAGATTGGACATGTGGGATATGTAAGCCATGGAATGATCAAAGTCGGTGATACAGTATCTATGGAAGTAGATAAAGAGAATCGTAATCTGTCAGCAAGAAACCACAGTGCAACACATCTTCTTCAGGCAGCTCTCCGCCAGGTACTTGGAACACATGTTGAGCAGGCAGGTTCTTATGTAGATGCTGAGAGACTTCGTTTTGACTTTACACATTTCTCAGCATTGTCAAAAGAAGAGTTAAAGCAAGTAGAAAATATTGTAAATGAAAAGATTGCAGAATGCTTACCGGTCGTAGCTAAGAATATGCCAATCGAGGAAGCAAGAAAGACAGGAGCAGCAGCCCTTTTCGGTGAGAAATACGGTGATGTTGTCCGTGTCGTAAGCATGGGAGATTTTTCAGTAGAGTTCTGTGGAGGTACTCACGTATCGAATACAGGAGTTATCAGTGCACTTAAGATTATTTCTGAGACAGGTGTTGCAGCAGGAGTCAGACGTATTGAGGCTCTGACTTCAAAGGGACTTCTGAAATATTATGATGATATGGAAAAGAAACTTCAAGAGGCAGCAGCTCTTGTGAAAGCAACTCCGAATCAGTTATCAGATAAGATCCGTCATCTTCAGGCTGAGAATAAAAATCTTCACAGCGAGCTTGAGAGCGTGAAGAGTAAGATGGCAAAAGAGGCAATGGGAGATGTATCTGATCAGGTTACAGAAGTAAAAGGTGTAAAACTTATTGCTGCAAAAGTAGATGATGTAGATATGAATGGCCTTCGTGATCTTGGAGATCAGTTGAAAGAAAAACTTGGTGAAGGTGTGATCGTTCTTGCATCCGTGGCAGGTGGAAAAGTAAGCCTTGTTGCAATGGCAACAGATGAGGCTGTGAAGAAAGGTGCCCATGCCGGAAATCTGATCAAAGGCATTGCCGGCCTTGTTGGAGGTGGCGGCGGTGGACGTCCGAATATGGCACAGGCTGGAGGAAAGAATCCAGACGGAATTGACGCTGCAATTGCAAAAGTAAGTGAAGTCCTGGAGAGCCAGTTATAGACATTTGATCAGACTTTTCAGGGGTAGTTTATGGAGCAAAAACAAGAACAGAAACAAGAGTTAAAAAAGAATTTGGGCGCAGTGACAGCGATGGCAACCGTTGTCGGAAGCGTTATCGGGTCTGGGGTTTTCTTTAAACCCCAGGCTATTTATACAGCGACAGGCGGCGCTCCTGGACTTGGAATGTATGCCTGGCTGATTACTGGAATTGTAAGTATCGCAGCAGCATTGACATTTTCAGAAGTTGCGATCATGATTCCGAAAACAGGTGGAATCGTAGCCTATCTGGAAGAAATTTATAATCCGATGATTGGATTTTTGGCAGGCTGGGTACAGATTTTATTATTTTATCCGGCCATGATATCTGCCCTTGCAGTGGCAGGAGGTCAGCAGATGGCGTTTTTTATCGGGGACGGTTATGTTGCTCCGGTAGCAGTTGCCATGATTATCATTATCATCTTTCTGAATTCTATGGGATCCAAGATAGGTGGCAGTGTACAAGTCATTTTTACAGTCTGCAAGATGATTCCGTTAATCCTTTTGATGATTTTCGGGTTTGTGCGCGGAGCAGGAACGAATCCAGTCTTTACTCCGATGGTAGGCGAAGGATTAAGTCCGATGGTTGTTCTCGGTCAGCTTATGATCGCGATTTTATTTGCATTCGAAGGCTGGACCAATGTAGGAGCAATTGCGGGAGAGATGAAGAATCCGGGAAAGGATCTTCCTGTTGCCATCGTTGGCGGAGTATCACTGATCATGGCAGTTTACTTTATCATTAATCTTGCATATCTGTGGGTACTTCCGGCATCCGAACTTGCAACACTGACTGCACCGGCATCAGCTGTAGCAGTGAAGATTTTAGGAAAGCTTGGAGGACAGATTGTATCAATCGGAATCATTGTTTCCGTATTCGGAAGCTGTAACGGATTTATACTTTCCGGTTCCCGTGTGGCATATTCTCTTGCAGCAGAAGGAAAATTTCCATTCCACAAGACATTTGCAAAATTGAATGGAGCACAGGTTCCGGCAAATGCAATTATGCTTGTCGGAGGCATCGGTGCATTTTATGCATTAAGTGGTCAGTTCAATCTGCTGACAGACCTGGCGGTATTTTCAAGTTGGACATTCTACACACTGACATTTATCGGTGTGATTAAACTCAGAAAAGACCGTCCGAATGCAGTGAGAACCTATAAAGTGCCGTTATATCCTATTGTTCCGCTCATTGCGATTGCCAGCGGAATCTTTGTTATTATCAATCAGATTTTTCTGGCAGGGCACAGATCAACCGTAATTTCCATTGCCAGCATAATTGTTATGCTGCTTGGACTGCCGGCATACATGATAATTAAAAAAAGATTGTAAAAAGATATTGACGTAACGTAAATTTATGATATAATCGTATGTGTGCAAAAAATATACCCGAACAGTCGTATAATGCACAATATAGGACTGGAGGGGAGGTTAGGTGTGAGACTATGTCAAATGTAATCGTAAAAGAAAACGAGACGTTAGACAGCGCTTTACGCAGATTCAAAAGAAACTGTGCAAAGGCTGGAATTCAGCAGGAGATTCGTAAAAGAGAGCATTACGAGAAACCAAGCGTAAGACGTAAAAA
>ENA-ORUN01003349-ORUN01003349.1-human-gut-metagenome-genome-assembly--contig:-NODE-3349-length-11560-cov-3.288831_pt1 | contig 11560 bp, 7 predicted proteins | sample MGYA00242080_ERZ509209 | MGnify/ENA primary metagenome ERZ509209 (study PRJEB26280, sample SAMEA2338786) | human gut metagenome | biome: human gut; feature: human-associated habitat; material: faeces... | reverse complement strand
TGAAGGATGTGGATTATAACTGGTTGCTGTTAGGGAAGGGAACCCCTGTAAGTCATTTACAAAGTTGTTATAACGAACTGGCGACAGGTAATGTTGAGATAATACACAATCCCAAAACGCCGGATGCGATGAAAGACCGCAGTGTAGTGCTGTACGACATTACTGCTGCCGCTAATCTGCGTACATTGCTTGCCAATAAGCACCAGTTTGTGATGGGAAGAATACAAATACCTAGTATTCCCGTATGCGACGGTGCCCTTTATATTAGTGGGGACAGTATGTATCCCATCCTGAAATCGGGAGATATTGTAGGTTTCAAGGAAATGAACAGCTTCAGCAATGTCATTTATGGTGAAATGTATCTAGTCTCATTCGATATTGATGGCGATGAGTATCTGGCAGTGAAGTATGTGAACCGTTCGGAGCAGGAGGGTTGCATTAAACTTGTGAGTTATAATCCGCACCATGAACCGATGGATGTTCCCTTTGCTTCCATTCAGGCAATGGCTATCGTGAAATTCTCTATCCGGAAGAATATGATGATGTAAACGTATGAACTTTTCTACCCCTGTTGAATTACCTTCCGATCTGCCCCGTTTTACTCAGGCGGACGAACTTCTGTTGATGGGTTCCTGCTTTGCCACCAACATCGGTGCACTGCTTGCGGATGCCAGATTTCGTCCGGATGTCAATCCATTTGGGGTTCTTTATAATCCTTTGTCTGTTTCAACAGCTTTGCGTGAGTTGGTGACGGGCAGACTGTATAAAGAAGAAGACCTGTTTTTCTTTCGTGAGTGCTGGCATAGCTCGATGCATCATGGTGATTTTTCTTCTCCCTCTGCAGAAGAAGTGTTGCAGCGTATTAATATCCGTCTGCAAACAGCGCACGAACGTATCCACCATTTGAACTGCCTGATGTTGACTTTTGGTACAGCATGGGTGTACGAACAGAAATCCACGGGACATGTGGTTGCTAATTGTCATAAACAACCGGAGTCTGTCTTTACCCGTCGCCGGCTCAGCGTGCAGGAGATTGTATCGGATTATACCTCTCTCTTCTCCGGTTTGATTGCTCGGAATCCGAAGTTGAAAGTGATTCTTACGGTCAGCCCCATCCGCCACGTACGCGACGGGATGCACGCTAATCAATTGAGTAAAGCTACACTTCTGCTTGCCATCGATCAGTTACAGACTTCTTTTCCCGGACATGTCTTTTATTTTCCGGCTTATGAACTCTTACTCGACGAGCTTCGTGACTATCGTTTTTATGCCGATGATATGGTGCATCCATCTCCCTTGGCGGTACGCTTTGTATGGGAGAAGTTCGTGCAGACCTGTCTCTCTGAGGACGCGTTAGAGATTATGCAGGAAAGTGAAAATATCAATAAAGCGCTATCTCATAAGCCCTTCCATCCGGAGTCAGACGAGTATAAGCGTTTTTTAGGACAAATTGTGTTAAAAATCGACCGACTTAACAAAAAATACCCGTACTTAGATTTCAAAAAAGAGAAAGATATATGTCATATACGATTGAAACAATAGCCGAACGCATCGGTGCACGACGTGTGGGGGACACGCCGGCAACCATAGATTGGTTACTTACCGATAGCCGTTCCTTGAGTTTCCCCGAAGAAACCTTATTTTTTGCCTTAACTACCAAGCGCAATGATGGCGCACGCTATATTCCTGACTTGTATTCACGCGGTGTTCGCAATTTTGTAGTCAGCAAAGAAGCTTATAAATGGGTGGAAAGCGGACAACTGGCAATGAGTAATTCGGATATGTTAGCTGTTAATTTCCTTGTGGTCGCCAATCCGTTGAAGGCTTTGCAGAAGTTGGCGGAACAACACCGTGAACAGTTTCAGATACCGGTTATCGGCATAACGGGCAGTAACGGAAAGACGATTGTAAAGGAATGGCTTCATCAATTGCTCAGCCCTGAACGGGTGATTGTTCGTTCACCACGCAGCTATAATTCGCAGATCGGCGTGCCGCTGTCCGTTTGGCAGATGAACGAGCAGTCCGAACTCGCTATTTTCGAAGCTGGAATTTCGGAGATGGGAGAGATGCGTGCCTTGCAGAATATTATCAAACCTACCATTGGCATACTGACCAACATCGGCGGAGCTCATCAGGAGAACTTCTTCTCTTTGCAAGAGAAGTGCATGGAAAAACTGTCGCTCTTCAAGAACTGCGATGTGGTGATCTATAATGGTGATGATGAGTTTATCAGTAATTGTGTGGCGAAGTCTATGCTCAGTGCCCGTGAAATAGCATGGAGTCGGAAAGATATGGAGCGTCCCCTGTTTATAAGTAAGGTGGAGAAAAAGGAGGATTGTACCGTCATTTCTTATCGTTATCTGGAGATGGATAATACCTTTATACTGCCTTTTATTGACGATGCTTCTATTGAGAACTCGCTTAACTGGCTGCCTGTCTTTATCTGATGCTTCCTGCCGAGAAGATTACGGAACGTATGGCGACACTGGAACCGGTGGCTATGCGCCTGGAAGTGAAGGAAGGTAAAAACGGTTGCCTGCTGATAAATGATAGCTATAACAGTGATCTCGCTTCACTGGACATTGCACTCGATTTTCTTTACCGTCGTTCGCAGAGTAACGGACTGAAGCGGACTCTTATCCTCTCGGATATACTGGAAACCGGACAGAATGCGCCGACGCTTTACCGGAAAGTATCGCAGCTTGCCGGTAGCCGCGGCATTGAGCGTATCATCGGAGTAGGCAGTGAGATATCTTCGTGTGCCGCACGCTTTGACATCGAGAAGGCTTTCTATCCTAATACAGAAGCCCTGTTGCGCGCTATTTCCCGTGGAGAACTGCGGTTGGAGAATGAGATTATATTGATAAAAGGTGCCCGTCAGTTCGGTTTTGATGCTTTGACGGAAGAACTGGAGAAAAAGGTACACGAGACCATTCTTGAGGTGAATCTTGGAGCCATGATAGCTAATCTGAACTATTACCGCAGTCGGCTGCGTCCGGATACGAAGATGGTGTGCATGGTGAAAGCATCAGCCTATGGAGCCGGTTCGTATGAGATTGCCAAGACATTGCAGGAACATCATGTCGATTTTCTGGCTGTGGCTGTGGCTGATGAAGGTTCCGAACTCCGCAAAGCGGGTATTACGGCAAGCATCATCATTATGAACCCGGAGATGACCGCGTTTAAGACCATGTTCGACTATAAACTGGAACCAGAAGTGTATAGCTTCCACCTGCTGGATGCACTGATTAAAGAGGCGGAGAAGGAGGGAATCACTAACTTCCCGATTCATATAAAACTGGATACGGGTATGCATCGTCTGGGCTTTGCTGCCGAAGATATGCCGCGATTGATTGAACGGCTGAAAGGACAGAATGCAGTGATTGCCCGTTCGGTATTCTCGCATTTTGTGGGTAGTGATGCGGCACAGTTCGATGCGTTTACACGTGGACAGATTGAAATGTTTGAAGCGGCATCCATGCAGTTGCAGGAAGCATTTCCGCATAAGATACTCCGGCACATCTGCAATTCGGCCGGTATTGAGCGCTTCCCGGGTGCACAGTTCGACATGGTACGGTTGGGTATCGGTTTGTATGGTGTCAGTCCCATTGATAACAGCATTATCAATAATGTGAGCACACTGAAAACTACCATCCTGCAAATACGTGATGTACCCCAGGAAGACACAGTAGGCTATAGCCGCAAAGGGCATCTGACACGTAATTCACGGATTGCCGCATTGCCTATCGGATATGCCGACGGGTTGAACCGTCATCTTGGCAACGGCCACGCCTATTGCTTGGTGAATGGCCAGCGTGCGCCCTATGTGGGTAACATCTGTATGGACGTTTGCATGATTGACGTTACGGACATTGACTGTAAGGAAGGGGATGCCGTAGAGATTTTCGGCGATCATCTGCCTATTACGGTACTTTCCGATATTCTTGAAACCATTCCTTACGAGGTGCTGACAAGTATTTCTACACGGGTGAAAAGAATCTATTATCAGGATTAATCGTCCGTTCGTGAGCTGTATATGCTTCCCGGTTATTCGGCTTGACACAGAAAGTTTTCGTTTTAATCTGTGTAAATCTGTGTAATCTGTGGTGAAACTATTATATTTGCAACAAATTTAAAAGACTACGGATATGACAAACTTACTTTTATTAGGCTTTCTGCCCAGCGGTTCCGAATGGGTTATCATCGCCCTGTTAATACTGTTGTTGTTTGGTGGTAAGAAAATCCCCGAACTGATGAAAGGACTCGGTAAAGGTGTGAAGAGCTTCAAAGATGGTGTGAATGAAGCAAAAGAAGAAATAAACAAGGCAAAGGATGATATAGAAGAGCCGGCTTCAAAAAATAAATGAGTTACATAAGCTACGAGCTACAAGTTACAAGCTACAAGTGGCTGCGCGATTATGCCGCATGGCACTCGTAGCTTGTAACTTGTAACTCGTAGCTACTTACTACTATGGCAGATAAGGAATTAACCTTTTGGGATCATTTGGACGAACTGCGTAAGGTGCTTTTTCGGGTAGTTGGAGTTTGGTTTGTATTGGCAATAGGCTATTTTATTGCTATGCCCTACCTCTTCGACCATGTAATACTTGCGCCTTGCCACAATGATTTCATATTCTACGATTTATTACGGCATATCGGTAAAACATTTGATTTGACCGATGACTTCTTCACGCAACAATTTTATGTGAAGCTGGTCAATATCAACTTGGCTGCTCCTTTCTTTATTCACATGTCGACAGCATTCTGGATGTCGGTGGTGACGGCTATGCCTTATATCTTTTTTGAAATATGGCGTTTCATTAATCCCGCCCTTTATCCGAATGAGAGAAAGGGCGTGCGTAAAGCATTGACTATCGGAACACTGATGTTCTTCATCGGTGTACTGTTGGGCTACTTTATGGTTTATCCGTTGACTCTCCGTTTCCTTTCTACTTATCAGTTGAGTTCGGAAGTGGAGAATATCCTGTCGCTCAATTCTTATATCGACAATTTTATGATGCTGATTCTCTGCATGGGATTGGCTTTTGAACTTCCATTGGTTACATGGTTGCTTTCTTTAATGGGAGTGGTCAACAAGTCCTTCCTGCGGAAATACCGCCGTCATGCGGTTGTCGTCATAGTGATAGCTGCTGCTATTATTACTCCGACGGGAGACCCGTTCACCTTGAGTGTTGTTGCTATTCCGCTTTATCTGTTGTACGAGATGAGTATTTTGATGATAAAGGACAAGAAGAAAACAGAAGAGGAAGTTGAAGATGAAGCTGGAGATGAAGTTGCCCTGTCCGAAGAGTGAAGCGATAGAATCTTATGAAATCCTTTTAGCAGTTTGCCAGACGGAAGATGCTTATCTTGCCGTAGGATATAAGCAAATGCGCGACTTGCTGGAGCGTATTTGTCGTGCGCAAATGCAAAACGAAAGCTTACAGATGACCGACCTTTCCGCACGAATCAGTTTTGTGGCGGCTAAGGTCGGTCTCTCTGTTGCAGAGCAGAACCGGCTGCATACTTTCCGGCTCACTTCGAATGCTATCTTGAATCGCCAGCAGGAGCCCAACCGGGAACAACTCTTGCGCGATGCGAAAACATTAGCTTTCTTTATTCGTAAACTCCTGGAAGAGGATATTCCCTTGGAATTATACCGCCTACTTCCGCGTGCGGATGCCACCTACCTGGTTGCGCCTCCTGCCCGCGAACGAGTGCAGCGGATGCGTGTCTGCTTCCAGTATGCCGACGAGCAATATTTGTATGTGACTCCCTTGGACGAAGTCTCGGAGAAACCATATTTAGTTCGTTATAATATCCCTCAAATCAATGAAGAGTTTGCAGAAACGTGCAAACTGCTTTGGCGTCATGCCCAGGTCAATTTATTGGATGTTGCAGTGGATGAGGCGGGAATCCTGACTCCTTCTTTCATTGTACTCGAACCGGATTATTTACTTGACATCAGTTCTTTGGCAGAGTGTTTCCGTGATTACGGGCATCATCCGGCTAATTATTTTCTTTCCCGTCTTCAACCGATCGAAAATGCCCGGCCTCTGTTACTGGGAAATATAGCCAATCTTTTCCTGGACGAATGGATTCATGCGAAGAGTGAAGACATAGATTATCGTACCTGTATGCAGAAAGCCTTCCGGCGTTATCCTATTGAGCTGGCTGCCTGTTCCGATTTGCGCGACAAAGAGAAAGAACGCCAATTCTTTGACGACTGCAAACTGCATTTCGATCATATTCGTGAAACGGTCAATGATACCTTTCATGCAGCCGGTTATGAACTGGACAAGACGGATGCCGTGCTCGAACCGTCTTATATCTGTGAAGCACTCGGACTTCAGGGACGTCTCGACTATATGCAGCGGGACATGTCTTCTTTCATAGAAATGAAATCCGGCAAGGCGGATGAATACGCTATCCGGGGCAAGGTAGAGCCGAAGGAGAATAATAAAGTACAGATGTTACTTTATCAAGCAGTCTTGCAATATTCAATGGGAATGGATCACCGGAAAGTGAAAGCCTATTTGCTTTATACCCGTTATCCGCTTCTTTATCCCTCCCGTCCTTCATGGGCGATGGTACGTCGGGTGATTGATTTGCGTAACCGCATTGTGGCCGATGAATATGGCGTCCAATTGCGAAACAGTCTGGAATATACGGCACAAAAACTGGAAGAAATCAATGCCTCCACCTTGAATGAAAGAGGATTGAAAGGACGTTTTTGGGAAACATATCTGCGTCCTTCTATTGATAACTTTCAATCGAAACTGAAAGCTCTTTCTCCACTGGAAAAGAATTACTTCTATGCGGTGTATAACTTTATTACAAAGGAACTTTATACCTCAAAATCCGGTGATGTGGATTATGAAGGACGTACCGGGGCAGCTTCTTTATGGCTTTCTACATTAGCGGAGAAATGCGAGGCCGGAGAAATCATTTATGATTTGAGAATAAAGGAGAATCATGCTGCCGATGAACATAAAGCCGGACTTACTTTTTCTTTCTTTAAAAAGGAAAAGCCTGGGGAAACTTTGTTGAATGAGTCTGCCGTAAATGACATTACCAGAGATAAAGCTATTGGAAATGATATTACTGGAAATGAAGTCTTTGCAAGTAAGACTGTCAGAAGTGAAGCTCTTGAAACAGAGACTTCTCTCCCTAATTTCCGTCAAGGCGACGCCATTATCCTTTATGAACGTAACCGCGATACAGATAACGTCACCAATAAAATGGTTTTCAAGGGCAATATCGACTACCTGACAGAAAACGAAATAGGTATCCGCTTACGTGCTACCCAGCAGAATCCATCCGTACTTCCTGCCGAAAGCCTTTATGCGATAGAACATGATACAATGGATACAACATTCCGCTCGATGTATCAGGGGTTATATATTTATCTTTCTGCAAGGAAGGAACGCCGTGACTTGTTGCTGTCACAGCGTCCTCCTCGGTTTGATGAATCATTGGATCCTATGATTTCCCGTTCGGAAGACGATTTTACGCGAATCGCCCTGAAAGCAAAAGCCGCACAGGATTATTTCCTTCTTATCGGACCTCCGGGAACAGGCAAAACTTCATGTGCCCTGAAGAAAATGGTAGAGACTTTTCATGCAGATAAAGATGCGCAGATTCTTTTGCTTTCATACACCAACCGGGCTGTCGATGAGATATGCAAGTCGCTGGCTTCCATTGATCCGGCAGTTGATTTTATACGTGTGGGAAGTGAATTATCATGTGATGAAGCCTACCGCGGGCATCTGATTGAAAATGAATTATCCTCTTGTAACCGTCGTTCGGAAGTGTATGAACGCATCCGGAATTGTCGGATTATTGTGGGAACGGTAGCGGCTATTTCCGGCAAACCGGAACTGTTTCGTTTGAAGCATTTTGATGTAGCCATTATTGATGAGGCTACCCAAATATTGGAACCGCAGTTGTTAGGCATCCTCTGTGCACGTGGAGAAGACGGAAAAGATGCAATAGATAAGTTTGTGTTGATCGGAGATCATAAGCAACTGCCTGCTGTTGTGCAGCAAAATACGGAGCAATCGGCTATTTATGATGAATCTTTACTGTCTATCGGGTTGACCAATCTGAAAGATTCCTTGTTTGAACGCCTCTACCGGAATTGTACTGCAACAGTTCATCGCTCTTATGATATGCTATGCCGTCAAGGGCGAATGCATCCGGAAGTTGCTTTGTTTGCTAATCGTGCCTTTTATGGAGGGCGTCTGATCCCTGTCGGCCTGCCTCACCAAATAGAATCATCCGATACCATCTGTCGTTTGGCTTTTTATCCCTCTGTGCCGGAGAAGGCCGGAGCGTCTGCAAAGATCAACTATTCGGAAGCACGTATTGTTGCCGACTTAGCTGCTCGCATTTATGAAGATCATCAGACAGATTTTGACGAATCCCGTACTTTAGGAATCATTACCCCTTACCGGAGTCAGATAGCATTGATAAAAAAAGAAATAGAATCATTAGGTATTCCAGCTCTGAACCGAATTCTAGTTGACACAGTAGAACGGTTCCAGGGAAGCGAGCGTGATGTAATAATCTATTCCTTCTGTGTCAACTACCCTTACCAACTAAAATTTCTATCCAATCTGACGGAAGAAGAGGGTGTTTTGATCGACCGGAAACTGAATGTTGCCTTGACCCGTGCAAGAAAACAGATGTTCATTACAGGAGTTCCCGAGCTCCTCGAACGCAATCCACTCTATAAAAGTTTATTAAAATTAATAGAAAGCTTCTGAAAAATTGCATCATTTTGCAGATGTTAGTTTTTATTCTCTCTTTATGCAATTCATTAACACCTCTATGTTGAACAAACGCCTATATTTGCAACACGTTTTTTTCATAGAGATTTAGATTTAAGGTTAGAAGAATTGTGGAAGTCGTGAGACTTCCCTTTTTTTCATCTTAACGTTTACTATACTTCATTATAGGAATGCAAAAACACTGTTTCTAGTGTTTCGGTTAAAAATTTTGCAGGAGGATGATGCAGGATAAGTAAACCTAAAAAGCCTTCTTCGTGAGAAGAGGCTTTTTTATTTTTTCATTTTTCATTTTTTTGAATAATTGGTTAAAACAAAAGAGTAACTCGGCGACGAGTTACTCTTTTGTTTTTAACGATTCTATCTGTTCGAATAGATTTACTCTAATACGATAGGTTTGTATTTCGGAACTAATGCCTTCATGATAACCCAACCCAACAGATAAGCTACTGCACATACGCAGAAGATAACGAAATATCCGGCTGGTTTGCCTTCGAATCCCATGAATGTCATGGCTGGGTGTACGAATTGTGCTCCTTGTTCGAGTAATTCTTTTGTCATTTCCACCTCTTTGCCGTCGATCATCGTTGTTCCGGAAGCATATACGAACAAGTTACCTGCCACTTTCTGAAGAATCATAGAGCCTACGCCTCCTGCCATACCACCTATACCGGTGATACTTGCAATAGCTGTTCTTGGGAACATATCGCCTACGGTAGAGAATATATTGGCCGACCAGGATTGATGAGCAGCTCCACCAATACCGATTAAGATAACCGGGAACCATGGAGAAACAGTACCTAACGGTTGTGCTAACAGTACAACCAGCGGGAAGAAGGCGAAGATTAGCATCGCTTTCATACGGGCTGCATACGGATTCATACCTGTTCTGTTGATGAAGATAGTAGGTAGTTTACCACCATAGATAGATAACATAGTCACTGCATAAAGCGTAAAGATCAACGCCATACCTAGCGGGTCGGAGGTTTTAATACCGAATTGTGTATTCAGATAAGACGGAGTCCAGAAAAGGAAGAACCACCATACGCCGTCAGTCATGAACTTACCGAAGACAAAGGCCCATGTTTGTTTGTAGCTGAAACATTGCCAGAACTTCATTCTCTTTTCATCTTTTTCGTCTGTCATTGGAGCACTGCCTGCTTCGCGATTATCTTGCTCGATGTAGTCAAGCTCTGCCTGATTGACATGTTTGCTTTTCGACGGGGCATCATACATAAACACCCAGAATCCCATCCAGATAAAGCCAAGTCCACCAATTACGATAAATGCCATTTCCCAACCGAACATTTTTGCCAGGATAGGAATGGTAAGAGGAGCGATCAATGCTCCGATAGATGCACCAGCATTAAAGATAGAAGTAGCATAAGCACGGTCTTTTTTAGGGAAGTACTCTGCGGTTACTTTAATAGCGGCAGGGAAGTTACCGGCTTCTCCTAAAGCAAGGATACAGCGGGCAGCGAGGAAGCAGTACATACTGACCGTAGCAATAGTCACTACCACATCTCCTGTGGCACCGGCCAGTTCTGCTGCACTATGAAGCCCAACTTGTGCTTCTGTAACAATACCACAAACGGCATGAAGACAAGCACCTGCCGACCAGACACCGATAGCCCATAAAAATCCTTTTTTAGTTCCCATCCAATCGACAAAACGACCGGCAAACAGCATACATATAGCGTATACAATGGAGAAAACAGAAGTAATAGTACCGTAGTGAGATTCGTCCCAGTGGAATTCCGGTTTGATAAATTCATCCCACGTCAATGAGAGAACCTGACGGTCGAGATAATTAACTGTAGTAGCAAAAAATAGCATAGCACAGATGGTCCATCTGTAGTTTGTCATTTTTTCGCCTGTTTTTTGAAATGCATTCATGATAATGGATTTAAATAGATTTTGTTTCGTTGACAAAGGTCGGTATTTCGACTGAATTTTATTTGTAAAAATTGGTCAAAATCATGTATTATTCGTTGCATTATATATGCTATTTGTTTCAAAGGATATAAAAATGTCTCATAGCATTATCATTTGCAACGTTGGGGGTAATACAGAAAGAAGATAAACGAGTTTGTGAATCAAGAGCAAATGAGTCTAATCTTTTAGACGCAGATGACGCGGATAATGCGGATTCTTATTTTTGATCCGTGCTATCCGCGTTATCTGCGTCTGAAAAATTATATGTCATACAGGAATACGCAACGGTTAGCGCATTTCTGTATATTTGATCTTGTCCATGTCTCCGTAGTCGAGATTTTCACCTGCCATACCCCAGATAAACATGTAGTTGCTTGTTCCGGCAGCAGCGTGGATAGACCATTCCGGTGACATGATAGCTTGTTCGTTCTGCATCCATACGACGCGTTCTTCTTGAGGTTCGCCTATGAAGTGGCAGATAGCATTTCCTTCCGGTACATTGAAGTAGAAGTATGCTTCTACACGACGAGAGTGAGTGTGTGCCGGCATGGTGTTCCATACGCTACCCGGTTTCAGTTCAGTCAATCCCATTTGCAGTTGGCAGGGGCCTTCTTCAAGTACGTTGTTAACAATCAACTGGTTGATAACGCGGTCGTTGCTTTCTTCCAGCTTTCCGGCAGCAAATGAGTTTGCTTTCAGAGAACCTTTACGTCCGTCGATAGTAATCAATTGAGTCTTGTATTCCTTGTGGGCAGTAGCCGAGTTGATGTAGAATTTGGCAGGATTGCTGGAATCTTTGCTCTTGAAAGTCACTTTCTGCTTGCCTCTACCTACGT
>ENA-ORUN01003341-ORUN01003341.1-human-gut-metagenome-genome-assembly--contig:-NODE-3341-length-11580-cov-2.432798_pt1 | contig 11580 bp, 10 predicted proteins | sample MGYA00242080_ERZ509209 | MGnify/ENA primary metagenome ERZ509209 (study PRJEB26280, sample SAMEA2338786) | human gut metagenome | biome: human gut; feature: human-associated habitat; material: faeces... | reverse complement strand
AATCTCTGTGACATCGTCAACCGACATCATATCTCCTCTTTTCACCATATCCATCCGGATACGATTAATGATAAGATCGATTGTATGGATCTGGTTCTGTTCCAGAAGTGGATTCATCAGTACCGCCACTTCCCGCATCAGCACTTCAAGGTCAAACGGTTCATTCTCTTCCTGGATCTGATTGGTTTCCAGTTTGTTCATATCCAGTACATCGTTGACAAGCGCCAGCAGATGATCGGCAGATACCTGTATCTTATCCATACATTCTTCCATCTTCTCCGGGTTGTGTGCATTTTTCCGAAGGATCTCCAGCATCCCCATGATGCCGTTGATCGGTGTACGGATATCATGGCTTATGCGGTTCATGAAGTCTGTCTTGGCTTTGCTTTCTGCATCGGCCTCCTGCACCGCTTTTTGCAGCCGTTCTTTTTCCTCTTCTTCTTTTTTATGGAATTCCGAAGTGTTCTTAAACAGGATAATTCCATGTACAGCACTGCGTTCTTTTCCGGTCTCCCGGTCATACAGCAGTTCCCGGGACATCAGGATCGTCTTCTGAAGCCAGATCATCCTGCCATCCTGTTTTTCTTCCCGGTACTCTACGGTGATCTGTTTATCCCCTTCCCGGAAGCGTTTCAGCAGTTTTTCCGAGGAATCCATGATCCGGTAGCTTTCCAGCGTATCGTCTGTCACCTTCCGGCTCCGTTCTCTGCAGTAGGCATCGTAAGAGCATGGCATCTCCCGGTTGATAATAATGCTTTCACATTTCACATGGTAGAATGCATTTTCCAGGCAGTCATTGGTCAGATCTACGGTATATACCGCTTCCGCAGTTTCCATTAATGCGTCTACATAATTGCTGTTTTCCAGAATAGACTGTTTCATCTGCTCGTAATAGCGGATCAGTTCCTGTTTTTCATCCATCAGGTGCTGCCTGCTGTCCCGGAAAGTCTCCTGTCCCAGGATAAAATGGTGTAGTCTGCCATCTTCTGTGGCATCCAGGAATCTCAGGATCACTCTTCCCTGGTGAACCACATTCTCTCTTTTGTAGCGATAGGGGATCTCCAGCTGGGGATTGTCCTTTGTCAGCTGCTGTTCCAGGGAGGTAAGCTGTAAGGTATCCCAGAATTCTTTTCTCGCCCGGTCGGTTGCCAGTTCTTCCACGATCTGTTCCACCGCCCCGGAATAATTACCGTCTTCCGCGAGAAAGTATCCGGTGCTTGACCGCAGGATCTCATACTGATCCATCAGGGCATCACAGTACAAACAGTCCGAAAAATGGTATCTTTCTTTTTTGATCCATTCCAGCAGTTCGTAGGCTTTCTGCTGTTTTTGTGCCGCTTCTTCGATCTTTGCCCTGTTTTTGTCCACGTACATGTTTTTATCCGCCAGCCGGAACAGTTCCCGGAGGGTGGAACCGGCAAAGTCCAGGGAGATTGCGTACCCTGCCGCATAGCTGATCGGCATCTCCGGGTGTTTTGCGGAGTAGTTTTTCATCTGTGTGCGGATCTTTTTTAAGGTTTCCCGCATCTTCGAGTGGTCAGTCTTTTGAAAAATCGCGATGAATTCGTCTCCTCCGTCCCTGCCGACAAAGCTTTCCGGATCTACCGCGAGACGAAGCTGTTCGGCAAAGGAACGGATATATTCGTCTCCCTTGTCATGTCCCAGATTGTTGTTGATGATTCGCAGGTTATTCAGATCAAACACACAGACGGCTGTACTCTCTTCTTCTCCGAGAGGGATGGGATCGCTCAGGATCTCTTCGCATTTGTTTTTGTTCGGCAGCCCTGTGGATTCATCCAGATAGATTTTCTTTCGCAGGATCCTGTTTTGTGCCGCACAGCGGAGTGCCCGAAGCAGTTCTACACCGATCAAAAGTACCAGGCAGACAATATCTGCAACTACAATCTTTTCAAGATGATTCAATGCAGTCGCTCTTTTTTGTGAATATCGTTCCGCAATCCCGGTTACCTCATCACACATCCGGAAAAAATTCTCGCTCATACCGATTATTTCTGTCTGTTCATAGCCTTTTTGCCGTACTTTCGAGATTTCTTCTTTTAATTCCGTAAAGTAAGCTGCAAGTTCATCCATTTTTCCCTGGAATTCTGTATCCTCCAGCCGTACCAGATCCAGTTCGTCACTTCCGAAACGAAGTCCGTTGATGATCGCTTCCACAGTCGCTATCATCTCGTCATCCGGCTTCTTTGACATTTCCAGTTTGATCACCCGCTGGGTTTCTCCGCGAACCAGTCCGGCGTAGTTTACGACCCTTGCCGTTCCCTGGAGGTCACTGACCAGCGACATGATACCGAAAAACAAAATAATCAGTATTATCGTGAGTACCGTCATCCCTGCCCGAAGGATATAGGCTACTCGTTTTTCTCTTTTCTTCATCCATGTTTACCCCATATATGATTCATATTCCTGTGCTCTATTCTACCTGATTTTACCGGAAACTGCAATGTGAACAGTAACCTTGGAATAATTTCTTGACATTTCTTTTCTGTCTTCTTATAATTACCGTTGATAATTACCAATAGCAATCATTAAAGGAGTATCACAATGAACGTTGAACTTATGAAACGTATGATGGATGCCTGTTATCTGGCGCAGCGGGTCCGGGGGATGCTTCCGCCTCTGCCGGCGGGGGTGACTCCTGCGTATATTCATTATCTGGATATTATTGAGATGCTGGAGAAGCAGGGTGTCCGGGCAAAGATATCGGATATCAGCGATGCACTGGATCTGCCGAGACCCGGTGTGACACGGACGGTGAAAGCGATGGAGGCCAAAGGCTATCTGAAAAAGGCTGCCTCTTCCGAAGACGGTCGTATCACCTATCTTTCTCTTACAGAAGCCGGTAGGGAACTGTCCCGTATCTACAACGAACAGTTTTTTACCACTCTCACCTCTTTTATGGAAGATATCCCGGAAGAAGATGTGAAATGTACGATCCGCACCATCGATGCGGTACATCAGATTATGTGTGAAAGGAGACCTGACCTTGACAAATGCAAAAAATGATTTTACACAGGGCAGTATTCTGAAAAAGCTTGCCCTCTTTATGCTTCCGATCCTGGGAGCGCTGGTATTACAGGCTGCCTATGGAGCCGTTGACTTACTGGTGGTGGGAAGATTCGGTTCCACCTCCGGACTTTCCGCGGTTTCCACAGGAAGCCAGGTACTAAATCTCGTTACTTTTGTCGTGATCCAGTTTGCTACTGCGATCACTATTCTCATCGCCCGCTATCTGGGTGAAAAAAGGCCGGAACGGATCGGTTCTGTGATCGGTGGCGGAGTTATCGTTTTTGCGGCAATTTCCATTGTTTTATTTTTCCTGATGGTTGTTTTTGCACATCCCATCGCCGTACTTATGCAGGCACCTGCCGAAGCGGTGGATCTGACCACCAGTTATGTCCGCATCTGCGGAAGCGGTATTTTCTTCATCGTTGCCTATAACCTGATGGCCGCGATCTTCCGTGGTCTGGGAGACAGTAAGTCACCGCTGCTCTTTGTTCTTGTTGCCTGTATCGTCAATATCGGCGGTGATCTGATCCTCGTTGCCGGACTCCATCTGGATGCTGCCGGAGCAGCCCTCGCCACCGTTTTTGCACAAGCTGTCAGTGTGGTGTGTGCGGTTATTCTTCTGATAAAGAAGAAACTGCCATTTAAGATCTGCAGGTCTGATTTCCGTCTGAACGATCAGTGTGGAAAGTTCTTTACCATCGGTCTTCCTCTGGCTTTGCAGGAGTGTCTGACGCAGCTTTCTTTTCTAGCTCTGTGTGCCTTTGTGAACCGTCTGGGACTCGAAGCTTCCTCCGGTTACGGGGTCGCCTGTAAGATCGTAAACTTTGCCATGCTGATCCCAAGCTCTCTGATGCAGTCCATGGCGTCTTTCGTTTCCCAGAACGTGGGTGCCGGCAATCAGAAGCGTGCCAGACGATCCATGTTTACCGGTATCGGTGTGGGGTTGTTTTTCGGTTGTTTTGTCTTCGCTCTCGTGCTTTTAAAGGGCGATGTTCTCTCCGGTTTCTTCACTACCGAAAGTGCCGTTATCCGGAACGCTTACGCCTACCTGAAAGGTTTTGCCCCGGAGACACTGCTTACTGCCGTGCTGTTCAGTATGATCGGATATTTTAACGGAAATGACAAAACCTTCTGGGTGATGTGCCAGGGACTGATCCAGACTCTTCTGATCCGACTTCCCCTGTCCTATTATATGAGTATCCAGCCGAATGCCAGCCTGACCAAAATCGGCCTTGCAGCTCCGGTGTCTACAGCAGTCGGTATCTGTCTGAACATCGGTTTCTTCCTCTGGCTGAACCGGAAAAGTGCAAAGACAGTGGGCCAACAGATTCACTGATATAGTAAAACGATCCACCAGAACTTTGTCTGTACTGGTCCGGGGGATCGGGTTTTTTATATTTCAGGGAGACTTTGTGCTGTACATAGGGTTCCCCATCCCACTCTCGCATTCGGCCACTCCGTCTCCCCGGGCAGCTGTTTTGCTCCGTTGATCAGATAGCTCTTCACCTTCTCCCCGTACAGATACGGGTCATTTCCCCGCACAATCCCCCATTCCATCAGAAGTGCTGCCGCTCCGCTGACAAAGGGTGTTGCAAAGGAGGTTCCCGTGACCGTCTGATAACCACCGCCCGGACGTGGTGCACGGATATCGACGCCCGGAGCGGCAAGATCCGGTTTGATCTGAACAGGGAGGCGGGTGTAACCACGGCCGGAGAAATCGGCGTAGGACTGGCGGCGGGAATCGTAGGCTGCTACGGAGATGGCAGACAACGCGGTGGAGGGAATCGTAAGTGTGGTTTCCGGGGTCGGGCGGTAGAAGCGGGTGGCTTCCCCTACTGTTTTTCCACCGGGAAGCCACATGGAGAATTCTCCCTGCAGGATACGGCGCGGAATCAGACGTATACGCCAGATGCCGCTGTCAATATAACTTTCTGTGGGAAGAAAATCGATGTAGATTTCCTGCGAAGTGCTGTAAGGAGACGGTTTTCCATAATAAATCAGAAGCTGTGTTCCGGCATGCCGGTATCTCTGTGTTCCCAGCGTCTGTTCCAGCGGACCGATAATCGTTCCGTCCGGATGTACCAGGGAAATCTCCATCTGGTCCTGATAGTTTTTCCAGATCTGCAGGATCATAGCCGGTTCATAAGTTCCGATCCCCAGTTCTGCCTCATAATTTTCTCCCTGTCGTACGCGGCCCGCCGTATGCCCTGCCCGATTTCCTTCATTACCGGTTCCCACACAGAGTGTCACACGACCATACCCAACCGCCTGATTCAGATACGTTTCCACCAGAGATGTTCCGTTATGTGCTCCATAACTGTTTCCGAAGCTCAGATTGATCACCACCGGCATCTGAAGCTCCTGTGCGGTGCGGATCGCATAGTCCACCCCCTGCATCAGTTCTGTGGTTCTGGGAAATCCATTCGGTTCCCGGATCCCTAGCTTCACCACCAGCAGACTGCTCTCCGGCGCTACGCCACGCTCCGTTCCCTGACTTTCTCTTCCATTTCCCGCTGCGATCCCCAGTACAGCCGTCCCGTGACCACTCGTATCTATGCTTGGAACCAGCGCCTCTCTTTCTGCCATCGTATTCGCTTCCAGTGCCCGATTGATCTGCTCCTGTGTGTACTCACTGCCGATCCGATACCCTTTGGGGGGATTGCCCGGGATCGACTGATCCCACAGCCGCAGGATCCGTGTGGATCCATCCTCGTTTCGAAAATCCGGATGCGTATAATCCACGCCCGAATCGATACAGGCAATCAGAATCCCTTTACCAAACAGATACGGCGACTGATTCTGAACCGGATTCACACAGGAAGTCTGCCTGCCTTCATATGCAGCAAAATACAATCTCTTCGGTGCTTCGATATACTCTACCGCCGGATTCTGTGCAAACCCTTCGATCTGATCCTGTGGAATATCTGCAATTCCATAATTTCCAAGAAGGGGTGTAATGACAATCTCATCCGTCTCAAGCTCCGATGCCGCCCCGAAGTAACGAATGATCAGCTTCCACCTCTGTGTGTCTTTTTCATATCCTGCGTTCAGATTCATCGATGCTTCCCGTTCCCTGGATGTGGCATCGAGAGCAAGATTTAAAGTGTTGCCGGTTTTCTGATTATTCATGTTCCGTTCCTGATGATTTTTCATTCTACTACAATATATGGAAGCAGCTTTTTCCCGTTTACTTTTTCCCCGGATGTCCTATCCACACAGCTTGAACTATGAGAAACCCTCTCCGCGAGTTTTTCGTGCAGGCACGGACTTTGGCTCATTGCCCGTGTAAATCAAAATTGATCCACCGGACCAATTATTGGTATGTAATACAATCAAAAAGACTGCTGCCGGCAGAATAATATCCTACCGAACAGCAGTCCTTTTCTCTTTTTCATTATTTTATTAGTTTACATATTTATGGATCGTAGCTTTCACGGCTCCCGGTCCCGCAAGCATCTCACGGAACATGGTCTCAATTTTTTCTCCCACACCGTCTTTATACAGGTCTGTGAAAAACAGTCTTTCGTTGGAAAGAATCGGTTTCAGCTGATTCGTAAAAGTCTCCGGTTTTCCAACCACGATATCTTTGAACTGTTCCTGAATCTCTTCGTTCATAGGATCCGGAGCAAGCTCATATGTATTTCCTTTGTCGTCTACACCCAGCATGTAGCGCAGCCATCCGGCTATTCCAAGGGGAATAGCAGTCAGACGGGAAGCATCTCCGAATTTCTTTACATAAGCCTTGATGGTTTCGCCAAAGCGGATACCAACCATCTGAGATACATCTACTGACAGACGCATGTTGGTATCACCCAGATATTCATTCGGGAACCGGTCATGAAACAGTTCATCCACAAATGCCTGCGGGGAAAGGATGCCCGGGTTCGGAACGACCGGAAGGCCTTCGTCGTAGGCGATCATCCGTGCCATCTTCATCATGTCATCGTTCGTATTTAACATATGCGCAAACAGTTCATATCCCTGTACCGCACCCAGCGGACCGGTGGCAGAATGTACCGGATTCAGACATACTGTCACTTTCATGCGTTCAGACAGATTCACGGTTTCTCTGTCCGCCATATATACGCCAAATCCCTTTTCCAGTGCCGGGCGACCGTTCGGGAAGCTGTCTTCAATGACCAGATACTGTGGTTTCTCCGCATTGACAAACGGAGCAATATAGGTCTTCTTTCCGGTGATCACCGGCTGCATATCTTCTACACCAATCGCTTCCAGATCTTCTGCAATCTGTTCACTTGGACGTGGGGTGATCTTGTCGATCATCGTCCACGGGAAGGCAACTATGCTTTCATCACTCACATAATCCATAAAATCCTGATCCACAAAACCGTGTTTCTTCCATTCTTCGGTCATCGTCAGTACAGACTCCCGCAGTTTCGCGCCGTTTTTGGAGCAATTGTCCATGGAAACCAGAGCGATCGGATATTTTCCTGCTTTATAACGTTCATATAACATCGCTGTCAGAACCGCCATTGCTCCGGTGGCTCTGTCCGGGCCGTTCTTGATATCTGCTTCCACAAACGGGAACCAGCCGCCGTCTGCTTTCTGCAGGGCATAGCCTTTTTCTGTGATCGTGAAAGAAACCAGCTGCAGGGATTTTGCTTTGAAGATTTCCTTCAGACGGTTCCACTGTTCCGGATCGGATGACTGTGCTTTTACCGCCTCTGCCAGCGCTCCCATAACTTTGTATTCTCTGGTTCCGTCACCGTGGAGGATCACGCTCAGACTCAGATTGTCATAAGGTTTATAGATCTTATCTATCACATCGTAATCAAAGGTCTCCACACAGGTAATGCCTCGATCCAGGACACCTTCTTCCAGAAGTCCGTCTGCAATCCCACCGATGAAAACACGGAAAATGTTTCCGATTCCAAAATGTACCCATCCCGGTGCTTCTTTTGCTTTCTTCGATACTGCTTCCACATCGTACCCCGGCAGTTTGATACCTGCTTTTTCCCATGCCTGACGATCTTTGATTCCATCCAGTGTTAATTTCATGGTAAATATCCTCCTCTTTCTTTTTTCTGTTATCTGTTATCCACATAAATCTTTTTCTTCTGTGGATACATTGAGTTTCGTTTTTTACTTTTGATTGTATCTTAATCATAAGTTGAGTTTATATCTTTTTTCCTGAAAAATCCATTGCTAAAAAGCATAATTTTCATCTTTGTTTTTTGTATGTATTTACCAACATCACCGATTCTGTCCCCCGGATGCCATCGTATCCACCTTCATGAGCTGTTTTCTTTGCAGGCTGACAGTTCGTTCTTTCCTGCATAAAACAAAGAATGTGTCTTGCCACATTCCCGCGCCTGCAACATCTGCCTTATACGCCGCAGTGCGCATCCTCACAGAGTGTTTTTACTTTACAGAAAAGCAGTTTCCGGTAAAGTGAAAAAGCAGTTATTTCTGTACACTTACTGATGTACAGAAATAACTGCTTCTTATATTTTCTCAGACACGCTCTAATCGAATACTTCTTTCATACTGTCATAATGCAGGAAAATCCCTTCCTGGGCAAATGCCCGGATCTCTTCGAGTGTGGCGATCTTAAAGCCTTCCACTTCCTCCGGCTGTACTTTCACATCGTTATCCACAAAGTCCAGAATAAATTTGTAGATATCCACAAAATAGTTGTTTTTTTCCTCCGGATTCACCCGTTTATAGGAAAATGCGTAGCCGCCTGCAGCCTGGCTCACATCAATTCCGGTCTCCTCGCGGATCTCGCGGATCACTGCGTCCCTAGAATCTTCTCCCACGTTGACTCCGCCTCCCGGTACTTCCCACCAGCCGGCACCCCATTCTTTGTCCAGCTTTCTCTGGGTGATCAGATAGCGGCCATCCGGACGTTTCAGCACACCAAGCACCGTCAGATGGTATTCATCCGGTTTCATGTTCCAGTCGTTTCGCTTCATCGTACGGCCGGTTTTCTGTTTCTTTTCATCGTAGATATCCCAGTATTCCATAATATTTTTTCTCCTCTGTCTCTTTTTCGTGAATATTACTGACCCGCTTTATGCACCTGGTACGGATTTATTTTTCTTTGGCATGTAAGAACGCAAAGGGTTCTTCATCGTGAAGAAAGTGCATCATCATATAGGCGCACAGAAGCGCTACCCGTTCTTCTTTCATGATCCGTGCCACTTCCTTCCGGTCTGCCAGAACCACTTCAATTTCTTCGCTGTCTTCCATGTATTTTTTACTGATCTCACCGGAAGCATATCCGTAAACTGTTCCGCAGCACTCATCTGTCATACCGACGGATGTATAATAAGGCTTCTGATATATGTCATCCACCACGATCGGCTCCAGCTTCAGTCCGGTCTCTTCTTTCAGTTCCCGGATCGCTGCGGTGTGATAATTCTCTCCCGGATCCACCAGTCCTGCCGGCAGTTCATACACATAACCACCCAGCGGATAACGGAACTGTCGGATCAGTACTACCCTGTCTTTCTTTTCTCCGTAGAGACTGTAGATGGCCACACCGTCCGGATCATTATTTTCGATACTGCTCAGTTTCAGGTCATCCTCAGTCTTCGCCCGGGATGCCACATAATAGTGTCCTTCCCGTCCTACTTTATTCACGACATCCAGATCATAGAGATTCAGATATGGATTGGTTGTCTGTTTGTTTACTTTATTGATTTTTCCCATCTGGTATTCCTCCCACCCCGGTCGGAGGCTCCTTGTACAGGACGGATCAATTATGCCTGAGAGCCTTTTAACAACCGGCTGATATGTTTATATAATACCAGAGTTATCAAAGAAACTACAATACCTTTTATAATATTAAACGGTGCAACGCTGAAAAGGCAGAACGTTGTCAGACTGTGGATCGCCGGAATGATGGCTGCTCCCATCTCCACAAAGGTATCCACCGGCATACCAAATGCTTTTCCGTAAGCAGGAAGCAGTAACAGACCATTCACCAGAGCACTGGCCACTGCCATGCATACGATTCCGGTTGCCATACCGATGATTGCATGTTTCTTTGTTTTTGCCTGTTTATAAATAAAGCCGGCCGGCATAACCAGTGCGCATCCCATGATAAAGTTACCAAGTTCTCCCACACCTGCGGTCGTTGTTCCGTTCAGGACAAAGTTCAGCAGAATCTTGATCAGTTCGATCACTGCCGCTGCCAGCGGTCCCATCGCAAACGCCCCGATCATGATCGGCACTTCACTCAGATCCATCTTATAAAAACTCGGTGCAATAAACGGCATCGGCACCTCCCAGAGCATCAAAACAGTAGCTACGGCCGCCAGCATGGCAATCTGCACCATGGTTCTGACACCTGTATTTCTCGTAGTTCCGGCCTTTTTCGCAGTCTCTGCTGCTTTTGTTGTTGTGTTGTTCATTTTCTTCAATCTCCTTTCTTTCTCAAAAGGAAATTCCCGGTTTCTGCAGCCTGACACAAAACTATGAGAAACACACGCTTCGCGCGTTTCTCAAGTTATCGCGGCAGTCGCCAAGGTCTCGTGCAGGCACGGACTTTGGCTCGTTGCTCGCGTAAAAAAACCCCGGAAAGTAAATCCTTTCCGGGGTGTTCTCTCTGTGCTTTTTCTTTCCTGATATAAAATCAGAAAATCTATATTTTACGCTTACACACGCTGCACTCTTCTCTCATCCAGACTATACTGTCGGTACCGGAATCACACCGGTTCAGCCATGTTTCCATGGGTCGCGGACTATACCGCCGGTGGGGAATCACACCCCGCCCCGAAGAATTATCCTTAAATTCTTGTTCATTATAACTCATTATAAGTCTGCATACAAGTATATTTTTTAGCTGTTTTTCACAATGATTTTGTGTAATATCCACATAAATCCACACTACTCTTTATATGATTACTGCAAATTGGTGTAAATTTTGGTGTAACCATCGACATTATCTTTTTCCCATTTTTCAACCCGCGCAAGCTCACGTTTTGTTCTTTCCATATCTACATGGTTGTATACTTTTATTGTCGTTTTTACATCACTTTGTCCGAGCAAATACTGATTGGTTTTGATATCCATTCCTGCTTCTGCATATCTTGTACATGTCGTGTGGCGTAATATGTGTGGCGAAATATTGGGAAGCTGTATTTCTCTGGTATCATTCATATTAACTATTCGTTGTAGAGTTTTCCTGATGTTAACAGGATACAGATTTCTCCCTGTTGTTTTTGATAAAAAGATAAAATTCTTATACCCATCAACTTCAAAATCCGGATCTTTTTTCATCGAAAGCCAGATTTTTCTCTGTTCACAGAACATTTCATAAACATTAGCAGTAAGAGATATTTACTCGACTGTTTGGGGCATGAATCCTATCATAGTAGTACTGGAAATCTGGAAGTGGAATATCCTTCTTTTTAATATTTTTCTGAGGATAAAAAAGTAATTCCACCTCTTTTGGTGGCATCATCTGGAGTTCTTCAATCGGAATTCCTCCCGCGTGATAACGTTCCATAATCAAAGATAATGTTCCGGATCCAATCTTATACCGATCCATGCTGGAGCTTCTTAATTTTTATATTATATTGGCTT
>ENA-ORUN01003331-ORUN01003331.1-human-gut-metagenome-genome-assembly--contig:-NODE-3331-length-11600-cov-2.466609_pt1 | contig 11600 bp, 9 predicted proteins | sample MGYA00242080_ERZ509209 | MGnify/ENA primary metagenome ERZ509209 (study PRJEB26280, sample SAMEA2338786) | human gut metagenome | biome: human gut; feature: human-associated habitat; material: faeces... | reverse complement strand
CCTGGTGGCTTGCCGACGGTCGCTGCGGTCCTGCCGAAATCAATCTGCTTTGCGAAGTTGCAGCCCAAGAGCGCTACATCGGCGAGGTGGGACTCGACTTTTCTGCGCGCTTTGCCGGAAGCGAGCCGCTGCAAACACAGGCACTTGACCGGCTCTGCGAGGCTCTCGCGCAACATCCTCTTACCGGGCGTGTGATATCAATTCACGACGTTCGTTCGGCAGGAGCCGTACTGGACGTCCTCGAATCGCATGGACTACTCATCCCAAACCCCGACTCCCCCGCTATCATCTTCCACTGGTTTAGCGGTACTTCGGACGAACTCGTCCGCGCGCGTAATGCGGGCTGTTATTTTTCCGTGAACGAGCGGATGCTCGCCACCAAGCGCGGTCGCGAATACGCCCGACAGATCCCACTCGATCGTTTACTGCTCGAGACCGATGCGCCGGCGGAGGCAAACACCGAAACAAGCGCACAGTCGCTTATCAGATCGCTCACATGGACCTCAGAACGCATCGCCTCACTCAAAAACCGCGACGCAGAGTGCATCGAGTCGGCAGTTTTAGCAAATGCGCACTCTGTTTTTGACCTTCGCTAGCCCCGGTGGGCAAAAAATGCCAAATATGAGTACTGTTGCAAATCCAGTCACATTATTTTACGGCAAAATAGTGCCTTGATAATGTACAGCTATCCATTATCAAGGCACTTTAAGGTGGTTAAAGTCATTTTTAGCAGGTTTTAATCACTCGCAGACACCCAACTAGGCCCTCAATAGCTTAATTTCGCTGTTACTAAATTAGTGACAGTACTCATATTTAGCATTTTTTGTCCATGGAGTCCCGGGGGCGACAATTCGACTCCCCGGGACTGCTCACCTATTCGGAAATCGGCACTCCATGGCCCCAGGAGCCTTCCATGCCGCATACGGTCGAAGCAAACCCCGCCGCAAAGTCGAGTGCACGCTCGATGGCCTCGGCACCATCCTCGCCACGCTTGACGGAATCGAGATAACACATCAGGAACGAAGTCAGGAATGAGTCGCCCGCACCCATGGTGTCCTTCATATCCGTTACCGGCTTAGCCAGTTGGCGGTAATAACGATCGCCATCATAGGCAATGCAGCCCTCAGCGCCAGCCGTTGCCGATACGAAACGCGGACCTAGGCTCCTCACCCATGCCAGACGCTCGCGAATCTCATCCTCACTCGCGGCGTCTGCCGCGCTAAAGAACGCGAAGTCAACGTAGGGAGCAATCTGCTCGTAGTACTCGTCGGTCGAATCGTCCGAGAAGTCAAACGAAACCGTGATGCCCGCGGCCTTCAACTTGGGAAGTTCACGCTCGGTAAAGCAATAGTTGCCCGAGTGGACTACGTCGAACTGCTTCACGTACGCAAGGTCAAAGCGATCGAGCACATAGCGCGCATCACCACGGATGCCGCCCTCATTGGAGCCAAGGAAAACACGGTCGCCGTTAACGACGGTCACGCGTGCCGCACCGTTCTCGCCGATGAGCTGCTTGCACTTGGCAAGCTCAACGTCCTCATCCTCAAGACTCGCAATCACATGCTCAGCAGCAGCGTCATTACCAAAGATGCCCATATACGCGGAGCGCGCGGCGCCGCACTTCTTGGCATACACGGCAAAGTTCACCGCATTGCCACCCGGATACATTGTGTGGATATGCTCGTAGCAGTCGACGACGTTGTCGCCAAACCCCAGTGCGCTCACGTTAAATGCCATGACGCCGCCCCTCTCTCTTATGCCAACGGAACCACTGTTGTGACAGCAGTACCGCCCAGAATCTACGCGAGTTCCAGCAGCTCCGGCAGCTGGTCGATAATCTTGTCCGCGGCATCCTGGCTAAAGCCAAAGCGCTCCTCGCGCTTGGCAATGACTGTCAGGCCGGCTCGCTTGCCAGCGGTGATGCCAGGCACCGAATCCTCAACGCAGCAGCAGCGATTCGCGGACAGCCCCAGCAGGTCCAGCGCATGCAGGTAGATGTCGGGCTCGGGCTTGCTCTCCTTAAACTGCTCGCCGCTCACCACATACTCAAAGGCATCCGACAGCCCGCACGCATTGAGCACTTCCTCGATGCTATCCATGGGAGACGAGCTGGCAAGCGCCACGCGAACGCCACGGCGCGGCAGCTCTCGAATCGTATCCACGGCGCCCGGGTTAATCAAAGCCTGATAGTCGCGCGGACGCTTATGGGCCCATTCGTCCCAACGGGCCAACGCTTCCTCCCCAGTGAAATGCCCCTTACCGGCGCGCTCAAACCAATCGACCAGCATATGCAGGAAGAACTGATGCGAGGTACCAACCTGCCCGTTCAACTCCTCTTGAGTCAGGTTAAGCCCAAGCTCCTTGGCAAACGCGGCAGTCTCGCCCAGGTAGTAATACTCGGTATCGACAATGACGCCGTCCATGTCAAAGATAACGGCGTCGAACGGAAATGCGGACACGGCACCCTCCCTAACAAAAGGACGCCCGCGAGCAGGCGCCCGAACCATGCATTAATCGGCGATTCTAGCCCAGCAGCTTATCCAGCGCCACCGCAATGCCGTCTTCGTTATTATTGGCGGTCACCATCTGGGCTCCCGCCTTAACCTCATCGACGGCGTTACCCATGGCAACACCGGTACCCGCCCACTCAATCATGGACTTGTCGTTCTGGCCGTCGCCAAACGATACGACCTCGCTGGCATCGATGCCGAGCTTGGGCAGGGCACCCTCGAGCGCACGGGCTTTGTCGATACCGGGCGCCGTGTACTCAAAGTACCAGTCGGCCGTAAACATGCCCGAAAGCGTCTGCTTAAAGGGCGCATACATCTCCTCGTGATGCGCTTGCAGATAGGCAGGATCGCCCGCAGTAAGTAGCTTGTCCACGGGATAAGCGTCAGCGACCTCGTGCAGGCTCTCCACCTCGCGAATCTTAAGATCGCACGCGTCGCGCTCATACTTGACGATATTCTTCTGCGAGCCGTCAGGCAGCGTGATCATACAATGGTACGAATCCTCGACGTGCAGATTACGACCGAGCGAAATCATAGGGATCACGTCAAAATTACGCAGATGATCAATCAGACGGTGCAGCTCGTCAGCCGGCATGGCCTGGTCAAAAAGAACCTCATCGGTCTGAGCGTCGACCACATGCGCGCCATTGAAAGCGACTAGCAGACCGTCATGGTTTTGAAGGTCGAGCTCCTGCGCCAAGGCGTGCAGCCCCCATGCGGGACGACCCGAAGCCAAGATGAGCTTAATTCCCGACTCCTGCGCCGCGAGCAGCTTTTCGCGCGTGCGCGGGCTGATGAACTTTTGGTCGTTGGTGAGCGTACCGTCGATATCCATTGCGATGGCTTTGATTGCCATATATGCCTCCTTGCATCGTTTTTATCGCGCACTATCTTATCCGAGCCGGGGCACGTTCGCACAGCGCGCGCATGACGGTTGCAAAACCACCCCATTTGAAACAAACGCAAAAAAGTACTTGCAAAGACGCGTTCCGACATATAAGTTGATAAAAGACCGCCGTTGCGGTTTTAAGTAGATCGAGCATATGAAGTTTGAGTTTTAGCGTGTAAGAGAAGGAAGATCGGCAAAGTACAACCCCAAACGCAATGACAACTTAATGAGGTAACTGCCACATGTGAGGCACCCAGGACATTGCTGTCTCGATTTTGAGCACGATGCCTTCCGCCTTGCATGGGCCGTTCCATCCCGCCCCTGCAGCAACTGCCTCACGGGCTCATTGAAAACCGCATAGCACCCCAACGTCAGCACATCACCCACGGCAAGCACATCACTCACGACAACCAACACATCAACAAACAGCACGAACATCAACCGATTGGAGAAGCTATGACAAACCACCACGCTGAAGACGGCGATAAGAAAAGCATTCTGGATGCCCGCATTGAGCGAGCATATGCAAACGAATATGACGCCGCCTTTGCCGCCGCGACCATCAAGAACTACGCGTCGCTACCGCTCGCGACGATCTTGGCCGACCACCCTCAACTGCTGAAGCGCTGCACAAAGATCATGGGCGACCCCGACATTCGCAAGCTGACAGACCCCTATGCCCCAAAACGCGACAACGATTCGTGCGTTCTTACCGTAGGCTGCCTAGCCCATATGCTTACGGCGCTCGACACGAAACTCAAGCTCGAATGGGAACCCGACGAGCGTCATGAACTCGAAAGCAAGCGGAACACCTTGCGCACCGCACTGTTCCTTCCGTTGGACGGCCTCAAGCGCTGCAACGTCGAGCTCAATACACAGGCGCGGCAAAAGCCCGGGACCACGGGGCAGAAAACTCCAAGACCCCATGCGGCCATCGTCGACCGCAACCGATATAACCGCATGACCGCGCACTTTTCCGCCGAGGGAGCAGCCATAAGGACGCTGATCGACCTGCTGTGCCTCCTGAGCATCAACGAGCTATTTGAGGGCTATCTCGCCCTTGTTCCCGCGACGGCGCCCAAGTCGGTAGCAAAGATCATCGAGACCTGCAGACGCCAGTTTGAGCGCCATCGCAATGGCAGCGAGATGAACGCCAGCATCGCGCAGTACTACGCGGCTCATTACAAAAATGACGGTTGTGCCCCTGTCGAGCATCAGCTGCGGCTCGCCTACACCACGCCCGTCGCAACGCTCCATCGCTTTGGAGCCCTTGGCGCTTGCGAGCCGCACGAACAGGCAGCCTGCCCCACAGCCGAGCTCGATCTCAGGCTCGGACGAACCCTGTAGCCCGCCAGCCCCTCCGCGGGCAACAATCCTATTCCACAACACAACCAACAGAAAGGAGTCCTCATGGACACCAATCATTCCCCCATCATCAGCCCCCTCACCATGCGTGAATCCGCCCGAGGTATCACGCTTACCAGCATTTACGATGAGATGCTCGCCCGTCGCGAGCTCTCCGTCATGGGAAACATCGAAACCCCGATGGCTCACGACCTATGCCAGCAGATTCGCCTGCTCGATGCCACCGACCCCAGCCGCCCCATCACCATATTTGTCGCCAGCGCCGGCGGAAGCGTGCGATCGGGTCTTGCGATCTATGACGCCATGCGCCTCGCATCGTGCCCCATCCGCACCGTCTGCCTGGAATTCGCCGCGTCCATGGGCGCCGTGATCTTTATGGGCGGCGACGATCGCCGTATGGCACCCCATGCAGAGCTCATGATTCACGACCCGCTGATCCCCCAGGGGGCAGGCGGCTCGGCACTTGCGCTGCAGGAAACCAGCCGGCGTCTCATGCAGACCCGCAAGACCCTCACGCAAATCCTCTCGGACCGCAGCGGCCTCACGCCCAAGCGCATCCAGTCCCTCACTGCAAAAGACACCTACCTTTCGGCCGAGCGCGCCGTCGAGCTCGGCTTTGCCCACGAAATCCTCTCGACCACCAAGGAGGTCGCCCATGTCTAACCTCGCCAGCCGCCTCGCCGCATCTGAGTCCGCATCGTCCACCATCCTCGCCAAGGATCGAACGCTTTCCTGCGACACCCGCCAAACGGGACTCAACAACAACGCACTTGTGATCGGCCCCTCGGGAGCCGGCAAGACCCGAAACGTCCTCAAGCCCAACCTGCTGCAAATGAACGCAAGCTACATCGTGCTCGACACCAAAGGCACGCTCTGTCGCGAAGTGGGACCCGTGCTGGCAGCCCACGGTTACCGCGTGCAATGTCTCAACTTCGCCGACCTCAACACCGTCCCGGCCCTTGCGCCCGGCATCGAGCGCTGCGGCTACAACCCCCTGAGGCACATTCGCCGCAAGGCGGACGGCAGGCCCAACCAGCAGGACATCCTCTCGGTGGCAAAGGCCATCTGCCCCATCGAGGACAACAACCAGCCTTTTTGGGATCATGCGGCGGCAAACCTGCTGTCGTGTTTTATCGCCTACGTCACCGAACAGCTACCCGCCGACGAGCAGACGATCAGCTCGGTCATCAAGCTGATCGAGCACCTGCAGGACGGTGCCACGGGTCGATTGTTTGACGACCTGATCACGACCGACCCCCAAAGCTATGCCCTCTCGCTATGGCGGCGCTACGCCATTACGCAAAATGCCGAGCGCATGCACGCGAGCATCGTCGGCATCCTTGCCGAAAAGGTCATGTGTCTGGGATTCGACGGTGCGGCACAGCTCTATCGTGAGTGCCATCAGGTGGACTTCGCTTCCATGGGACACACCCCCTGCGCCCTGTTTGTAACCGTAAGCGATATTGACCGCAATCTCGATCCGCTGACCGGCCTCTTTATTACGCAGGCATTTATGGGCCTCATTCGCGAAGCCGATAGGCAGCCCGACGGCAGCCTGCCCGTGCCCGTGCGCTTTATGCTCGATGACTTCGCAAATCTGCAGATCCCCCAGATCGACAACGTGCTCTCGATTATCCGAAGCCGCAACATCTGGGCAACGCTGCTGCTGCAGTCGACCAACCAGCTCGATGCGCTCTATGGCGAGGCGCGCGCTCGCTCCATCATGGGCAACTGCGACACGCATCTGGTGCTGGCGTTCCAGGATCCCGAGAGCGCCCGGGTGTTTTCAGACCGCGCCGACGCACTGCCCAGCACGCTCATGGCGACGCCGATCGATCGCTCGTGGCTCTTTGTGCGCGGTCGCACTCCCGAACAGGTCGAGCGCTTTAGGCTCGAAGACCACCCGCTCTACGGGGAGCTGCCCGAGGCGCAGCGAGGCCATGCGGAGGCCGAGATCTAGGCGCAGGGTTCTCGCAGCGCGCGGCGCCCCGGCGATGTTCCAAAAGCCCGTGCGCCCCGGGACCACGGCAAAGCAAAGGGGCCCGCATCCGATAGGATACGGGCCCCTGACTATAAGGCGCGATGCGTTAACAGCAGCGACTACTTGCGGTGAGCGCGGTAGAACTCGATGAGCGCCTGGGTCGAAGCGTCCTGCTCGGCCTTGGCGGCGTCGTCGTGGAAGGCCGGGGTAATCTGCTTGGCAAGCTGCTTGCCCAGCTCAACGCCCCACTGGTCGTAGGAGTCGATGCCCCAGACCGTGCCCTCGACAAACGTGATGTGCTCGTACAGGGCGATGAGCTCGCCGAGCGCAAACGGGGTCAGCGTGTCGCCGAAGATCGAGGTCGTCGGGCGGTTGCCCTCAAAGCAGCGAGCCGGGACGATCTGCTCGGGCGTGCCCTCGGCACGAACCTCGTCGGCCGTCTTGCCAAAGGCGAGCGCCTTGGTCTGGGCCAGGAAGTTGCCCAGGAACAGCTCGTGCACGTCCTGACCGCTGTCGGTCGCAGGGTTGGCAGTATTAGCGAAGGCGATGAAGTCAGCCGGAACCACCACAGTGCCCTGGTGCAGCAGCTGGTAGAAGGCGTGCTGACCGTTGGTGCCGGGCTCGCCCCAGAAGATCTCGCCGGTATCGGAGGTTACAGCGCTGCCGTCCCAGCGGACGTGCTTGCCGTTGGACTCCATGGTGAGCTGCTGAAGGTAGGCCGGGAAGCGGTGCAGATACTGGCAGTACGGAAGCACAGCGTGGCTCTTGGAGCCGAAGAAGTTGACGTACCAGACGTTGAGCAGGCCCATCAGCGCGACGGCGTTGCTCTCGAGCGGCGTGTTGCAGAAGTACTCGTCGATGGCATGGAAGCCCTCGAGGAACTGCTGGAAACGCTCGGGGCCGAGCACGACGATCAGCGACAGGCCCACGGCGGAGTCAACGGAATAGCGGCCGCCGACCCAGTTCCAGAAACCGAAGGCGTTGGCCGGGTCGATACCGAAGGCCTCGACCTTCTCGAGTGCGGTGGAAACGGCGACGAAGTGCTTTGCCACGGCCTCGGCGTTCTGCTCATCGGAGCCGTCGATGGCGCCCTGAGCCTTGAGCTGCTCGAGCATCCAGGTCTTGACCTCGCGAGCGTTGGTGAGGGTCTCAAGCGTGGTGAAGGTCTTGGAGACGATGATCACGAGCGTGGTCTCGGGATCCAGACCCTTGAGCTTCTCGGCCTGGTCGTTGGGGTCGATGTTGGAGATATAGCGGCAGTCGATACCGGCGTCGGCATAGGGACGCAGGGCCTCGTAGGCCATGACCGGGCCCAGATCGGAGCCACCGATGCCGATGGACACCAGGTGCTCGATCTTCTTGCCGGTAACGCCTTTCCACTCACCGGAGCGCACGCGCTCGGCAAAGGCGTACATGCGGTCGAGAACCTCGTGCACGTCGGCGACGACATCCTGGCCGTCGACGATGAGCTGGCCCTTCTCGGTTGCCGGGCGGCGAAGCGCGGTGTGCAGGACGGCGCGGTCCTCGGTGGTGTTGATGTGCTCGCCGGAGAACATGGCGTCGCGGCGCTCCTCGAGCTTCACCTCGCGGGCAAGATCGCACAGCAGCTTGACGGTCTCATCGGTCACCAGGTTCTTGGACAGGTCGAAGTGCAGGTCACCGGCGTCAAAGCTCAGCTTGTTCACGCGCTCGGCATCGGCGGCGAACCAGGCCTTGAGGTCGATACCTTCGGCCTCGAGCTTCTCCTGATGAGCCTCGAGCGCCTTCCAAGCGGCGGTCGACGTAGCGTCGATAGGTGCGGCAACAGTTGCCATAGAGTCCTCCTCAGCATACGGGCGCACGCCTCCATGCGCCCGGACATTCAGATGCCACTATTCTAGCGCAGGTCAAGACCATAATCAGCGAGCGTTGCCAATCCGCCCCTAAACGGCGACCGACCAAAAAGGAACAGGTTAATTTTGGCAGGTCAAACGCTTTACCAATCAAAAATAACCCGTCCCTTTATGGCAAATATTAGGCCGCGGCACACACGCTGCCGAGCAACTCACGCAGAGGAGACCCAATGCCCTCCAGCAGTTCGGGCGCGATAATGGCAAAAACGGGAACCTCGCCGGTGCCCACGACGGCAGGTACCTTGCCCTCCGAGACAATGCATCCATAAGGCACAAAGCCGTCTTCGCCGGCATCGAGCGCCGCCATGCGCCGCGCGAGCTCGCGTGCAAAGCCAGCAGTATCGGCATCGCCAATCGCCAGGACAAAGTCCACGCCTTCGTCGGTCGCCAGGGCCACGGCTTCGACGATCAGCTCATCTCCCCCGTCGCCCTCAACCGAGCCGCAGCGGAAAAGCACGCGCTCGAGCAGCGCTCGATCAAGCGAGCCGAGTGCCGCCGAGACAAGCTCATCGTGCGTATGCCTGTCACCGCCCAGCACGACCAGCGCCTTGGTGCCACCGTAGTGAGCGACCAATCGTCCGCACCAGCGAGCCACGTCTCCATCCGCAACAAGGCGCGTCGGCATACCAAACCCATAATTGACCATCTTTCCCACAACCCTTCCGTGCGTATAGGCGGTATCAATCGTCAGGCTCATGCTACGAAGCGAGGTTTTCCGAGCTGTTTCGCGCTCTTTAGAGCTGCGTTAAATACCCGATGCAACCGCACGACCATACCTGCCAAAACAAACCTGTCCCTTTTTGGCAGGTTTTGACGGTGTCCGTGCAAGCGGCTATTATCGAACAGGTATTCGATAGGAACATGTGTTTGATGGAAGGGCACGGATGGCGCACGAGCAGCACACCTATATCTGCATCGACCTCAAGACGTTTTATGCCAGCGTCGAGTGCGTCGACCGTGGGCTCGATCCGCTCACCACCAACCTGGTCGTTGCCGACGAATCGCGCGGACGCACGACCGTCTGTCTCGCTATCACGCAGGCTATGAAGGACCTCGGGATTCACAACCGCTGTCGCTTGTTCGAAATACCCGATGGCATCGACTACATCACGGCCGTACCGCGCATGCAGCACTACATGGAGGTGTCGGCGAAAATCTACGGTATCTATCTGGAATACGTCAGCCCCCAGGACGTGCACGTCTACTCCATCGATGAGTGCTTTATCGACGTGACGCCCTATCTGGACCTCTATCACACAGATGCGGAAGGGCTCGCCTGCACGCTGCGCGACGAGGTCTTGGCGCGCACCGGCATCACGGCGACGGTCGGCATCGGCCCCAACCTATTCCAGGCCAAGGTTGCACTCGATATCACCGCCAAGCACGTACCCAGCCGCATCGGCATACTCGACGACGAGACCTTTCGCAAGGAAATCTGGCCCCATCGTCCCATCACCGATATCTGGGGCATCGGCCCCGGCGTGGCAGCACGACTCGAAAAATACGGCGTCTACGATCTGATGGGCGTCGCGGCGCTCGACGAAAACCTGCTTTACGACGAGCTCGGCGTCAATGCCGAATATCTCATCGACCACGCCTTTGGGCGCGAACCGACAACCATCGCCGATATCCAAGCCTATCGCCCGCAAGCAACTTCGACCACTACAGGACAGGTGCTCTCGAAGGGCTATGCCTACGAGCAGGCCTACACCGTCTTGCGCGAGATGGTCGACAACGCCGTGTTGGACTTGGTCGATAAGCACGTGGTCTGCGACAGCATCTCGCTCTTTGTGGGCTACGCGAGCGAGCGCGCCGACATACGCCGCCTCGACGCCAGCGGTACAGCGCAATATGTGGACGGATGCGGGCACCTGCGCTCGAGCACGTCGAGTATCGAACCCACCGCAACCGCCGGCCCCGGGCTCGCGCCCCGTGCTCCCAAGCCCGTCCAGCGCGATGACGAAAGGCGTCGCCTGGTGCGCGAAGCGCAGGCAATCGATGGCATCTTTGTGGGAGAGCATGGCGGCAAACCGCGCGGTGGCTATGCCGCACTCTTTGCGCACTCCAACGCCTCGCGAAAGCTACCCGGGCGCACCAATTCGTTTAAGAAGATCATGGGCTATTTCGATGATCTCTGGGCGCAAACCGTCGACCCGAAACGACCGGTCAAGCGCATCAACCTGGGCTTTGGCAATCTTGTGCCCGAGGAATTTGCCACTATCGATCTGTTTAGCGATGTCGAGGCCGATGAGCGCGAGCGCGACCTGGCGCGCGCCGTCCTGGCCGTGAAAGGCAAGTACGGCAAGAACGCGCTCGTCAAGGGATTAAGCTTTACCGCCGGCGCCACCGCGCGCGAACGCAACGACCAAGTTGGAGGACACCGTGCCTAAACCCAAACAACAGCCCGTGCGCCCGCCGACCGCCTTCGAGCGCCTGGCGGACCCCGAGGGCAGACGCCGCGCCGCCGACCCCAACCTCACAGCCAACGGTGCCGTGCGCGCCAACCGCGCCGCACAGTTTATGCCCTTTGCCGCCCTCACGGGATACTACGAGCTCGTGCGTAAACAAGAGATCACCGCCGAGCCAAAATGCGAACTCACAGAAGAAAAAGCCCTCGTGCTTTCTAAAAAGCTCGAGGGTCTCAAACGTGGCGACCTGGTCCGCGTCACCTATTACGATACGTACGGCTATCGCTCCCGCACCGGCATCCTTGACGAGGTACTCCCTGCCTTCAGGCTCCTCAAGCTCAAAGATATCGCCATCGACTTCGACGATATCCAAGACATCGAGCTGCGCGGACGAGCCTAGACAAGGAAATGCATCCAAGACGGCGCTTACAGCGTCATGACGTAGTAGCCCGCGTCTTTCACGGCCGTCTCGAGGACACCGCGATCAACCGGCTGCTTAGAGCGCACGCGTGCCGTGTGGTCCGCATACGTCACCGTTGCCCACACGCCATCCAG
>ENA-ORUN01003313-ORUN01003313.1-human-gut-metagenome-genome-assembly--contig:-NODE-3313-length-11646-cov-2.963075_pt1 | contig 11646 bp, 7 predicted proteins | sample MGYA00242080_ERZ509209 | MGnify/ENA primary metagenome ERZ509209 (study PRJEB26280, sample SAMEA2338786) | human gut metagenome | biome: human gut; feature: human-associated habitat; material: faeces... | reverse complement strand
GGCTGCGGCCGTGATGGCGGGCGTCGTCTGCGGCAGCTGGTTCATGGGCGGACGCCGGACCGAAAGCCGTCTGGTCGCCGCGGCGCAGCCGGTGAGCGTCTCGACGCCTCTGGGCGTGAAGTCCGACGTGGTGCTGCCCGACGGTTCGCGGGTGCGGCTCAACGGCGGCACGCGCATCGTCTATCCCGCGCTGTTCGGCGACGAACGCCGCGTGGAGGTCGACGGCGAGGCCTATTTCGAGGTCGAGCACGACGCCCGCAGGCCCTTCGTCGTCGTCACGGGACAGGTCGTCTCGACGGTGCTCGGAACGACTTTCAACGTGCACGCCTATTCCGAGGACGAGAATTACCAGATCACGCTGGCGACGGGCAGCCTGCTGGTGGACGGCGGTCCCGAGTCGCGGAGCGTGCGGCTGCGTCCCGGCGAGCAGGGATTCTTCGAGAGGACCTCCGGGCTGCTGTCGCTGCGCAGGGTGAACGTCGAGCAGGTGCTCTCGTGGCAGGAGGACAGGCTCTACTTCCGGGCCGAACCCCTGGCGTCGATCGCCCGGAGCCTCGAAAGGCAGTTCAACGTCGACATCACGATCCCCGACGAACGGCTGCGCAGGATCTGTTTCACGGGTGAGTTCGTCGACGGCGAGAACATCCACGAAATCATGCGGATCATCTCGGCCGACAGCCGTATCCTCTGCCGCAGCCGCAAGAACCATTTCGAGCTTTACAGAAACCGATAGAGATTCACGATTTTTTTCACTACAACCTAAATTTCAATCCTTATGAGTAACAATTCTACCAGCAGAAGGTCCTTCCGGGACCTTTTCGGCCAGCGGATGCTGTGCAGACTGAGCGGATTGCTGACCCTGTGTTGGTTCACGGTGGCGGCCCAGGCTCTTTACGCGCAGAATCCCGTGATTTCGTTGACGCTGAAGAACGCCACCGTGCGCGAGGTGATCGAAGCGGTCAAGACGCAGAGCGGCTACTCGTTCTGGTATCGGGAGAGCGAGATCGACCTCCGGAAGCGCGTTTCGGTCGAGGCGCACGATCAGAACGTCCTGAAACTGCTCGACGGCGTGCTCGCCGACCAGGGAATTCTGGCCAAACTCGAAGGCCGCCACATCGTGCTTTACAAATCCGACCCGGCAGGCCGGGGCCGGGAATACCAGCTGAAGGGCCGCGTCGAGACCGAGGCCGGCGATCCGATCGTGGGGGCGAACGTGCTGGTCGAGGGCACGACGAACGGCATGGTGACCAATTCGAAGGGCGAATTCGCCCTGAACGTGACTGCGGGCGCGCGGCTCAGCGTGTCGTTCATCGGCTACGACGCGGCGCAGGTCGAAGTGGGCAACCGGACGCATCTGACCGTGGTGCTGAAGGAGAATAACCAGCTCCTCGACGACGTGGTGGTGATCGGATACGGCGTGCAGAAGAAGGTCAACCTGACCGGCTCGGTCGCCGTGCGCCAGATGTCGGAGATCGAGAACCAGCCCATGACGCACGCCTCGCAGGCGCTCTATTCGATGCCCGGCGTCTACATCAACCAGGCTTCGTCGAAGCCCGGCAGCGACGGCGCGACGATCCGCATACGCGGCGTCGGCACGATGAGCAGTTCCAGCCCCATGGTGCTGGTCGACGGCATGGAGTATTCGCTCAACGAGCTGAATCCCGGCGACATCGAGACGATCTCGGTGCTGAAGGACGCTTCGGCCTCGATCTACGGTTCCAAGGCCGCCAACGGCGTCATCCTCATCACCACGAAGCAGGCCAAGAAGGGCGCGCCGGTGGTGAAGCTGAGCGCCAACTTCGGCATTCAGTCGGCGACCTACGTGCCCGACGTGGTGACCGACCCGATTCAGTATATGAACATGCGCAACCAGGCCGAACTGAACGAAGGCAAGCTGACGGTGACCTACAACCGCGACGACATCCTCGAATACGAGGAGGGCATGAAGCACGACAAGTACATCTATCCCGCCTCCGACTGGTACGACCTCTGCTACCAGAACGGTTTTCTCCAGCAGTACAACGCCCGCGTTTCGGGCGGCACGGACAAGATCTCCTACTCGCTGGGCGGCGGTTACATGAACCAGCGCGGCATCATGGTCGCCAACGACGACGCGGAACGCTTCTCGTGGGACATGAAGATCAACGCGCAGGTGACCAAGCGCCTGAAGGTGGGCGTCAGCCTGCTGGGCAACCTGCGCTACAACACCGACCCGATCTACGGCGTATCGACGACGGTCAACGTCATCAACCGCGCCCTGCCGATCTTCGGCACGCAGCTGCCCGACGGCAAGTGGCTCTCGACGTGGCTCTCGACCCCCGGGCGCAACAACCCCGAGAATCCGCTCATGGAGCTGCACGAGGGCAACACCAAACGTCAGCTTCACCGCATTCTGGGGCGCATCAACATCGGCTACGACCTGCCGTGGGGCATCAAGTACAACGCCAACCTGGGCTACGTGAAGGTCGACCACTATTCGAAGGACTTCAAGCACGCGATGTACACCTACAATCCCAAAACTCTTGAGCGGAAGAACTTCAGCGCCTACGTTTCGGCCAAGGACTGGGACAACAACGCGATCAACTACACTTTCTACAACACCCTTTCGTGGGGCAAGAGCTTCGGCGGCAACCACAACTTCAACGTGATGGTCGGCACGGAGTACAAGCGTTACGACGGCAAGAACTTCCAGGCCAAGAAACGCGACTACTTCAACAACCAGCTCACCGCCCTGTCGGTCGGCGCCACGATGGAGGATATTTCGGGCGGATCGTCGCTCGAACTGCTCTTCTCCTACTTCGGGCGAATCACCTACGACTACAAGGAGAAATACCTGATCGACGTGACGGCGCGTTACGACGGTTCGTCGAAATTCGCCAAGGGCAACCGATGGGCCTTCTTCCCCGCCGTGTCGGTCGGGTGGCGCATCGACAAGGAGAATTTCATGCAGAACGTCCGGGCGGTCGACGTGCTCAAGCTCCGCGGCTCGGTCGGCGAGATGGGCAACCAGGCCATCGGCAACTACGAGTACCTGATGGCCGTGCTGGCGAACAAGAGCTACAATTACAGCTTCGGCGACGTGCTGTCGGGCGGCGCGGCGATCAAGGATTTCGTCGACGAGAACATCTCGTGGGAGACCACCCGCACCTACAACCTCGGACTGGATTTCGAGGCCTTCGACCACCGCCTGCTGTTCAGCGTCGACCTCTATAAGAAACGCACCGAAGGCATCCTGCGCGACGTGAAGATTCCGGCGCAGATCGGCAACCTGAACGGCCCGAAGCAGAACATCGGCGTGGTGGCCAACGACGGCGTCGAGCTGAACCTCCAGTGGCGGAGCGCGGTCAAGAATTTCCATTACAGCCTCGGCGGCAACTTCTGCTACAACAAGAACATCGTCGTCGACCTCGACGGGCAGGAGTACATCAAGACCTTCAACATCATCCGCGAGGGCGAACCCATCGACGCGTGGTATCTCTACCAGGCCGACGGCTTCTACAACAGTTACGAGGAGATCGCCAATTCGGTGACGCACGGCGTCGCTGCGCTGCTGAGCATTGCGGGGCTCGTCGTGATGCTCAGCATGATGCCCGTCGCGGCGTGAAGCCCGGGTACATCCGCTACAAGAATCTCAACAACGACGACAAGATCGACAACGACGACCGCGCCGTCTGCGGCAACCTCACGCCGAGCATCACCTACGCCTTCAACTTCTCGCTGGGATGGAAGGGACTCGAACTTTCGGCGCAGTTCCAGGGCGTCGCCGACGTGAAGACCTATCTTTCGGGCAACCTCGCAGCCCCGTTCTGGAACGGAGCGGGCGTGCTGAAGGAGTGGGCGACCGACGCGTGGACCCCCGAGAACCACAACTCCCGCCTGCCGATCCTCCACACCGCCACGGGCGCGCCCGAGATGCACGACTACAAGAACACGCAGTGGCTCTACGATGCGTCGTACCTGCGCTGCAAGCAGCTGCAACTCTCGTACACCCTCCCCAAGAGGTGGATTTCGAAGCTCGGAATGAGCCAGTGCCAGATCTTCGTCAACGGCGAGAACCTCTTCACGATCTCCCCGCTGAAGATGTTCGACCCCGAGATCGACCTTTCGTCGACCAACCTGATGCAGTATCCTTCGCTGCGGACGATCAACTTCGGCTTCAACATTACTTTCTAATCGCTTCAAATACGGAAAAACATGAAAAAAACAGTAATCGGATTGATGCTTTGCGGTGCGGCGGCGCTGGCCTCCTGCAACCTCGACACCATTCCCACCGACAAATATACGGTCGAGACGTTCTGGGAAACCGAAGAAGGAACCGAGGCCGCCATGACCGGCTGTTACAACATACTGACCAACAGCGCGCTGTTCGGAGACTCGGCGCCGCTGCTCGAAGAGACCTGCACGCCCAACGCCTATAATTACAACAACGCGGGCGGATACAATGTCATCGCCCAGGGGACCCACACGGCCAACAGCTCGGGCATCATCGCCAACCGCTGGAAAAAGTGCTACGAGGGCATCGGACGCTGCAACACCCATCTCAACCGCCTGCCTGCCGCCGTCGTGGCCGACGACCGCAGGGTGCAGATGGAGGGCGAGGCCAAGTTCCTCCGCGCGCTCTATTACTACATGCTGGTGACCTATTACAACGGCGTGCCGCTGATCCTCGAAGAGCCTGTCTATGCGCACGGTTCGCTGCCCCGCGCCTCGCGCGAGGAGGTGGTGCGGGCGATTCTCGACGATCTGAACGACATCATCGACCGTGAACTGCTCGACTGGCAGTGGACCAAAGCCGCCGACCAGGGGCGCGCCACGCGCGGCGCGGCGATGGCCCTCAAGGCCCGTCTGCTGCTTTTCGAGGCCAGCAAGCTGGTCAACCCCTCGAACGACGCCGCGAAATGGCAGGCTGCGGCCGATGCGGCCAAAGCCGTGATCGAAAAGGAGGCCCAGGCGGGCTACGACCTGTTCGGCGACTACCGGAAACTCTTCCTGCCGGCGAACGAGCACAGCTGCGAGTGCGTCTTCAACATCGAATTCTCGAAGACCAAGAACACGGCCGTCAATTCGTTCAACGTTTACAGCGTCCAGTACCGCAACAACGCACCGCTGCTCGATCTGGTGATGGACTACCGGACGACGACCGACGGTGCGGCCACGATGGGCAAGTACGACAACCTCGATCCGCGTTTCGCGGCGACGAATTTCTATCCCGGGAGCACGTTCCTCGGCAAGGCCAACTGCCCGGCCGGGGAGGTGTGCCAGTTCACGGGCTTCGCACACCGGAAACTCACGATCTACGACGCGCAGAAGCGCGATTCGGACGACAGCAACGGCGAGACCAACTACATGTTCATCCGCTACGCCGACGTGCTGCTGATGTTCGCCGAGGCGCAGAACGAGGTCGACGCCACGCCCTCCGATGCCGTTTACGACGCCGTGAACCGCGTGCGCGGCCGCGTCGGCATGCCCACCTATGCCTACGGTTCGAAGAGCCAGTCCGAAATGCGCGAGATCATCCGCCACGAGCGCCGCGTCGAATTCGCCGGCGAGGGGCTTTATTATAACGACATCCGCCGCTGGATGACCGCCGAGCTGGTGATGAACGCCGTGATTCAGGACTATGCGGGCACGGACATCGCCGTCCGGGCGTTCGACCCCGACCGCGACTACTGGTGGCCCGTTCCGGCGGACCAGATCCTGCTGAACAAGAAACTCGAACAGAATCCCAATTATTAATCCGACAACCGCTAACTGGCAATTATGAAAAAATATCTGTGGATACTGGCTGCCGCATTTCTCCTTCAGGCTTGCAGCAAAGACGAGGAGGAGGGACCTTACGTTCCCTGGCGGCCGGGCGACGACAAGGAGGAGACGATCGACCTGGACAAGGCCACGAAGGTGATGATTCTGACCGAGCAGGCCAAGAACCGGATCGTGATGATCGACCAGCCGACGGGAAAGGTCGCCTGGGAGTGGACGGCCGCCGACAGCGGGCTTTCGGCTGCGGAACAGGCGTGGTTCGATCTGCCCGACGAGGCCAAACCGGTCTACAACCGTACGTGCGTGCTCGTCACGGCTTCGGGCGGCGGCGTGGCGCTGATCCGCATTGCGGACAAGAAGGCGATGTTCTACGCCAAGCCGGGCGGAAACCCCCACTCGGCCGAGGTGCTGCCCGACGGGAATGTCGTCGTGGCGTCGAGCACGGGCAACCTGTTGAGCGTCTACGTGTACAATGGCGCCGACAGCTACGTTTCCAGACCCGCCTTCACCATGCCGGTCCATTCGGCCCACAACGTGGTCTGGGACCGGAAGCGCGGCTGCCTCTGGACGGCGACGGGCGCCCAGCTGCTCAAGCTCGCCTACAACGGGAAGCGTACGGCTCCGGAACTGACGCAGGTGCGCTCTTACGATATGGCGGCGGGGAATACCGATGCCCACGACCTGGCGCCCGTCTGCGGGGAGGATGCGATGTATGTATCGACGAATCAGCATGTCTACAAGTTCGACTGTGCGGCGGAGAAGTTCCTCGACGTGCAGATCTTCCAGCAGAACACCATCAAGAGCATTTCGACGGGTCCGGAGGGGTATTCCACGATCGTCATGCGCCCCACGTCGGGCGGGAGCAACTGGTGGTCGGCCGAGGTGTGCGACATGAAGGGCAACCGGCTGTTCAACCGCGCGGGCTACCAGATTTACAAGGCCCGCTGGTATGTGGAGAATCCGTTCGGGTATCCCGAGGTTCACACTTTGTAAAACTTAAAATGCAAAAACGATGAAAAACATCCGAAAATACATGATGGCCGCGGCATGCATGACCGCCGCTGCGGCGCTGGTCGCCTGCACCGAGGCCGTGAAACGCGACACCGAGGAGGAAATCCAGGAGATGACCGTTCCCAAGAAACCCGGACCGATCACGAAGGTGCCGGCAACGCTCACCTGCAACGGCGGCGAAGAGTTCACCTTCTCGGTTTCGAAGGTTCAGTGGGCCGAGACCTACGAATGGACGATCGCCGAGCAGGAGAAGTCGAAAATCTCGATCATCGACGGTCAGGGAACCAACGTCATCACCGTTAGGGTGGTCAACGACGACGTGGTGATTCCCGCCCAGTCGGTGTCGGTGGTGGCCAAAAACGAACTGGGTGCGAGCAAGGTGCGCGAGTATTTCGCGGCGATCACCGTGTCGGTCCCCATCGAGCTGCCGGGCTATACGATCAAGAAGTACGGCAAACGCTGGTGGATGACCGAGAACTGCCACGAAGCGGGCGAGGACGGCAATCTGGGCGTTGCGCCCGACCTGACGGCTTTCTCGGTTGCGGGGTTGGAGGCGTCGCATTTGCAGCGGTTGAACGACGCAAAGGGCCGTTACTACACCTGGTATGAGGCGATGACCGGCATATCGGGCTGTACGGCGGAGCAGTGTCCCTATGTGCAGAATTACGAAGGGGTGGACGACGTGGGCAACGCCTTCAAACTCGACGGTACGGAGGAGGGCGAGTTCGGCGTCCAGATACGCGGCTGCTGTCCCGAAGGCTGGCACGTGGCCAACGCCAACGACTGGTGGGACATGCTGATGGCTATCAAAAGCGAGTATGCCATTCCCGACGATTTCGCGCAGGGCGGATACACCTTCTCCGGCGGCCACGACGGGAAACCCGAGAATGCCATTACGAAGGCCGGATTCTACAAGTCGGGCTGCACGGTCAAGAATACGGGCAACGTCGGCGCATGGCTGCGCGGCGGCAACGGCCGTATCGTTGACGGCGGTATTTGGAATCAGGCGAATATGACGCTCACGGACGCCGGGGAACCCCTCCTGCAATTCGTCGACGGGGCCGAAAGCATCGGTTTCGGCTGGTATCCGCTGGGCTATCAGAAGGCCGACGGCAGTTTCAACAGCGGCGCGCTGGGCAAATGGGGCTACGTGTGGTTCATCGGGCAGACCAACGCCTCGACGGCCCGTTCGCTGGTCATCAGCGGTACGAGTCTGAACCTTCAGACCAATCAGGAGGCGGCCAAGGATATTTATCTGAACGTCCGCTGCGTGAAAAACTACACCAAATAACCGGAAGCGATGAAAAAAAGAATTCTGTTTACGGCAGCGGCGCGGGTGTGCGCCGCCAACCTGACGGCCCAGTGTCTCGGCGTCGGAAGCTCGACCAGCAGCATGAGCCCCGAGGAGATGGCCGCCGCCGCGAAGGCCGGCGTGGAGTATGTCGAAATCGGCATCAGCGGCCGCGGGACCGAGAAGGCGCTGCACGCCAAACGCATGGCCGACGAGGCCGGTCTGAAGGTCTGGTCGTGCCACCTCCCGTTCTCCCGCAAGCTGGACATCTCGGTGCTGAACGACAGCGCCCGCATGGCCAACCTCGAATTCCTGACCGAAATGATCGCGATCTGCGGCGAAGTGGGACCGGAGAAACTGGTGCTGCATCCCAGTTCCGAACCGATTGCGGACGGGGAGCGCGAGCAGCGTATCCGGAACAGCATCGCTTCGATCGGCATATTGCGCAGGGAGGCGGCGCGGATCGGCGCGCAGCTGTGCATCGAGGATCTGCCCCGCACGTGCCTCGGGCGGAACTCGGCCGAGTTGCTGCGCATCATCGCCCCTTATCCCGAGGTGAAAATCTGTTTCGACACGAACCACCTGCTTTCGGAGGACCTGCTGCACTTCGTCGAGGCGTGCGGCGACCGGATTGCGACCGTCCATGTCTCGGATTACGACATGGTCGATGAGCGTCACTGGCTTCCGGGCAAGGGTCGGATCGACTGGCCCGCGCTGTACGGGGCGCTGATGAAGGCCGGTTACAAGGGCGTCTTCATGTACGAACTGAAACGCGGCGAGGGATCGTTCGGCGAAATGGTCGCCATCTACGAAAAGCTGGCCTCCGACGCGGCGAAGCTGGAATAACGCCGCTCCCGAAGAGTGCGAAAAAAGAGGTTACGGCAATTCGTAACCTCTTTTTCTGTGGGCCCAGAGGGGCATGATCCCACGACCTTCGGATTATGAGTCCGCTGCTCTGACCAACTGAGCTATGGGCCCGGTCCTGCGCCCCGGGGCGCTTTCGTGGCGCAAAGATAGAAAAAGTATTCAGATTGCGCAACCCCGAGGTGCTTCGGGTGCGAAAAAATTTGCACGCGGGCTTGTTTGTTGCGAATTAATTCGTACCTTTGTCGCGCTTAAGCATTAATTAAAAACAAAAACAACGAAATGAAAAAGGGTATTCATCCGGAGAATTATCGTTTGGTGGCGTTCAAGGACATGTCCAACGACGTCGTGTTTTTGTGTCGGTCCGCCGTTTCGACAAAAGAGACCATCGAAGTGAACGGCGAAACCTATCCCGTGTATAAGATGGAAATTTCCAACACCTCTCACCCGTTCTACACCGGTAAGATGAAGTTGGTGGATACCGCTGGTCGCGTCGATAAGTTTATGAGCCGTTACGCAAAACGCTACGATAAGAAGAATGCGAAGTAAAACTGCTTGCGCATTTACGAAATAACGGGCTGCAACCGAGGGTTGCGGCCCGTTGTTTTTCATTCCCCGCAGGGAATTTCCGGTCTTTGTGAAAAAATCCGTACAAGATTTTATTTTTATGCATATATTTGCGCCTGAAGGCAAACAAGACCGTAAACCCTTAAAGAGTCGGAGCCATGAAAAACAAGATGAAGCATATAGCAACCGCCGCGGCGCTGGGCGTCGTTGCACTCCTTGCCTCCTGCGTGAGCAGGCAGGTTGCCGTCGAGGCCGAGAGCCGGAGCGATTCGCTGGAGTTGGTCGTCAGCGCGAAGGACTCGCTGATCAATGCCGTGTTCGCGGACATCAACGCCATCTCGGAGAACCTCGCGCTGATCAAGTCGCGCGAGAACCTGATCACCGTGGCTGGGGAGTCGGAGGGAGGCCGCCGTCCCGTCGAGGAGATCGACAACGACATCAAGGCCATCGACCGGCTGCTGCGGGAGAACCGCGCGAAGATCGAGTCGCTGCAACGTTCGGCGGCCCAGCTGCGCAAGGCCAATCTGCGTATCGACGGTCTGGAGAAGATGATCGCCGACATGAACAGGCAGCTGGCGGAGAAGAAGGCCGAGGTGGAGCAGCTGCGCGAGAGTCTCGTCCGGATGGGCGACGAGGTGAAGAGCCTGACCGAGGAGGTGGCTGTCCGCAGCGCCGAGGTCGAGAACCTGAGCGGCGAGAAGGTCGAGTTGCAGAACCAGCTCAACACGGTCTATTACATCGTGGGGGCCGAGAAGGAGTTGCGCGACGCGCAGATCATCAACAAGCAGGGATTCATCGGACGGACGCTGACCGTCGGACGGAACAGCAATTTCGACAGCTTCACGATGGCCGATTCGCGCCTGCTGTCGGAGGTCCCTGTCGGACAGAAGAAGGCGACGCTCGTCACTTCGCATCCCGAGGGGTCGTACGAACTGGTGACCGACGCGAACAAGGTCGTCGAGAAACTGATCATCACCGATCCCGTGCGGTTCTGGGAGTCTTCGAAAATTCTGATCATTAGTTGCAAATAGGCGGTTCGTCCGCCGTTACAACGCTTTTCAGAGTCCCTGCCGGTCGCGGCGGGGACTTTTTTTGACATCACGGGAGCTGATTTGTTTGCTTTTCCTGATTTTTTTGTATTTTTGTTCGTAAAATCACATCACACAGATCAAATAAGTTTATGGATTATCAACCCCAACCGCAGTTTGAGGAGTCGGCATTGAAGGAGAGTTGTTCTGCGGATTGTAGTAATTGTCCTACGTTTCCGGCGCCGTTCCGCCGCATCGGCGATTCGACCTATTGTCGGTTTTCACAGCTTACGTTTGCAGCCGGAGAAGGGGTGACGTTCCCCGCGGACCGCATGGTGCGCATCCTTTTCGTGATGTCGGGATCGTTGAGGCTGGAACACGGAAACGACACGGTGCGTCTGGTTACGTCGAAACAGTGCGTGTGTCTCGCCCGCAGCGAACGCTTCGTGGTGACGGCTCAGGACGACGAGACGCATGTGGTCGTGCTGTCGCTCATCCATCGGATCGAATTCTGCGAGCAGGACATTTTCGACAAGGTGATGCCCTACGACTCGGTCGTTCCGACCGAATCGGTCCCCATGCTTTCGATGCATCCGGCGATAGAACGCCTTTTGAGCACATTCTTTACGATCCGCCAGATGTTCAACTGCGTCCGCTACCACCGGATGAAGGCCTCCGAGCTTTTTATGATGATCAAGGTGCTCTACACGCCGACCGAACATGCCTACTTCTTCCAGTCGATGATTCAGCCGCAGGACAATTTCCGCGTCTTCGTCTGCAACAATTACGACAAGGCACAGGGCGTCGCCGAGCTGGCTTCGCTGGCGGGCATGAGCCTCTCGGTTTTCAAACGCCGCTTCGCCGAGCATTTCAACGACAGCGTTTACCACTGGATGATGCGCCAGAAGGCGCTGAAGGTCTTCACCGACATCCGCGACGGCGAGGACAGCACCAAGGCGCTGATGAACAAGTACGGGTTCCGTCACTACACGCAGTTCAGTCGTTTCTGCAAGAATTACCTTCAGGCGACGCCCGCGCAGCTGATCGCATCCATAAAGGAGGGGTAGTAGGGGATTTGTCCCGTACCGTCCGCAGACGGAGAGCATATGCCGGCAGCTTGGGTTT
>ENA-ORUN01003312-ORUN01003312.1-human-gut-metagenome-genome-assembly--contig:-NODE-3312-length-11648-cov-3.516087_pt1 | contig 11648 bp, 8 predicted proteins | sample MGYA00242080_ERZ509209 | MGnify/ENA primary metagenome ERZ509209 (study PRJEB26280, sample SAMEA2338786) | human gut metagenome | biome: human gut; feature: human-associated habitat; material: faeces... | reverse complement strand
GGCTAGCCCCTTGTCACACAAACTACCGAAGCCTCCAATATATTGCCCGACCTGCGCCTTTGCAAAGTGTTGATTTCATCCAGCATAAGGTCGTATTCGTTTTGCATCGCGCAAGCGCGTTGATAGAAAATCCTCCCGTATTCCGTGAGCTCAAGCGTTCCTGATCCGTTCGAGATAAGTGGTACGCCCATCGTTGCTTCCAGGCGCTTGATTGATGTTGAAAGGCCTTGTGTTGTTAAGAAAAGCTCCCGCGACGCGCGGGCGTAGCTTTTTGTGCGCGCAAGGGTAGTGAAATACCGGCAAACTTTGATATCCATAAGCCATCCCTCCCATAGGCTTATTGCATGGGTGCGGCTCCCCAACCGCGCCTTCTAAATAGGTTCCCTCACCGGCGCTTGGGGGTCAAGGTGTTTGAGCATTCTCGGTTTGTTTCAAAACATAAAAAAGCTGTTGATTTCATTTTCGGGTCGTTCATCGCAGAATTCGTGGTGAGGGAGCCGCCAGAGAGGGCGGTTCAAACAAGGGAATCCACAGGAGGGAAACATGGATATCTCAAGGCGTAATTTCTTGAAGGCCGGCGCGGTTGCGAGCGCTCTTGGCTTGGGCGGTGCCGCTTTGGCGGGCTGCTCTTCGCCGTCTTCGGCGAGCGAAAGCAAAGCGAAAGCGACGGATTCCGCCGAATACGACCCTATGGCATGGCTTGGTGAAGCGCCCGATTTGACTCCGGAACAGTGCGATGAAACGGTCGAGACTGAGGTTTTGGTCGTTGGCTCTGCGCTTGCTGGTTCCATGGCTGCGTATGGCGCTGTGAAAAATGGCGCTAAGGTGAACGTCATCGAACGCAATGGCGCACCTCATATTGGCGGCATGACCATCTCGTTCTTGAACTCCGAGACCCAGCTTTCGCAAGGCTTGCCGAAATACGACAAGGTGCAGGTTGCGAACCAGATGTTCAACCTCACGCAGTATCGCTCTGACATGAAACTCAATGCCGTGTGGTGCAACCGTTCGGGTGAAATTTTGGATAATCTGGTGAAGGATTTCTGCGAACCCTATGGCCAGTATTACCAGCCGCTGAGCTTGGAAGGTATCTTCCCCGATCCCACACAGGAAATTAATTCCTATATTTCCACAGGCGTGGCTTTCTCCGAGAAAACCGACATCCTTACCGACTTCACCCACAACATTCACAAGTTTCTTGAGGATGAGGGCGTTATTACCGACTACAACACGCGCGCCGAAGTTATCGTGAAAGACGATTCCGGCAAAGTGACCGGCGTTATTGCCAGCAAGGGCGATAAGAAGGTTTACTACAAGGCCAGTAAGGGCGTCGTCATGTGCACGGGCTCGTTCGGCGCGAACGAAGCTATGGTGAATCGCTTCTTCTCGCCAGAGCTTGCGAAATTTGCCCTCGAGAACAACTCGTACAACGCATATATGGGCGATGACCCCGTTGATGAAGTTATGGACGATGGCCTTGGCCATAAAATGCTGTGCTGGGCCGGCGGCCAGATGGAAGACCGTTCCGGCTACGCTTCTTGGCAGACCACCGCATGGCGTTCGTTCCCCTATTTGCTGGTTGACAGCAAGGGCGAGCGTTTTATGAATGAATGCACGTCGCTTCTGACCAGCGTTCACCTGATTGCCGACCTTCCGGGCGACGACAATTATGTGTGGCAGATTATTCCGACCAACGATTTCGCCATGCCTTCTTCGTTCGGCTACAACAAAGAGCAGGCGGCGCAGGTGTTCGATATTGAAAAGACCGAACACTATGAAGCCGATTCCATTGAAGAGCTTGCCAAGAAGATCAACGTTCCCGCCGACGCTTTGGTTGCCACGGTGAAACGCTAAAACGAGATGTGCGAGAAGGGCGAAGATACCGATTACATGAAGGCCAAGCGCTATCTTGATCCGATTGACGACGGCCCGTACCAAGCCTGGAAGATGACGTATCTGTTCTATTGCACACTCGGCGGTGTTCGCTGCAACGAGAACTTGCAAGTGCTCGATGAAAATCGCGACCCCATTCCTGGCTTGTATGCCCCGGCAATACGGTTGGCTACCGTTTTGGTTCCAGCTATGAGACATTGCTGCACGGCGGTTCGAATGGCCTGGCCGCAACGCATGGCTACCTGGCTGGTGAATCTGCCGCGAAAGCATAGTCGAGAAAATATTTCTTCGCGATTCCCTTGCCCCCCATCGAGCCCTTCCTTTATTCGATGGGCATATAGAAGAAACCCGCAGTCGTGCGATCTGCGGGTTTCTTGTTTCATTAGCACATTATTGGCCGAGGTCTTGCGTATCGGTGGTATTGATGCGAGCCCTCTTACTCGCTTCTCAGCGCTTCGACTGGGTCTTTCTTCGCGGCGGCGCTTGAAGGAATGAGGCCTGCCAGGAATGTGAGCAACACGCTTATGCCGACAAGGACAATTGCAGCCTGCCACGGCAGGATTGCGACGTTTTCCACGTCAAATAACGAGTACACAATCGCGTTCGCGGGAATGCATGCCAGAGCCGTAAGCCCGATGCCGATAACGCCTGCCGCGAAACCGACGATGATGGTTTCGGCGTTGAACACGCGGCTGATATCGCCCTTGCTCGCACCAATCGAGCGTAAAATACCAATTTCTTTCTTGCGTTCAAGCACGCTGATGTAGGTGATGATGCCAATCATGATAGAACTCACCACAAGCGAAATCGCGACGAATGCTACCAATACATAGCTGATCATATTCACGATGGTAGTCACGCTGCTCATGAGTGCGCCCACGATGTCGGTATAGCTCACGACTTTATCTTCGTCGCCAGTGGCGTTCATTTTGTCGTTGTAACCATCGAGGATGTCAATCACGCTTTGCTTGCTTTCGAAATCCTTCGGGTAAATGTCGATGCTCGCCGGCTTCGCGTAGTCGGCCCAGCCGAACTTCTTCATGTTGTTATCGTAGCTGCTCTGCTCGGTCGACATGAGGCTCGCCATGAGCTCGGAAAGCTCCTGCTCGTTCATATTCATTTGGAATGCGTCGGCAAAAGCGCTCTCATCGACGCCCATAGCTTTTGACATATTTGCCGAAAGGGTGGACATGTAGGTGGTCATCGCGGAGGAGACTTGGTTTTGGATCGCTGTTCCATATTGTGTCATGACCTGCGTCATTGCTGTTTGCATATATGACTGCATAGCGACGGAAAGCTGCGCTTGCAACTGCTGCGAAATAGCTGCAGAAAGTGCGGGTAGAAGCTGCGCTTGCAGTTGCTGTGAAAGCTGCTCTTGCAGCTGCTGTTGGATTTGTTCGCTCACGCCGCTGAAATCGATGCTGTCAGCAATAGTCTTCTCCATGGCGGCTTTCGTGGCGGGGTCTGCGAGATACGCCTCAACTGCCGCTTTTTGATCGGTGGCGTATTCAGGGTGGTCGCCTTTGATTTGCTCCTGGAGCCAAGAGGGGTACGCGCCCATGATATCCATGACGCCTCGGGTTAGAACATCGGTTTTGATATCGGGTTGGGCGCCATCGAAGTTGAGCTTGATATTGCTGAAGTCGAGGTTTAACTGGCTCATGTCAATCTTGCTCGGGTCGATTTGAACGCCCGAAGCATCGAATGCTGGCATGTTGGACAAGTCGATACTGGCCCCCGACAAATCCATGCTGCTCGAGAGGTCGGCGTTCGAGAGGCCTGCGGCCAGCGCGTTTTCGTCGAACGTGAATGCGCTCTGCAGCTTTTCGCCGTCAATTGTGAACAGGCTCGACATATCGAACCCATTGCCATCTTTCGCCTCATCCTCTTCTTCAGCGAACGATTTGCCCGTAATCACATTGGTTGCGGGGTCTGCCTGCTGGTCTTTTACGATTTGCTTGTCGCTCGCCTCATCAATGAGATGGTTGATCAAATCGTTCGAGTAATACAGGCCCGTTGAAAGCGAAGTAATCTTCTCGCCCTCTTTCGGCTTCACTACGCCGCATACCTTTAATGTCTCGCCGTGCTCGACCAAGCTTTTCATGTAGTCGGCATCGCCGCTCTTGTCTTTCCAAACCTGGTAATCGCTGTCGTACTGATAGAAATCGGCGCCATTGACGAGCTTGAACTCCACATTCATGAGGTCGTCGTAGTCGAGGTCGAGCGTGCTGTCGGGCACCTGCACTTCTTCCTCGTTGGCAAACTCGCGCACCATTTCTTCGAGTTCCTTATGGTCGCGCAAGCCTATGGAGTACAGCATGAAATCGCTCACATTGCCGTTCGGCGTGAGCACTGCTACGACCTCGTCATAATTTTCAGGCCAATGGCCTGCGACGACGTCGTATTGGTTATCGACCTGGCTCATGTTCGCGGGAAGCTTGTAGAAAATGTTCGTGCTCATCATCGACGACATGATGCCGTTGTTCGATGCGCCTAATCCCACGCTCGCGAACGATTTATCGGGGTTTACCTGGTGTACGCCGTCGTCGGTGTTTGAATTGAAAATCTGCGGAGTAACGCTATAGCCGTATTCGATTGAATTCACGTAGCTGTCGATGTCGGTGCCGCCGTTGTCGAAATACTCTTTCAGCGATGCGAGGTCGTTGCTTCCGATGCTCGAGAACATGCCTGTGATCATTTTTGATTCATGCACCGGCTTGCCCGAATTGCTCGAAGCGGTCGCATCGTTTGCCTGCGAGTTTGTGCCTGTGTTTGAATCGTCGCTCGCTCCGCCCATGCCCATCGTCATCATGCTGGTCATGTCGAAGCCCTGGTCTTGGATTTGCAGCGGGTATTCTGAAAGCGTGTTTTCTTCGACGTTCGCGATATATTGGTTCACGCCATTCGCGAGCGACAAAATGGCCGCGATGCCAATAATGCCGATGCTGCCCGCGAAAGCGGTCATGAGTGTGCGGCCTTTTTTCGTGAGCAAGTTCTTGAATGAAAGCGAAAGCGCTGTGAAAAACGACATGCTTGTTTGACGTGCGGCTTTGGCTTCGCGGCGTGGCTCATTGCTTGCGTCGGGGTCAAAGGGTCGCGTGTCGCTTTTGATAACGCCGTCGGCGAGGTTCACGATGCGTGTAGCGTATTGTTCGGCCAGCTCGGGGTTATGCGTCACCATAATTACCAGGCGGTCGCCGGCGATTTCGGTGAGCAAATCCATGATTTGCACGCTCGTTTTCGAGTCGAGGGCGCCAGTGGGTTCGTCGGCCAGGATGATTTCAGGCTCGTTGACCAGGGCGCGCGCAATGGCGACGCGCTGCATTTGGCCGCCAGAAAGTTGGCTTGGCTTTTTGTTGATATGCTCGCGAAGGCCTACCCGCTCGAGCGCCGCGCATGCTCGCTCGCGTCGCTCCGCACGAGATACGCCCGAAAGCGTGAGGGCTAATTCCACGTTTTCCAGAATGGTTTGATGAGGAATGAGGTTGTATGCCTGGAAGACGAAGCCGATGCGATTATTTCGGTAAGTGTCCCAGTCTCGATCGCGGTATTGTTTGGTGGAGATGCCATCGATGAGCAAGTCGCCCGAATCGTAATGGTCGAGGCCTCCGATGATGTTGAGCATGGTCGTTTTGCCCGAACCCGAAGGGCCTAAAATGGCGACGAACTCGTTATCGCGGAATGCGAGCGACACATGGTTGAGCGCGACCTGCGTGAAGTTGGCCGTGGTGTATGACTTGCATACGTCTTTGAGTTGTAGCATGCAATGCCTTTCGAAGATGCAAAAATAATTGAGTTTCTAAAGCATTATGCCCCAATCGCCGCGGCTCGCCTCGCTTCGTTGCTCAGCCGTAAAAGAAAACGCCATGATTGAGCGGGGCGTGATCGATGAAGCTTCACTCTGGTCGCGATCGCTGTTATTTATGGTCAACATCTGCTCGCTTGACAAAAGCGAGGCGTACCTTCCTCCCGCATGCGCGAAAGACATGCTAGAATAACAAGGTTTTCAAATGCCTCCGTAGCTCAGGGGATAGAGCACCGCTCTCCTAAAGCGGGTGTCGACGGTTCGAATCCGCCCGGGGGCACCATGAAAATCGCAGGTCAGATGGTGTAAATCGTCTGGCCTGTTTTGTATGGATAGGGGCAAAACTCGATTGAGAGGTGAGCTAGGGGTGAAAGTTCTTTCTATGGTGAAATCATCTCAACTCCATATTTTGTCCTCGGAGCCGGTTTCAACCCTTCCCACAGCCTACGGGCTGGATGTAGGGCCCTTCGGCTATGCAAAGCGTTGAAAACCTAGGTTGACGTTGCTGTGAGATGGGCGAGTTTCCAACAGCCCCCGGCGTCTCCGAGTATTACTCGGGACCCTCCGACACCGGGGATCGTTGAAAACTCGCCCTTCCGTCCGTGGTGCCACCCTTACCCCTTAAAATTGTCCGAAAGAGATGACGACGCAGGAGGTCCGGTATGCCTGCCAGCAAGAAAGAGGCAAAGGAGTTCGTCAAGCGGTGGAAGAAGCGCCTCGGTGCCATCCCCGCGGGCTCCAACAACGAGCAGCAGGATACGCAGAAGTTCTGGGTCGACCTGCTCATCAACGTCCTGGGCATCCCGTCCAACACCATAGACAGCTTCGTCGACTTCGAGCGCAAGGTGAGAGGCCGTCGCATCGACGTGTTCGTCTCCGACCACAACTTCCTGTGTGAGCAGAAGTCGTGGGGTATCGACCTCGACAAACCCGAGCCCAGAAACGGCGGCATGGAGACGCCGCTTCAGCAGGCCATGTGGTACGCGCGGCACCTGCCGTACTCCGAGCGCCCCCGCTGGGTGATGACGTGCAACTTCGGGACCTTCCGCCTCTACGACCTCGACAACGAGCGGCCCGAGGACACTGTGCAAGAGTTCTCCCTCGAAGAGCTCCCGGACAGTCTGTATCTCTTGTCCTTCCTGACCTCCAACGAGACGAGCCGCCTGCACAAGGAGCAGCAGCTCTCCATCGAGGCCGGGGCCTACGTCTCCAGGCTCTACGATGCCCTCGCCAAGCAGTACCACCACATCGAGGAGAAGGACGAGCGCGCGCAGGAGGAGCAGCGCTCGCTCAACGTGCTCATCACCCGAATCATCTTCCTGCTTTACGCCGAGGACGCCGACCTCCTGCAATCGCACCAGGCGTTCGGTAGGTACTGCGAGGGTGACCCTGCCAAGCTCCGCCGCAAGCTGGTGGACCTGTTCGAGGCGATCGACACGCCCCTGGACAAGCGGGACGAGTACATGGACGAGGACCTCGCGGCCTTCCCCTACGTGAACGGCGGTCTGTTCGCCGACTCCTCCATCATCGTCCCGCAGATGACCTCGGAGATCCTCGAGGCCATCACCGACGCGTCCCAGGACTTCGATTGGCGTGAGATCTCGGGCGTCATCTTTGGCGGCGTGTTCGAGGGGACGCTGAACCCCGAGACCCGCCATGCCGGGGGCATGCACTACACGAGCGTGGAGAACATCGAGCGCTGCCTCAAGCCGCTCTTCCTCGACGAGCTGTGGGACGAACTGCACGAGGCCGAGGGCGAGAGGACGGCGGCGAAACGCAAGCAGGCCCTGGCGAGGCTGCACGACAAGGTTGCCTCCATCACCATCGGTGACCCCGCGTGCGGCTCGGGCAACTTCCTTACCGAGGCGTACCGGCAGCTGCGCACCATCGAGAACCGAATCATCGAGGACGAGCTCAGCGAGGAGACCGGCAACGCGGGGCAGACGTCCCTCGTCATTGCGCAGGACAGCCCCGTCCGCGTATCTCTCGATCAACTGTACGGCATCGAGATAAACGACTTCGCCGTCTCGGTCGCCAAGACCGCCCTTTGGATCACCGAGGAGCAGATGCTCCGAAAGACGCAGGAGATATACGTCGGTTATGACTTCGACTTCCTGCCGCTCAGGAGCCTCAGCAACCTCCATGAGGGCAACGCCCTCAAGACCGATTGGTCCGAGGTGTTCCCCGATGACCTTACTTATCTTGTGGGCAACCCGCCGTTCCTGGGTGCTCGCAACCAATCCAAGGAGCAGAAGGCAGAGCTCCTTGAGGTCTTCGATGGAGCGAAGAACGCGGGCAACATCGACTACTGCGGGGCCTGGTACATGAAGGCCGCGAGGTTCACGCAGGGAAAGCGCACGCGCTGCGCCCTGGTCTCGACCAACTCGATATGTCAGGGCGAGCAGGTCGCCAACCTCTGGAAACCCCTGTACGACCTGGGTATCCACATCGACTTCGCGCACAACACGTTCAGGTGGGACAACGAGGCTGCGGACAAGGCGCACGTGTTCTGTGTCATCGTCGGGTTCTCCCGCGAGTCGGGGACCAAGACGCTCTTCTACCACGCGACCCCGGACAGCGACGAAGAACAGATTCCCACGGCTCGAATCAATGCGTATCTGAAAGACGCCCCTGATGTATTCATCTACAGCCGCAGCAAGCCTATTTGTGATGTTCCGGAAATGGGCATCGGAAATAAACCTATTGATGGGGGATTCTACCTGTTTACCGATGAGGAGAAAGACGATTTCCTGAAGAAAGAGCCAAAGGCCGAAGGCTTCTTCCATCCATGGCTTGGATCAAAAGAGTTCATTCATGGCTATCACCGCTGGTGCCTGTGGCTTGGGGAGGCAACCTTCTCAGATCTAAAGCAGCTTCCTGAGTGCAGAAAGAGAGTAGAACAGGTTCGTGAATACAGGCTTGCAAGTAAAAGCGCTGGAACCCGGAAAATAGCAGATAAGCCAACGAGATTTCACGTTGAGAACATGCCCGAGGGAAGTTCCATCATCATCCCAGAGGTGTCTTCAAGCAGAAGGAAACGTATTCCAATGGGCTTTGTTGGTCCAGAGATATTTTGCAGCAACAAGGTTAGATTGATACCTAATGCCTCTCTCTATCACTATGGCATTCTGCAATCTCAATTCCATAATGCATGGGTTAGGATCGTAACCGGAAGATTGAAGGACGATTACCAGTATTCGGCCAATATTGATTACAACAACTTCGTCTGGCCCGAGCCCACGGAATCCCAACGCGAAGAAGTTGAGCGTTGCGCCCAAGCCGTGCTCGACGCTCGGGATGCCCAAGAAGGTGCGACGCTTGCGGACATGTACGATCCCAAGAACGAGACGTTCTTCCCCGAGCTGATGGCAGCGCACAAGGCGCTCGACGCCGCCGTCGAAGCCGCCTATGGCATCGACTTCGGTGGGGACGAGGAGAGAATAGTCGCCCATCTTTTCAACCTGTACGCCAAGAAGGTCGGTGATAGCGAATGATCCACCCCACGCGTTTCTCCTTGCCTGACGAGGAATACCTGACCCTTCTTGGGGAGGCGGTATACGTATTCAACTGGAACGTCTCGTTCTTTGTGGAGAATCTTATGCACGCCGGGGCTTCCGATTGGTATGGGCTTACCGACATGATGACGGGGCAGCTCAAGGACGAAGGAAAGAAATGGCTTGTGAACGAAGAGGACGTAAGAATCCTGGAACTGCTCTGTGATCTTGGAAATGAGAGGAACAGAATCATTCACAGTTTTCCGGTGACGCATGATGGGCGACAGGAGCTCCGAACGAAGGTTAAGGCCAAGGACGAAGAGCGCCCAAACTATCAATACCAGATTGACCGTGAACTGCTCTGCTCCTTCATCGACAGAAATCAAGAATTGAGCGACGAGCTATACAAGTGTAGAGATAGGAATACCGCCAATGCCTAACTCCATCTATAACCCCATATCGCTGGAGGTTGGTAACATCCTGAAGGACGTTCAGACGGGCAAGATCGGTCTGCCCGACCTGCAACGACCCTTCGTGTGGGGCAACGAAAAGGTTCGCGACCTGCTTGATTCCATGCTCCGCGGATACCCTATTGGCTATGTGATGCTGTGGGACTCTCCGAGCGACAACGCGGGCAAGAAGTCTGCCATAGGCTCGAACCAAAAGGTGTATGCCGTCCCCAAGTCCCTTGTCATCGACGGACAGCAGAGACTCACTGCCCTTCTGAGCTCCCTGTACGGCGTGTCCGTGCGAGACAAGAGCTTCAGGGAGCGAACGGTGAAGGTCGCCTACGACCCCATCGCACGCTCATTCAAGAATGCCGACGCCTCGACCGAGAAGGATTCGCGCTATGTGCCGGACGTATCCGAGGCCTTCGCGGCGAACCACGACAACAAGCTGAGCGCCTATCGCAGGGCGTTCATCAAGCGCCTTAACGAGGCGAATGCCAAAAAGGGAGAACCCGAACTCGACGATGACGGCGAGGATGCCGTCGAGAGCGGGCTCAACGCATTACTCGGGCTTGAGCGTTATCTTCTGCCGACGCTGGAGATTTCCGAATCGGCTGACGAGGAGACCGTATCGGACATCTTTGTGCGTGTGAACTCGCAAGGGCAGGCGCTTAAGCAGGATGACTTCATCATGACCCTGCTTTCGGTCTACGAACCTGCCATGAGGGAGCGTATAGAGGAGTTCTGCGCCATGAGCCATGCGCCCGCAAAGGGCACCTCGTACAACCCGCTCATGACCGTCTCGCCGACGCATATCATTCGCGCCACGGTGGGCGTGGGGTTCAAGAGGGGTCGCCTGCGTTATGCCTACCAGATTCTTCGCGGACGAGATCTCAAGACAAAGGAAACGACGCCCGAGACGCGAGCTGAGAACTTTGCCACGTTCGGTCGCGCCCTCGATCTCGTGCTTGACTTGAACAACTGGCATGCCTTCATCAACACGCTGGCGGAGGCGGGCTACGTCTGCTCCGACCAGGTGGGGTCGGGCAACGCGCTTATGTTCTGCTATGCGTTCTACCTTATCGGGCGCTATGAGTTCGACATGGAGCCACTGGCTGTGCGCGGGCTCGTGCGGCGCTGGTATTTCGCCGCAGCCATAACGGGGCTCTATGTGGGGTCCTTCGAATCCGAGTTCGAGCAGCAGCTTAACGACGTCTCGCGCCTTGAGACCGCCGATGAGTTCCGGGCGTACTTCGACCGTAGGCTCGCTGCCATCATGACGGACGATTATTTCTCCATCACGCTGCCCAGCTCCCTCGACGCAAACGAGGCGACGGGCCCGACCTGGTGGGGCTTCGTCGCGGCTCAGGTCGTGCTCGGTGCCAAGGCGCTGTTCAGCACGGCCCCTCTTTCTCAACTGCTGCTTACCGGCTCATCAGGTTCCAAAAAGGCTCTGGACAAGCATCATCTGTTCCCAGATAACTACCTGAAGGCCAAGGGCTACCTTTCACAGCGCAGCAACCGAGGCAACTTCACCCTTGTTGACTACCAGAACAACATCTACATCTCGGATGACGCCCCGAATGAGTACGTTCGTAGGTATCGCGACGCGCTGGGGGAGGACGAGTATCGCCGCAACTGCGAGGAGCACGCCCTGCCCGTTGGGTTCGAGGACCTCGATTATGAGGAGTTCATCAGCAAGCGAAGGCAGCTTATGGGCGAGCTTGTGAAGAGGGCCTACGAGCGGCTTTAGGCTTGCGCTGTGAACCTGCGATTGGGGGGGCTGAAGTGACGAAGGTTTTCATATCCTACGCATGGGAGAGCGAAGAACATCGTGCATGGGTAAAGGCACTGGCAGACCGTCTGTTAGCCGATGGTATCGAGGCAATTGTGGATCAATATGACCTTGAGCTCGGCGATCGGTTGCCTCAGTTCATGGAGCAGTCGGTTAGGTCGTCGGACTATGTTCTTATTAAAGACTTTAGTCTGGCGCGCGCGTAGCCGCGC
>ENA-ORUN01003305-ORUN01003305.1-human-gut-metagenome-genome-assembly--contig:-NODE-3305-length-11666-cov-14.286539_pt1 | contig 11666 bp, 8 predicted proteins | sample MGYA00242080_ERZ509209 | MGnify/ENA primary metagenome ERZ509209 (study PRJEB26280, sample SAMEA2338786) | human gut metagenome | biome: human gut; feature: human-associated habitat; material: faeces... | reverse complement strand
CCGTGAAGGTCTTTTCCAATGTACTGGTGATCGTGCTGAACTATGTGTTCAGCAAACTCATCATTTTTAAAAAGAAAAAATAATTTTTTAGGAGGTACGGTCTTATGAAACGTGGTCTGAAAGGTTTTGCATTTCTGGTCTCCGGTCTGGTGCTGGGCATCATTGGTGCAACGGTCTCAGCAACTGCAATTGCCCTGAGTGCTGTCGGCATGGCAAAGGTGCGCCGTGCCAGCAAGTAAAAAGGAGAAACAAACATGACTCGTGAAGAAATTCTCTCCCATGTCGATCACACCCTGCTGAAGCCGGAGGCCACCTGGCCCCAGATCCAGACCCTGTGTGACGAAGCCATTGCAAACCACACCGCATCCATCTGCATCAACACCTGCTACGTCAAGCAGGCGGTGGAGTATATGGCGGGCCGCATCCCGGTATGCTGCGTGGTAGGCTTCCCTCTGGGTGCCATGGATACCGCCAGCAAGGCGTTTGAAGCCAAGACTGCCATTGAGAATGGTGCCGCCGAGGTGGATATGGTCATCAACATCGGCCGCCTGAAGAACAAGGAGTACGATGCCGTGCGCGAGGACATCCGCGCCGTGAAGCAGGCGGTGGGCGACAAGGTCCTGAAGGTCATCATCGAGACCTGCCTGCTGACCGACGAGGAAAAGGAAAAGATGTGCGATATCGTCTGCGAGGCAGGCGCGGACTACATCAAGACCAGCACCGGCTTCTCCACCGCAGGCGCAAACTTCCACGATGTGGAGCTGATGGTCAAGGGCGTGCATGGCCGCTGCAAGGTCAAGGCTGCCGGCGGCATTTCTACCGTGGAGGACATGGAGACCTTCCTTGCGCTGGGTGCTGACCGTCTGGGCACCTCCCGCGCTGTCAAAATTCTGAACGGCGAGCAGGCAAAGGGTTATTGATCTTTCTGCGAAAAAAGCAATTATAAATAATATTTCCGCAGAACAGAACCAGAGCGCACGCGGAGGCTGTTCTGGATCGTTTGGTTTTCCCAAGGGCCGCTGCACAAATTGCTGTGCAGCGGCCCTTTTTGATGCCAAGCCTTGCAGGCAGGGCGCGGCAGGGTATATAATACAGATAGATACTGTATAAAACAGGGGCTGTCTGCCTTATGGGATAAGGCGGGCAGGGGAGGAAATGCAATGAATATACCCGAGATCCTTGTGGCCAATGGCACAGGGGCGGTGCTGGTATGCTTTCTGTTTCTGCTGCGGGTGCGCGGCGAGAGTAAAAACAGTGTTGGAAGTGAGTTGTTCTGCCAGATGCTGGTGGTGACTCTGCTGGCACAGGCGACAGAGACGATCAGCTTTCTGCTGGACGGCGTGCCCGGCGCGGCAAGCCGGTTCTGGCTGTACCTCATGAACACCGTCTGCACCGGCGCTGCCGTGAGCGTGGGCTTTGCGTGGTGTTTGTATGTGGACTTCCGGGTCTACCGCAGCACCGGACGCCTGCGCAGAAGGCATCTGTTTCTGGGTGCGCCGCTGCTGGCTGTTCTGGCGCTGCTGGCGGCGAACCTTTTCGGCACAGGATGGATCTTTACCATCTCCGCGGACAACGTTTACCATCGCGGTCCGCTGAACAGTTTGCTTTACCTGCTGCTGTTCGGCTATTATGCCGAGAGCGTGTGGCAGGTGCATAAGGCCAAGCGCGATGGCGTTACGGTGGAGTTTTTCTCGGTGTACTACTTTGTGATCACCTGTGCGGTGGGCACGGTGCTGCAGGGTGCGTTCTACGGTATGGCCTTCGGCTGGCTGTCGGTGGCCATCGCCTTTGTGTTTGTGGACAGTCAGCTCCGCAGTCTGCGCAGCTATATCGACGAGCTGTCCGGTCTGTTTGGCCGCAAGTACATGAACTACTGTCTGGAGCGCATCCACGCCACGCAGGAAAAGGATATTTACGGCATCATGATGGACGTGAACTGCTTCAAGGAGATCAACGACACCTACGGTCATGGTGCGGGCGACCGCGCCATTCAGGAGATCGGTCACATCCTGTCCGGGGCGCTGGTGGCAAACTCGGTAGCCATCCGCATAAGCGGCGATGAGTTCATGGTGCTGATCCGGCACGGCTCGGAGGAGATCCTGAATAAGATCTGTGCCGCCATCGAGCAGCGGGTGCAGCGCTATAACGCCGCCGCCCCGGCGGGCAGCTTTCAGCTGTCTTTCTCCACCGGTGTGGCAAAGTATGAGGGCGGCAGCGTGGAGAAATTTCTGGTGGAACTGGACGAGCGGATGTATGCGGAAAAGCGCGCCTTCCACGCCGCCCGGAATGGCCATGCCGTACCGGAGCAGGGGAATGCTCCATCAATTTCAGAATAATGTCTAAAAAGAGTGATACTCTTCTTGACAATCTGACGAAGCAATGATAGAATACTGAACGTACCAACTGAATACCGACTTATCAAGAGCGGCTGAGGGGACAGGCCCTGTGAAGCCCGACAACCTGCGCGTGAGCGCAAGGTGCCAAATCCTGCGGGAAACCGAGAGATAAGAGTGCAACGCTCAGAGCTTTCGGGCTCTGGGCGCTTTTATTTTTCGCGCAAAAAAGCTTGAACGGAATGTTGGAGCAAGAAATACACACCCTGCTGTAAAAACTTTAGGAGGCAAAACAAATGGCAAGACACCTGTTTACTTCTGAGTCCGTCACCGAAGGACATCCCGACAAGATCTGCGACCAGATCTCGGATGCCATTCTGGACGAAATTCTGACCCACGACCCCGATGCCCGTGTGGCCTGCGAGACCTGTGCATCCACCGGCCTTGTGCACATCATGGGCGAGATTACCACCAACTGCTATGTGGATTTCCAGAAGGTCGTCCGCGAGGTGGTGGCAGACATTGGCTACACCCGCGCAAAGTTCGGCTTTGATGCCGACACCTGTGCCGTCATCTCCAACATCGACGGCCAGAGCCCCGACATCGCACTGGGCACCAACGATCAGGTGGGCGGTGCAGGCGATCAGGGCATGATGTTCGGTTATGCCTGCGATGAGACCCCGGAGCTGATGCCTATGCCCATCAGTCTGGCTCACAAGCTGGCAAAGCGCCTGACCGAGGTGCGCAAGAACGGCGAGATGGACTATCTGCGTCCGGATGGCAAGAGCCAGGTCACTGTGGAGTACGATGAGAACAACAAGCCCGTGCGTGTGGATGCTGTGGTCATCTCCAGCCAGCACAGCGACAGCGTCAGCATGGAACAGCTGCGTGCAGACGTGATGGAAAAGGTCATCAAGGCCACCATCCCTGCCGAGCTGCTGGACGAGAACACCAAGTATTACATCAACCCCACCGGCCGCTTCGTTGTGGGCGGCCCGCAGGGTGACACCGGCCTGACCGGCCGCAAGATCATCGTGGACACCTACGGCGGCTATGCACGCCACGGCGGCGGTGCCTTCTCCGGCAAGGACCCCAGCAAGGTGGACCGCAGCGCTGCCTATGCGACCCGCTGGGTGGCAAAGAATATTGTGGCTGCAGGTCTTGCCAAGCAGTGCGAAGTGCAGGTGGCCTACGCCATCGGCGTGGCAAAGCCTGTGTCCATCATGGTGGACACCTTCGGCACCGGCACCGTCTCGGATGAGAAGATCGAGCAGGCTGTGGAAAAGGTCTTTGACCTGACCCCCGCCGCCATCATCCGCGAACTCGACCTGCGCAAGCCCATCTACCGCAAGCTGGCCGCATACGGCCACATGGGCCGCGAGGATCTGGGCGTGAAGTGGGAGAACACCGACCGCGTGGATGCCCTGAAGGCTGCGGTCGCTGCCCTGTAAGCGGAACACAAAAACGTTTCCCTTCTGGATAGAAGGTAAGTGAAGAGAAGTCCCTCTGCCTGAAAAGGCAGGGGGGCTTTTTTGTGCACAGAGACGCCGGAAAGCAAAGAAACGGTAAAAATTTATAGCCGCAGGCAGAATTATCAGACGATTTTTTGCCAAATGTCAATAAATAGGTAAGTTGTTCTTGAAATACGGGGGGGGGGTAGTGATATGATAGAATCAGTACAGCCGGAGAAGAGACGGCACAGCAAAAAGCCGGGGAGGTGAGGCGCAGGCGGGACTGAGATCAGACCGTAGAAGCCAATGAAAATGATAATGAGGAAAGGAATGAACGACTTTGAAACATAAGGGTAAAAATCGGGTATTGGCTGCCCTGCTGGCGGCGGCAATGATGTTTCAGATGCTTCCCCTGATGGTCTTTGCGGATGACGGCGCAGCATCGTCTGATGTGAAGATTGAAGGAAAAGAAGGAACCTATACATCACTCAAAGAAGCAGTGGAAAAAGCCGAAAGTGGCGACACCATCCTGCTGGGTGAAGGTAATTATACGCTGTATGGCATTTCAAGTGACGGTACAACCAAGGATAAAGACCTGACCTTTGTGGGGCTGGGGCCAGATAAGACGGCATGGAACATTGGTGCAAAAGTACTTAACTCCGGTGAGTGCGACACGACGTACAAAGACGACTTTAGCCTGAAAGGCTCAAAAAATGTGACTTTTAAAAATATGACGCTTCGCTCTGGTACGGCAAATTATCTTGGATTTAAGCATTCGAATGATACTGTCGTGGAGAATTGTGCGCTTTATGGGCGAACTACTTACTGGGGATATAATAGTGCAAAGTTTATTGGCAGCACTTTCTATGCACCAAATGGCGATTACGCAATCTGGACCTATTATTGCAAGGAAATGACCTTTGATAACTGCACCTTCAATACCAGCGGCAAGGTGGTCAATGTTTATTCAGACTTTGAGGCGGATCAGCGGGATTATACCATCAATTTCAATAACTGTACGGTGAACTCGACATCTTTTAATAAACAGGCACTGAATATCAATGACAGCAACAAAGGCACTCACAAGAACACAATCAATATCAATAACAGCACAGTTACTGCCGCCAGAGACCGGATTACCTGCTCGCAGATATTTGGCTTCGGCGAAAAATCTAAGTATAATGCAGGCAACACAGACGTTTATCTGAACGGCAAACTCGTGTGGAGCGAGGGCGAGATGAAGACCCATGACTACACCGACGGCGAAAAAGACAATGCATATACGATCGATCCTGTTTCTGAGTGGGAGAACAAGGGCGACCACTTCGAGCGCAAAGTGACCAAGACCTGCAATTACTGCAAACGCCAGTTCCCCAACGTAACAGAAAAGGGCTATCAGCTCAGTTATGACCTGAACGACGGCACCGGCGCAGCAGGCGTAGATTACGAAAGCAAGATCTACCCGGAAGGCGAAAAGGCCACCGTGGCAGCAGCCCCGGCGCTGAACGGCTACCGGTTCGTAGCCTGGCAGGATGAAGCCGACAACCGTTACCCCGTCGGCATGGAGCTGACCTTGACCGCCAACACAACGCTGACCGCGCTGTGGGAGTCTGTGGACAAACCAGAACCCGACCCGGGCCCCGGCCCCAGCCCTGACCCCGATCCGGAGCCGGGCGACGACGGCAGCGGCGCTGTGATCGGTGTGGTCATCGGCGGCTATGAGCTCGCCACCCGCCTGTACCTGAAGCACCTCATCGGCGTGGTGCCCTCCACCCGCGGAGAGCTGGCCCTGCTGATGTGGGAGCACGCAGACAAGCCCGAACCCAAGACGGCGTTCACCTACAGCGACATCGATGAGGATGACACCGACCTGCAGAAGGCTGCACAGTGGTGCGTCGAGAACGAATATCTCCATGTCCGCGACAACGACAACGACCGCTTCCATCCCAACGGCTGGGTGCCCAAGCTCAAGGTCATTCAGGCCTGGGACAAGGCCTTCGGCCTGCAGGCAAAGGCGAATGCGGACAAGTAAAAGCGTCTCTTCATAAAGCTTCATCAACCATTGGAAAAAGCGCCCTGCCGCGAAAACGGCAGGGCGCTTTTTTGTGCAGAGACGCCGGAGAGCCCTCGGGGGAGCTTTCCACGCAAATGCAGCGGGCCATTCCATTGCCCGCCCTCCGGATCATTTGCTCAGGAAGCTCCCCGGGGGCTTGCGAAACGACTTCAAAAGTCCTACTTTTCTTGCAAAATCAGACGAAAATTGAGAAATGGCAAAGAATCGGCTGTCTTTTTGTCGAAAACACACATTCTCTTTGAGAAAAAAGAAAAACAGCTGTGCAAGGCGCAGAAAATCCTGACATGAAACAAATTGATATGGCAGAATCGACGAAATGTGATAAAATAAAACTAGATATGCGCTCTTGTGTGCATGATACGGATCGTAAACAGCAATAAGGAGTTATGACTATGTCTATTGAAATTTCCCCGAAGTCGTTCTTTGAGCAGCCCAGCGTGGCAGATATGCGGCTGATCTCCTGCCCCGGTGCAGAGGAACTGACCGGCCTGATCGACAAGCATCTGGTCCGCTGGGCCAAGGCTGCCGGAATTGACAAAGAGACCTTCATTATTCCTTGCGACTGCCCCCGCTTCCAGAGTGGCGATGCCAAGGGTCTGGTGAAGGAGTCGGTGCGCGGCGACGATATCTTCATCGTGGTCGATCCCGGCAACTACAGTGTGACCTACAAGCTGTTCAACTACGAGAACCACATGTCTCCGGACGATCACTTCGCCAACCTGAAGCGCTTGATCCAGGCAGTGGCCGGCAAGGCACACCGTGTGTCGGTCATTATGCCCAGCCTGTACGGCGGCCGTCAGCATCGCCGTGTGGTGCGCGAAAGTCTGGACTGCGCTGTGGCCCTGCAGGAGCTGCAGACCATGGGTGTGCGCAACATCATCACCTTTGATGCTCATGACCCCCGCGTGCAGAACGCTGTGCCGCTGATGAGCTTTGATAACGCAATGCCCACCTATCAGGTGCTGAAGAGCCTGCTGAAGAAGGACCCGGACCTGTCCTTTGATAAGAGCAAGTTTACCGTGGTCAGCCCGGACGAGGGCGCCATGAACCGCAACATGTACTTCTCCAGCGTGCTGGGCTGCAATCTGGGCATGTTCTACAAGCGCCGCGATTACACCCGCGTGGTGAATGGCCGCAACCCCATCGTTGCCCACGAGTATCTGGGCGAGAGCGTGGAAGGCAAGACCGTCTTTATCGCAGACGACATCATTGCTTCCGGCGAGAGCATGCTGGAGGTCGCCAGCAACCTGAAGGAGCGCGGCGCTGCCAACATCATCGCCAACGCCACCTTCCCCCTGTTCACCAGCGGTCTGGAGAAGTTCGACAAGGCTGTGGCCGAGGGCAAGCTGACCTATGTTGTGGGCACCAACCTGACCTACCGGATGCCTGAGCTGCTCACCCGCGACTGGTATGTGGATGTGGATGTTTCCAAGTACGCTGCATACTTTGTGGTGGCTCTGAACCACGACATGTCCGTTTCCAGCATTATCGACCCGCTGAAGAAGATCGAGAACCTGCTGGCAAGCCGCAAGTAAGTTTAATACGAAAAAGGCTCTGCATCCTTGCGATGCAGAGCCTTTTTCGTATCACAAATCAAATAAAACGATCATAATTCGTCTCCATGGCTGCGCAGATACCGAACCAGCATGGGCAGCTCGTAGAGCAGCATGACGACCCAGCCCACCGCATAGCTGTAAGGCAGAGCTTCGATCTCCATTTTCCACACCAGCACGAACACCGCAGCTGCCGCCACACGGAACACCATGTTGAAAGTGCTGGACACCAGCGTGACCTTCAGATCGCCAATGCCGCGGAAGAAGCCCTGAATGCCATTGGTGGCTGCGGGCATCAGGTAGAACAGGGAAACCGTGCGCAGGAAGCGCACGCCCAGATGGACGACCTCCGGGTCGGTGACGAACAGCTTCATGATAAAGGGCGCACCGGCAAAGCATGCAACGGCGATCAGCACGCCGTAAGCGGCTTCGATGCGCATACCGCAGTGGAAGCCCTGTTTCACACGGTCGTGCTTGCCGGCACCCCGGTTCTGCGCCATGAGGGTGGTCATGGCGTGGCCGATGTTCTGCTGCGGGGTATAGGCAAAGTCGTCAATGCGGGAAGCAGCGGTAAAGGCAGCCATGGCGTTGACACCCATGGTGTTCACGATGGCCTGCACCGCGATCTTGCCCAGCTGCACGGTGGCTTGCTGCATGGCGCTGGCCCAGCCGTAGCTGACCGTTTTGCGCAGCAGCTTGCCATCAAACACCAGCCAGCGCCTGCCCAGCTGCAGGATGGGCACCTTCCAGCGGATGTACAGTACGCACAGCACGCAGCACAGTGCTTCGCTGACCACGGTGGAAAGGGCGCAGCCGTTGCTGCCCCAGTTCAGCACCTGCACAAAGAACAGGTCGCCGCCGATGTTCAGCACAGAGCTGATCATCAGGAAATACAGGGCACTCTTGCTGTCGCCCAGTGCACGCATGGTGGCGGCAAGGAAGTTATAGAAGAAGGTGAAGATCAGGCCTGCAAACACGATGCGCAAGTAGCTGACCGCAATGGGCAGGATATCGGCGGGCACCTGCATCAGCTGCAGCAGGGGCGTGGCCAGAATGACGCACAGCGCCGAGAATGCCAGCGAGAACACGGTGCCTGCAATGGCGGTGGTGGACACCTGATGCTCCATCAGCTGGGTATTACCGGCACCGAATGCGGTACTGACCAGAATGCCGGCACCCAGACACATGCCGTTGATAAACAGGATGGCCAGAGTCATGAGCGGGTTGGAAGTGCCGACGGCGGCAAGAGCTTCCTCGCCCACGAACTTGCCCACGATGATGCTGTCGGCGGCGTTGTAGGTGAGCTGGAACAGGTTGCCAAGTACCAGCGGAATGGTAAAACGAATCAGGAGCGGTGTAATGGCTCCCTTTGTCATGTCGTTTGTCATGGGAACTCTATGATTTCTCCTTATAATGTATTTACGATCTGCCGTCCGGGCAGGATGGCAAGGGCAGAGCGGCTGGCTCCTACATGGATGAGCTGTGCGGCCGCCTGCAAAACGGCACCGGATGCCACCGAAGCCGGGATGGCATCGGTGCGCAGCACCTTTTGCGCGGCCCGCTGCGCGTCGGTGGTGTTCACCGCCACCACGTTGTCCACCACATAGGCGTTGAAGTTTTCCGGCACAAAGCCGTAGCCCAGATCGCTGATGCCGTGGGGGCCGGTCAGGCCGCCGCCCAGCGCCTGCGATTCGTAAGGCTCCACGGCGGCGATGCGCACATCGTTCGTCCATGCCTTGATGGTCTCGCCCACACCGGTCACGGTGCCGCCGCTGCCCACGCCGATCACGATAGCGTCCACGGCGCTTTTGCCCTCCCGCGCGATGCTCTGCACAATGGCAGGGCCGGTAACGCGGCGGTGGTACTCCGGGTTATCATCGTTGGCAAGCCAGTCCATGTAGTACCAGCCGTTGGCGGCGGCGGTCTGTGCCGCCAGACGGCGGGCACCGTTCACACCGCTGCGGGCCGGGCTGTGGCGGATCTGCGCACCCAGCCGCAGCAGGGTCTCCTGCCGCAGGGCGGGGGCATCCTCCGGCATCACCAGAACCACCGGGTGACCGGCGGTCAGGCCCGCCAGCGTGAGCGCAGCGGCAAACGGGCCGGAGGCCGCTTCAATGATGGGCTGACCGGAGATCAGCTTCTTTTTTTCAATGGCAAGGGCCAGCATCCCTTCGGCAAGGCCGTCCCGGGCCGTGCCGGTGGGGCCTGCAAAGTCCAGATAGGCATACAGCCGTCCCTTCAGCCCGCAGGCGGCAGCATAGCCGCGCAGCTCCACGATGGGGCAGGCGCTGAGCGTCTGGTAAAAATTGGGGTAGATCGGCACGAAGACCCTCCTTTCATGGGATACAACAATATTATCCTAACGCAAAAGGACTGCGCGCGTCAAGATGCCTTTTAGCAAAAACAGCGAATTTTTGGCGGATTTTCTGGAAAAATCTCCGAAAGGCTCTTGACAGGATGCGGTGCATCTGCTATACTTCATCCGTAAAGCAAATGAACTTTACATCACTTCTCGAAAGTACAGGCACAAAACCGGGGGATCAGAGGATGGCAAAAGATCTGGAAATGGGCTATCTGCTGGACTTTTACGGTGAGGTGCTCACCGAGAAACAGCGCGAAATGCTGCGCCAGTATTACAACGATGACCTTTCGCTGAGCGAGATCGGCGAGAACTTCGGCATCACCCGTCAGGGTGCGCGGGATGCCATCAAGCATGGCGAGAACGCGCTGAAGGAGCTGGAGGAAAAGGTCGGCTTTGCGGCGCGTTACCGCCGCGTGCAGCAGAAGCTGGAAGAGCTGGAGCAAATGGTGATCGATGCACGGTTCGAGTGCACCGGCCCGCAGGGCCTGACCACCACCGAGTACGAACACCAGCTGACCAAAATGTTAAAGCTCATCCGCTCCATCGACGAAGCAAACGAGAGCTGAAACCTGTGAAAGGAGCACCGTACAATGGCATTTGAATCCCTTACCGACCGCCTTGCCGGTGTGTTCAAAAAGCTGCGCGGTCACGGCAAGCTGACCGAGGCAGATATCAAGGCCGCGATGCGTGAGGTGCGCATGGCCCTGCTGGAAGCCGATGTCAACTATAAGGTTGCCAAGGACTTCTGTGCAAAGGTGTCCGAGCGCGCCATGGGTCAGGAGGTCATGGAAAGCCTGACCCCGGCACAGCAGGTGGTCAAGATCGTCAACGAAGAGCTGGTTGCCCTGATGGGCGGCAGCGAAGCGGCCCGCCTGAACATCAAGAACAAGGGCCAGACGATCATCATGCTCTGCGGCCTGCAGGGCAACGGTAAAACCACCCACGCCGCAAAGCTGGCAAAGTACTTTATCAAACAGGGCCGCCGCCCCATGCTGGTGGCCTGCGATATTTACCGCCCTGCGGCCATCGATCAGCTGCAGGTGGTGGGCAAACAGGCGGGCGCACCGGTGTTCACGCTGCCGGGCGCAAAGCCGCCGGAAATTGCAAAAAAGGCGCTGGCACACGCCAAGGATTACGGCAATGACATCGTGATCCTGGATACCGCCGGTCGTCTGCAGATCGACGATGTGCTCATGCAGGAGCTGGTGGACATCAAGGAAGCCGTTCCTGTGGACGAGACCCTGCTGGTGGTGGATGCCATGGCCGGTCAGGACGCCGTGAACGTTGCCAAGACCTTCAACGAGAAGGTGAGCATCGACGGCATCATCCTTACCAAGACCGACGGCGATACCCGCGGCGGTGCGGCACTTTCGGTGCTGGCCGTCACCGGGAAGCCCATCAAGTTCCAGGGCACCGGCGAAAAGCTGGACGATCTGGATGTGTTCCACCCGGACCGCATGGCAAGCCGCATCCTTGGCATGGGCGATGTGCTGAGCCTGATCGAGCGCGCGCAGGAGACGGCCGACGAAAAGGCTGCCGAAGAGACCGCCAAGCGGATGATGGAGAACAAGTTCGACATGAACGACATGCTGGACCAGTTCGCACAGATCCGCAAGATGGGCGGTGCAGGCGCGATGCTGAGCATGCTGCCCGGCGGCAGCGGCATCGATCCCAGTCAGGTCGATGAAAAGGCGTTCGACCGCATCGAGGCTATGATCTATTCCATGACCAAGGAAGAACGCGAGAAGCCCTCCATCATCAACCCCAAGCGCAAGCGCCGCATTGCGGCCGGCAGCGGTACCACCGTGGCCGACGTGAACAAGCTGCTCAAGCAGTTTGAGATGATGCAGAAGATGATGAAGCAGTTCAAGAAGAGCCCCAAGGGCTTTGCCC
>ENA-ORUN01003285-ORUN01003285.1-human-gut-metagenome-genome-assembly--contig:-NODE-3285-length-11705-cov-3.134592_pt1 | contig 11705 bp, 10 predicted proteins | sample MGYA00242080_ERZ509209 | MGnify/ENA primary metagenome ERZ509209 (study PRJEB26280, sample SAMEA2338786) | human gut metagenome | biome: human gut; feature: human-associated habitat; material: faeces... | reverse complement strand
CAGCCGGTCGCCCATGGCGTGACCGTAGGTATCGTTTACCGGCTTAAAGCGGTCGAGATCGAGGTAATACAGCACGAACGGCAGCTTTTTCGCCTCACAGATGTTCAGGACCCTGCTGAAATAGCGCTCGTTGAACAGGCCGGTCAGGCTGTCCGTGTTTGCCATGTTTTCCAGCTCGACCTTCTGTCCGATATCCTGCACAACCTGCATGACCACGGCGACCGTGCCGTCCGCATGCCACTCGACCGGGAGGACGGTCAGCACCATATAGGCGTTTTCCGTCCGGCTGCAATACTCGATTTTGAGATTGTCGTCCGGTTTCCGGAGCACGCTGCGCAGATAGTCCGGCGTAAGCAGCCGCGAGAGCTTGGCGTTTTCCGTTTCGGTCAGCGCGACATAGCGTTTAGAAATGATTTCGACCATTTCCGAATACTGTCCGGAGGTCGGATAGAGCGGCTCACTGCTCCGCAGCTCATGATAGCGGTAGCGTCCGGTATCCAGATTGACGACCATATAGCGATCGACGATGCGGCTCATGCTTTGCAGGAAACGGTCGCTCTTCATCTTTTCGCGCTCGAGGTTCAGCCGCTCCTCCTCCTCGCGCCGCAGGCGCAGCTGGTCCTCCATGCCCAGCGCCAGCACCACGATGATGACGGCGAAGATGCAGAGCGCGCCGAGCGCGATGATCGTAGACTGCTGCACGCTGAGCATCGCGCCGTCCACCTCATCCGTCTGGATGACGCCGACGAGCGACCAGTCCGAAAACGCGGTCGGAATCGCGACCAGATAGTTTCTCACCCCATCGCAGGTAAACTGCGCGCTTCCGCTCTTGCCGAGCTGGATACAGTCCCTGATATCATCCATGCTGCCATATTTCCAGTCAACATGGTCGGACAGGTCGTACAGGTTGGTCATTCCCTCGCACAGCTCGGTCTGCGGCTCAAGCTCCAGCACGATATCGCCGTTCGAGCGCACCACATAGCAGTCGCTCTGTCCGCCGTACATACTGCCGTCAACCAGATCATCGACCACGTCCGTGTCATAGCTGACCGCGATACCGGTGTAGGTCACGCCGTCCAGCGTCAGACTGCGGCTCATCGGCATCGCAAACGCGATCTTCGGCACACCGTAGGTTGCCGTATAGGTGGAGACGATTGGCTCGCCCTTGCTGTACATCTCCTGAAAAACGCCGTCGATGCTGTCGGCGCTGCCCTTTCGCCATCTACCGTTAGATACTGCGTGCTCTCGTTGAACAGATAGAAGTCGCTGTAATGCCACAACAGCTTGTTGTTCTGCGCATCCGACCAGATGCTGTCAATATCCGCATCCTCCTGCATATTCTTCATCAGGCTGTCCCACTGGCTCAGCACGACCCAGTTTCGCTGCACGAACAGCGTGAAGGTCTTGGAGATTTGCGCATAGCTTTCAAGCAGATGATTCGAGCTTTCCTCATAGATCTGCATTCCGATGTAGTTGCTGTAAACGCCAATGCCTGCCGCGAACACTATGGCGAGAAGTGCGGTCAGCAGAGCAATGCTTGATCGCTTTTTCATGTTCTGCCCCTCCTTCGGTGAAATTTATTCATTCCATTTCCTATACCACAATTATACTATTTCCCGACCCAAAAAGAAAGCGAAGATTGCGGTGCAGCGGCATTTATTTCCCTGTTTTATCACCTTTTTATCCTTTACCGCGCTGCGGCCTCTGCATATCCGAAAAACCCGGAGTACCGTCAGCCGTTTTCGGCCAGTACTCCGGGTTTTGTATATCCACATGGCGCGGTCAGTGTATAATGTCCTTCAGGGCGTCGATCAGCTCCTCAATCACGATCGGCTTGGACAAAAAGCCGTTCATGCCGCAGTCAAACGCCCGCTTTCGCTCCTCCTCGAACACGTTAGCCGTCATGGCAACGATCGGGACGGCGGCGCGCACCGGGTCCTCCAGCGCACGGATGCGCTGGGTGGCGGTGCAGCCGTCCATAACCGGCATCTGCACATCCATCAGCACCAGATCATAGCGGCCCGGGTCCGAGGTGCAGATCTTTTCCACCGCGACCGCGCCGTTCTCGGCGGTATCGACCAGAAAACCGTACTCGTGCAGGATTGCAACCGCGATCTCACGGTTCAGCTCGTTATCCTCGACCAGCAGGATATGCCGTCCGCGGAAGTCGGCGTTTTTCCCGGGCAGGATGTCCTGCGCCTCCGTCTGCGTATGTCCGATGGCTGTCAGCAGGGTGTCGCGCAGGTCGGACAGGAACATCGGCTTGGAGCAGAACGCCGTCACGCCTGCCGCCTTCGCCTCCACTTCGATATCCGACCAGTCGTAGGCAGTCAGGATGATAATAGGAGTATCGTCGTTCAGGCTGCGAATCTGGCGTGTGACCTCGATGCCGTTCATGTCCGGCAGCCGCCAGTCGATGATATAGGCGCGGCAGGGGTCGCCCAGCTCGATGGACTGCCGTGCACGCAGCACAGCCTCCCGGCCGGAAAGCGTCCACTCCGCACGCATTCCCACACGGGTCAGCAGCTTTGCCACGCTGTCGCAGGTGTTGAAATCGTCATCTACCACCAGCGCCTTGAGGCCGGCAAGCTCCGCAATCTTTTCCTCGCGGCGGGTTCCGGTCTGCACGCGCAGCGGCAGGCAGATGATAAACTCGGTGCCCCGGTTCTTCTCGGTCTGCACCTTGATCGTGCCGCCCATCATCTCAACGATGTTCCGGGTGATGGCCATGCCGAGGCCGGTTCCCTGTATCCGGCTGACCGTGGAGGTACGCTCGCGTTCAAACGGCTCGAAGATCTTCTGCGCGAACTCCGGACTCATGCCGATGCCGTTGTCGCGGACGCGGAACTCGTACTGTGCACAGTCGCGCACGGTTCCGGCAAACTGCCGGACACGCACGGAAACCGTGCCGCCCGCCGGCGTGAACTTGATGGCGTTGGACAGCAGGTTGAGCAGGATCTGCCCCATGCGCGTCCGGTCGCAGTAGACGTCCTCGTCGGTAACGTCAAGCGCATCCATATAAAGCTCGAGCTGCTTGGCGTGTATCTGTCCGCTGACGATGGTCTTGATATCGTGCAGCATCTCGGGGAGGTTGACCTCGGTTCCCTCCAGCTGGAGCTTGCCGCTCTCAATGCGGCTCATATCCAGAATATCGTTGATGAGCGCGAGCAGGTGGCGGCTCGAGGAGAGGGTTTTGGTCAGATAGTCCTTCACCCGTTCCTGATTGTCGATATTGCTGACCGCAAGGGTGGTAAAGCCGATGATCGCATTCATCGGTGTGCGAATATCGTGCGACATATTGGACAGGAAGGTGCTCTTGGCGCGGCTGGAACCGCCTCGGAAAGCGCCTGATTGATCTTCCGGTCAGCCGTGCGGTCGGACATCACGAGGATGTACTTGGTCCGGCCTGCGACCTCGCTGCCCATGGCGACGATGTGGAACCAGCGGCGCTCACCGTTCTGCTGATGGGCAAAATCGGCGTTCCATTCGCACTGCTCGCCGCACTGAATCCCCGCGAAGAAGTTCTTATCGTGGTCGGGAGAATCCTTCGGGTGCAGCGCCCGCAGTGCTCGGATGTCCTGCTGCACCTGCTCGAGCGGCACGCCCAGCAGCCGCTCGATGTTCGGGCTGACATAGTCCACGCGGGAGGTTTCGGCGTCCATCATGAGGAAAACGTCATCCACGTTGCGTGAGAGCCGGGTGAACAGCTCATCCCGGTACAGAATCTCGGTATCTCTCCGACGCAGCGCGTCACGGCTTCTGTGCACGATGAGCGCGATAAGCAGCACCATAAGCAGGCACGCGATAACGACCACGATCTCGACCGTCCGGCGCCACAGCGTATCCATGCCGGCGTTAACAACGCTGACCGGAACGAGCCCGAGCATGATCCAGTCCTGGATACCCATGTTCTCGTAGACCAGATAATACCGGGTTCCCCGCAGTGTCAGCATCATACTGCCGTTCCTGCCCTGCGCGAAATCGTCGCTCAGCGCATCGAATTTTTTCTCGGACAGATTGGAGTTGCCGCGCAGCTCCGCGAGGAGGTTATAGACCGGGTCGTCGCTGTCGGCATTGCTGTCGAGCACAACACGCCCGTCCGAGTAGATGACATAGCTGTGGGCTGCGCCGTCGAAGGCGGAGCTGTCGATCGCGCTCAGCACTGTATCATTATAGTAGGCGACCGCGATCGCATCGTAGGTGAAGCCGCGATAGGTGCCTTTCGCCTCCGGGCAGACGAACACGAGCATCTGCGGCTTTCCGGGCAGCGCCGCGTTCACAACGACGTCCTCTCCGCCGGAAAGATGCGTGCCCAGCCCGGTCTGCGAGCCAAGGCTGCCCTTTTTGCCGTCCTGCGTCATGCAGCTGCCGTCCGAGGCGAGGAAGTAGAGAGCGGCGCAGTCGATCTCCTTCTGCATCTTGTCCATGCCGGAGCGGATCTGCTCCTCGCTCGAGGCGATTTCCAGCAAACCGCCCCACAGATGCAGGATCATCCGGTTGCGGCTGAACAGCTGGTTCAGCATATCGTCGGATTGATGCACAAGCTCGGACAGATGCGAGGTACTCTCCTGATAGACCGTCTGCGAAACGAACAGGACGTACCGGGCGCAGCTGCCGCCGATCAGCGCGAACAGAACAAGCAGGGCGGCAGCGGTGCTGCGCCAGTGCTGCGGGAGGCTGTATTTGGTTTTTCCTCCGCGTTTTTTGTCAGTCATCCCTGTTTACCTCAGTTTGATATAGTTTTCCGGCTCCGCCAGCGCGGCGTTCCCCCCGGAAACATATGCGCTCCATGTGTCCCGGACCGTCGTGTCGCCGCCCTCAAAGGCGCGGCTCTCGTCCGCGAGCAGCGGCGCCATGCCGCCCGCCGTTGCCAGACAGGTCACGGTTACGCTATCGTCCTCGCGGAGCGGTTTGCCGTCCCGCTTGATCCCGGTCAGCGTAAAGCCGCCGTTTTCCTCCTTGACCTCGATGGCGATGCCGCTGACCACCGGCAGAGAGCCGCGGTTGAACGGCGTAAAGCCGCCCTCACAGCCCTCGACAAAGGCGCGGACGGTTTCGGTCAGCTCTGCACCGTTCATCGTGCGCTGATACGCGAGCAGACTGTTCGGCATGATCATAGAGGCCGCCATCTTCTTGGTGTAGTCTGCCGCCAGAACGCTGCCGGTAAAGCTGTTCGCCGCAGCGATGAGCACATCGGTGTCATACACGCCGCGCAGCGTGTTCGCCATGACGGAGAAGCCGGCATTGCCGCCATCCGCATGGAAAACATTCGAATAGCCCTTGTCCGAGGTCAGCACAGCCGCATCCGGGGCAGGCTCGTCCGCAAGCAGCTGCGCGTTGAACGCCTGATACGCCTGCTCTGCTGTGTATTCGCCCGCGATCATGCGCGAAACCACATCCTTGGAGATCGAGAAGAAATCGTTGGAGGCGATGCGGATATACATATGGTTCTGCTCGACCACCGGGCGCACGTCCTCCAGATAATCGGTCAGACGGAGGCTGACGTTCTGGCTGTAACTCAGGATGTCCTGTCCGTCATAGACGATGCGGTTCTGTGCTTCCTCGGAGAGCATGACATGGAGCACCTGCATCGCCTTGTCGCGGCGTGCGCTGTCCTGTTCCAGCTCGCGGTTCAGCGCAACCTGAAAATACGGGTTAGTCATCAGCCACTGCTGCCCGTCCTGATCGAAGAACGGCAGGAAAGTCGTATCGATGCCCTCATCTTGCAGGATTTTAACGCCCGCAGAGGAGCCGAAGCACATGGCAAGCTCGCCGCCGCGCATCCGGTCCATGATGTCGTCGTAGTTCAGTGTCAGGTCAGCGGCGTTCAGGCCGGTGTCGCGGATGAACCGCTCGAAGTTCTTGAATGCGGTCGGCCAGACGGTGTCGTCCAGACCGACTTTCTCGGTATTGGCCGGGTCGCTGTACGCGGCGCGCCATTTGCGTCCTTCCGCCGAGGAAAGCTCGGAAACCGAAAGTCCCTGAAGGGTCTCCATGCAGGTGTAATCGTAGGTATAGTCCGCATCAAAGCCGCGGATGCCGTGCTTTGCAAACGCCTGACAGGCGGAAACAAAGCTGTCGTAATCGGTGGGCAGCGGAATGCCGTATTTCTCGAACAGACCGCGGTTGACCAAAAAGCCGTGCGCGTCCGCGCAGACCGGCAGCCAGTTGATGCTGCCGTCCTCGTTTTTGAAGCTGCTGAGGTAAGGGTTGTAGACCGCGCCTGCCTCGTTGGTCGTGGCGAGGTTCATCAGACTGTCCTTCAGCGGCGCGGCATCATGCAGCGAGAAGCGGCAGCAGGTAATGATGTCCGGCAGGCCGCCGTTCTCGTTCAGAAATTTGTAAAAATCCAGATCGTTATTGCCGACAATGAACTCAATATTCACATCCGGAAGCTGCGACTGGATGTAGGGGGCATAATTTTCATACAGCGTGGTGTTCCACAGATAGACCTGAATGGTCTCCGCATCCTCCTGCGCTTCGCTCTTTTGTGCGCCGCAGCCGGTCAGCAGACATACCGCTGTTGCCAGCACCGCGAGCAGGAAGGACAGACCGCGCTTCCTCTTTTTTGTTTTCATCAACCGATTCTCCTTACCCGTGACAGCCGCCTCTCCCCGACAGACCGCCCTTCTTTCCCTCTTGCCTCGCCGCAAAGCGGCAATATATAGAATAGCATAGCACTTTGCGGACGGTATTTCAAGGAATTCCACCTGTTTTCTGCCAAAACAGGCAGGAACGCAGACTGTTCGCCGTATTCGGAGCGCTTTTGCACGAATGTGCCTGTAAAACAGGTTGAGACGGGATACCGGCGTGAGACGCTGTGCAGCTGCAAGGCTGCGAAAGGAACACACCGCGCCGCACCTCCGATGGGCAAAAAAGACCCGCCGATTTCTCGACGGGTCGATTGTTCAAATTCGATGTTCTGCGGCGTCAATGCTCACAGAACCCATTTTTCTTGACGCTTGAGCTATGCAAATCCTTCGTTTTGAGAAAATCGTTACTTTCTCAGAAAATACACCAGGCACGGCCGTCCGCCGGTACGGTAATCCATCTCACTGCCGATAACCTGCTGCTCTGCCAGATAATTCATATACCGCCGCACAGTCACGACCGACAGACCGACATGCGATGCGATCTCATCACTGGTATGCCGTGTCTCCGGCGCGGCGCGCAGATATGCCTCAATGCGCGAAAGCGTCTGGCTCTGCAGACCCTTCGGCGGCGTGACAGGCGGTGTCGGCGCAGCCGCCTGAAACAGCGTATGGTCAAGCACATCCTGACTGAAGCTGTCGCGCTGCACGCTTTCTCGCCGGCGGCAGAACACATCAAGCGCCTGCCGGAACCGCTCATACGCGAACGGCTTGACCAGATAATCCACCGCGCCCAATCGCACGGCATCGTTAACCGTTTTTGCGTCATTCGCAGAAGTGACCATGATGACATCCGCGTCCACGCCTTCCGCACGAAGCTGCAGCAGCAGCTCGGTGCCGCTCATCTGCGGCATGTAAACGTCTAAAATAATCAGGTCGATCGGGTTGCGCCGCAGCCAGAACAGTGCCGGATGCGCCGCCGAAAACGTCTGCACGACGGCAAACCGGCTGTCCTGCTCGATATACCGGCGGTTGAGCCGTGTGATCATCGGGTCATCCTCAATAATAACCGTTGTGTACATCGGATTTCCTCCCTACTGCTGTCTGTTTGCGGATTCCGCAACCGTAATGATGAACGAGCTGCCGATTCCCGGCTCGGACTCGACGCGAATCGTCCCGTGGAACGCGTCCACGGTCTCCTTGACGAGTGACAGACCGGTGCCTCTGCCCTCTCCTTTGGTGGAAAAGCCGCGCTCGAAAATGCGGTCCAGCTTATCGGCAGCAATGCCTGCACCGCTGTCATCCACACTGATGAGCATGCCGTGCTCGCCCTCGCGGATGCTGACCGTCACTTCCTTCTGTGCGGTCTCCGGTGCGTTCCGCAGTGCGTCGAACGCATTCTCAATCAGGTTTCCAAGAATGGTGATCAGACTGCTCGCCGGAAGATACCGTCCGTCTCCATGCAGCTCACTCGCCGGGTCGAGCACAAACCGGATACCCAGCTCCGCTGCACGATATACCTTGCCGATCAGCAGCGCTGCAACCGACGGCTCCCGAATACGCTCGGAAATATAGCCGATTGAGTGCGCACGCGTCTGCGTCAAATGCAGCACATACTCCTCCGCCTGCTTGTCCTCGCCCAGCTGCAGCAGACCGAGAATCACATGCAGCTTGTTGGTAAACTCATGCGTATACGCCCGCAGCGCACCGACTATGTGCTGCACGCCGGTCAAATCCTGCGCCAGCCGCGTGACCTCGGTCCGGTTGCGGAAAATAGCGATAACACCCTCCACCTTGCCGTCCCGCCAGAGCGGCATACGGTCGGAAATGACCGAAACATGCTTGATGGACTCCAGACCGATGTTGTATTCACTTTTGCCGGTCTGCAGCACGCGCGCCATCGTTGAGCGCGGATAGACCGTCTTTAACGGCTGACCGATTGCATCCTTCACCTTGATTTTGAGGATATCCGCTGCCGCACGGTTCATATAGGTGATCATGCTGTGTTCGTCGATCGCCATCAGACCCTCATCCAATGCATCCAGAATATCCATGCGCTGCAGAAACAGCTGACGGAACGCGTCCGGCTCATAGCCCAGCAGTTCCCGCTTGACCCGCTCGGAAAACCGCACGCTGAGCAGACTGCCGATGCCAAGCGCGAACAGCATGATGAGCAGATACGACAGCAGCACACGCAGCACCGTCCGATGGTAGGAGCGCAGATACAGCCCTGCCATGACGATACCGGTCGCCTGCCCGTTTTCATCGCGCATGACAGCATAGGCACAGCGATCCGCGCCGTCCGGCATCTCATCGTTCGAGAGCACCGGCTTTTCCTCGCTGCACAGGCGGCTGACCGTATCAGCTTTCAGTTCGGGCAGCAAAGATGCGTCGCCTGCACCGGACACGAGATCGTAAAACACTGTCGGCTTGCCCTTAATATCATACACGCCGAGCATATCTACTTCAGATACACGCTGTACGGTCCGCGCCAAATACTGCTGTGCGTTATCTGCCCGAATATCCTCGGTCAGCAGCGGCGCGTCTGCCGCCATCTGCGCCGCATTGGACAGCAGCTGGTCGCGCGTCCGCACCTCCTGATACAGGCTGATGCCCAAACCGACCGACGTGGACAGCAGCACCACCACCGCAATGCACAGGATCAGCATCCGGCGCACCTGCCGATGCAGCGAGCCGGAGGAACGTGCATTTATCAAATTCATCCACTCCTTTTAAGAAGATACTTCATATCATAACACACTGGTCAACATTCATCAAATCCCCTCTGCAGATTTATGCAAATCTATCAAATTGCGCGGGTTAATTTTTTTTAGTTTCATAAGCTTGCGCAAACTCCGACAGGTTTTTACAATAAGCGCGTAAACCAACTTCTATAGACAAACGAGGTGATGCCCTTTGGGTGAAATCAAAGCGGAATTGAATGCCGAACTGCAAACCCATATTGCGTTCGAGATTCCGCTGTTTGGCGGAATACCGGTTCCGGAATCCGCTGTGGTAAGTTGGGCGATCATAGTTGTGCTGACCCTGCTTGCCATCTGGCTGACGCACGGACTGCGCAAGCGTCCCGGGCGAAAGCAGATCGCCGCAGAAATGCTGGTGGGCTTCATCAACAATTTCTGCCGCGACACACTGGGCGACAAATACTGGCGCACCTTCGCTCCGTACCTCGGCACGGTAGGCCTGTATCTTGCGCTGGCGAACATGGCCGGTCTGTTCGGCGTAACGCCGCCGACCAAAGACCTGAACGTCACCGCCGGTCTGGCGATCATGAGCGCCCTGCTGATCTACGGCTCGCAGTTCCGGTTCCACGGTCTGCGCGGCGGACTGAAAAAGTTCAGCGAACCGGTTTCGGTCGTCACGCCGCTCAACATTATGGAGATCGGCATTCGGCCCTTGTCACTCTGCATGCGACTGTTCGGCAACATTTTCGCCGGATTCGTTATCATGGAGCTGGTCAAAATGGCCGTTCCGGTCGTTGTCCCCATTCCACTGAGCCTGTATTTCGATGTATTCGACGGCATGATACAGGCGATCGTATTTGTATTTCTGACAACACTTTTCCTGTCGGAATCGCTTGAATAAGCACTGTTTTATCTGAGAAAGGACCACAAAAAATGAGTATTGCTATTGGTGCAGCTATTGCAGTTATGACCGGCATCGGTGCCGGTCTTGGTATCGGCTATGCAACCGCGAAATCCTCGGAAGCCATTGCGCGTCAGCCGGAGGCCTCCGGCCAGATCAGCAAAAACCTGATCCTCGGCTGTGCACTGGCCGAGGCAACCGCCATCTACGGTTTTCTGATCGGTATCCTGCTTATTTTCATGAATTGATCGGGGTGAGATCGAATGATCCTCAATCTAAATTCGCAGATTATCTGGGTGTTTGTTGATCTGCTCATCCTGTTCGTGCTGATGAAGAAATTCCTGTTCGGCCCCATTACCCAAATGCTCGATGACCGTGCGCAGCAGGTGTCGGACACGCTCGATCAGGCGGACAAGCGTCTCGCCGAGGCCGAGCAGCAGCAGACCGCGCACGCCGCGCAGCTTGCTTCCGCCAAGCAGGAGGCCGCACAGATCATCGAGGAGGCCCGCGCACGCGGTCAGCAGGAGTACGATCGTCTTGTCGCAGAGGCGCAGACCGCTGTGCAGCGGCTCGATGAGCAGGCTGCCCGCCGTCGGGAATCCGAGCGGACGCAGATGCTCCGTGAGGCGAAAAAGGAAATTACCGCTCTCGTTCTGCTGACCACCGCCAAGGTATCCCGGCAGAAGCTGAACAGCGACACCGACCGCGCCATGATCGACGATTTTCTGCGTGAAGAAACGGAGGCCGCACGATGAGCTCGACCGCCGTACAGTATGCCGGTGCACTGCGCCATACCGGCTGCACGCTGAGCGATCTGCAGCACACCGCCGATTATCTGACCGATTGTGCGCCGTTATGGGATGCACTGTGCTCGCCTGCCGTTTCCGCGCGGGAGAAAAAGGCTGTGCTGTCCCGCCTGCCCGATTTTGATGCGATGGGCGAGCTGAAGCACTTCTATCTGCTGCTGGCGGACAAAAACCGCTTTGCGCTCCTGCCGGAGATCGTCCGGCAGTTTCGTCTGCTTGAGCTGCGCGACAGCGGTGAGGGCCTGTGCGTATTTCGCTGTGCCCGCGAACCGGATGATGAATCGCTGCGTTCGCTTGCCAAACTGCTGTGCGCACGACACAGTTATTGTGCAGTTACGTTTGAAATCGTGCAGGACGACACGCTGCTCGGCGGCTTTACTGCCGAAATCGACGGCGTAACCTACGATAAAAGCGTGCGCGGACAGCTTCGCGCACTGGCGCATGACCTGTAAAGGGGTGAAAACCATTGAACCATTCAGATGAGATTTTATCTATTCTCCGCGAGGAGATTGAACAATATGACAACCGCACGCGCTGCGACGAAACCGGCACGGTCATCGAGGTCGGCGACGGTATCGCCACCGTTTACGGTCTAAACCGCGCTGTATACGGCGAACTGGTGCAGTTTGACACCGGTGTGCACGGCATCGTGCTCGACCTTAAACGCGACAGCGTCGGCGTGGTACTGCTCGGCAGCGAGGACGGC
>ENA-ORUN01003283-ORUN01003283.1-human-gut-metagenome-genome-assembly--contig:-NODE-3283-length-11710-cov-2.333505_pt1 | contig 11710 bp, 10 predicted proteins | sample MGYA00242080_ERZ509209 | MGnify/ENA primary metagenome ERZ509209 (study PRJEB26280, sample SAMEA2338786) | human gut metagenome | biome: human gut; feature: human-associated habitat; material: faeces... | reverse complement strand
TGTAAATTAAACTATCCATATTTACTCCTTAAAAGAGAGTGTTGCGATGCAACACTCTCTATGTTCTCTGTTATTTTACAACTATATTAACAAGTTTACCCGGTACTGCAATCACCTTGACAACATTCTTACCTTCGATAAGTCCTTTTATCTTTTCGGTATTCATTGCCGCCTCTTGTGTGCCGTCCTTATCAAGACCTGCCGGAATCATAAGTTTATCCTTAATTTTACCGTTAATCTGTACAACGATTTCAATTTCATCATCAACAGTCTTGCCCTCGTCATATTTCGGCCATGGCTGAAGTGAAAGAAGTTCGCCGTTACCGTAAGTCAGCCACAATTCCTCTGTCATATGAGGTGCAACAGGGTTTAGAAGTGTAATAAGCGTCTTATATTCGCCCTTTGTTACACTGCCTTTCTTTGAAAAATCATTTACAAGACTCATCATAGTTGCAATAGCCGTATTGAACTTCATTCTCTCGAAGTCCTCACCAACTTTCTTTATAGCCTTATTCATATTCTTTTCAAGGTCAGCACTGTAACCTTCTTCGTCATTTACGATTGACTGTAAGTTCCATACTCTTTCAAGGAACTTATAACAGCCTTTCAAACCTTGCTGTGACCATGGAGTTGACTGATCGAATGCACCGATGAACATTTCATATGTTCTGAATGCATCCGCACCGAATTCTTCTACAACTTCATCTGGATTTACAACATTACCTCTTGACTTAGACATCTTTTCATTGTTCTCACCAAGAATCATACCGTGTGAAGTACGTTTCATATACGGTTCTTTTGTAGGAACTACGCCTATATCATATAGGAACTTATGCCAGAAACGTGAATACAAAAGGTGAAGTGTTGTATGCTCCATACCGCCGTTATACCAATCGACAGGTGACCAATATTCCAACGCCTCTTTTGATGCAAGTGCCTCGTCATTATGCGGATCCATATATCTTAGGAAGTACCAGCTTGAACCTGCCCACTGTGGCATTGTATCTGTTTCTCTTTGTGCCTTACCGCCGCAGCACGGACAAGTTGTTTCAATCCAATCATATGCTTTTGCAAGCGGTGATTCACCGTTTTCACCCGGTTCAAATGTTTCAATTTCAGGAAGTTCCAAAGGAAGTTCACTTTCAGGAATAGGCACCCAACCGCACTTATCACAATGTACAAGAGGAATAGGCTCACCCCAATAACGTTGACGTGAGAATACCCAGTCACGAAGTTTGAAGTTTACTTTTCTCTTTCCAAGACCTTGCTTTTCAAGCCATTCAATCATTGTAGGAATAGCCTCTTTTACCGGCAAGCCGTTTAAGAACTCGGAATTTACCATATTGCCCTTGTATACATCTGTATAAGCCTCTTCTTGCACGTCCTTACCGCCTGAAACAACCTCGATAATAGGAAGATTAAATTTCTTTGCGAAATCCCAGTCACGGCTGTCGTGTGCAGGAACTGCCATAATTGCACCTGTACCGTAAGTTACAAGTACATAGTCAGAAATGAATACAGGAAGTTTTGCTCCGTTTGCAGGGTTTACCGCATAAATTCCCTCAAGTTTAACACCTGTCTTTTCCTTTGCAAGCTCTGTTCTTTCAAATTCAGACTTCTTTGCCGCCTCTGTCTTATATGCAAGCACTTCGTCATAATTTGTAATTGAATCTTTCATCTTTTCGATAAGCGGATGTTCAGGTGACATAACTGTATAAGTCGCACCGAAAAGTGTATCCGCACGTGTTGTGTAAACAATCATTTCATCGCCTGTTGAAAGTTTAAACTTAACCTCCGCACCCTCACTTCTGCCTATCCAGTTTTTCTGCTGTGTTTTAATCTTTTCAAGATAATTTACATCGTCAAGGTCATCGATAAGACGTTGTGCGTACTCGGTGATTTTAAGCATCCATTGACTCTTTCTCTTTTGAACAACTTCACTTCCGCATCTTTCGCAAACACCGTTTACAACTTCTTCATTTGAAAGTCCTACTTTACAGCCGGTACACCAGTTAATCGGCATTTCCTGCTTATATGCAAGTCCGTGCTTAAAAAGCTGTAAGAATATCCACTGTGTCCATTTATAATAGCTCGGATCGGTTGTGTTGATTTCTCTTGACCAGTCGAATGAGAAACCAAGCATTTTAAGCTGACGTGTAAAGTTAGCAATATTCTTTGCCGTTACTATTTTCGGGTGTACCTTGTTTTTAATAGCAAAGTTTTCAGTAGGAAGCCCGAATGCGTCCCAGCCTATCGGATAAAGTACGTTGTAACCCTCCATACGACGCTTTCTTGCGATAATATCAAGTGCCGTATAACTTCTCGGGTGCCCTACGTGCAAGCCCGCACCTGACGGATACGGGAACTCTATCATTGTATAATACTTAGGCTTTTTGCTGTTTGTTTCAGCGTGGAATGCACCTGTTTCTTCCCACTTATCCTGCCATTTTTTTTCAATAGCTTTAAAGTTGTAACTCTCCATTTGTATATTTGCTCCTTTAAAATTTATTCTTCTTCTGATTCATCTACGTTACCGACGTCGTCCCAAAGACGTTCGATAGCATAAAATTCACGCATTTCGTGCTGCATAACGTGAACGATTACGTCACCGCAGTCAACCAAAATCCAGCTGCCGCCTCTGTAACCCTCTTTATGATTTATCTCAAAGCCTGCCTCTTCAAGCTTTTCTTCAATTTCATCAACACACGCTCTTACCTGTACCGTTGACTGACAAGACGCAACAACAAAGTAATCCGCAAGTGATGTCTGTTCTGCAACGTCAAGCACTTCTATATTTGTCGCTTTCTTATCTTCAAGTGCCTTTTGAATAATTTCAACCTTAGTCATTTAGTGTCCCTCCTTTTATTTTCCGTTCATCAGCATATAATTCCATGCCGATAATGTATTGGGGTGTATTATTTTATTTTTCTGTGCGTTAAATACAATGCTTTGTTTAAGTCCAAGAATAAATGCCCTGTCAATATTTTCGTACGCCGCTTTCCTAAGCTCCTCCACTCCGTCAAAATCACGCATAGGCTCAATCATATCCGCAATATAGATTATCTTATCCAAAAGCGACATATTTTTCTTTGCGACCGTGTGGCACATTATCGCGTCAAGCACGTCTTTGTCGTTCACTCCGTACTCAGCATTTGCGATTTTTGCACCGAGCGGTGCATGAATGACAGGCTTACACGCAAGCGTTATATCATCAAGAACAACACCGTACTTTTGACAAAGTTCTATCTGTTCGTCTGTGTCATAACCCTTTGCACAATCGTGCAAAATTCCGGCTGTGTATGCTTTTTCGGTATCTGCACCGTACTTTTCGGCAAGCTTTACCGCTTCGTCACACACTCCAAGGCTGTGCTTATATCGTTTTTCGCTTAGCGTACTCTTTAATTTATTCTTGTAATTATCTATCATTTTCGTTTTCCTTATAAAGATGATACTTATTTATATAATCTCTAACATTTTCAGGCAGCATATATCTTACCGTCTGACCGTTTTTCACTCTGTTTCTTATATCCGTTGAAGATATTCTAAAAACGGGTGCTGATATAGGAAATATCCGACCGTTCATTTTTTCTTTTACGACCTTTATCGTTTCCGTAAGCGACTTTAGCGATTTTCTCGGAAATACAAGCAGCGAACACATTTCAAGTATTTTATCGGGCTTGTACCACTTATCAAAATCATTAAGCGAATCTTCACCGATTATAAAAAACAAATCGTCATTCGGATATTTTTCTTTTAAATATCCAAGCGTGTTTACCGTATACGATTTTTCACTGCGATTAATTTCAAAATCGTCCTCCTCAAAAGCACTGTTATCCGCTATGGCAATATGCGTCATTTCAAAGCGTTGTTTTGCCGTAACGTTCGCACTCTTATGAGGCGGATTGCCGTCCGTTATAAATATCACACGGTCAAGTCCGTATTCCTCCCTTGCCATTTCCGCAATTAAGAGATGTGCGTTATGGATAGGATTGAACGTACCGCCCATTATTCCTATTTTCATTTCCTCGGCAACTCGATTTTTCTGTATTTTTCTTCATCGGATTTACGATAAATTATAAACTTATTTCCGATTGCCTGCACTGGCTCCGCTCCAAGACGTTCCGCAACGTAATTGCAGGTGTCACGAGTATCAAGCATTGCAGTTTCAAGTATATGCACCTTTAAAATTTCACGTTTTGTAAGTGCTTTGTTAAGTCCGTCAATAAATGCGTCGGTAACACCTTCTTTGCCTATTTGGAATATAGGTTCAAGCTGATGCGCCATTTTTCTTAAATACGCTCTTTGTTTTCCTGTTATCATTAATATCCTCCGAAGTAATTTTTATCATAAATATACATATTTAATTATATCATTTCAATATTGTATTGTCAATAAAAAAACAGGCAATAAAAAAACCCCAAAATAACCGTCAGTTAAAGTCGAGTTTCTACCTGCTCATGCAGGTGGGCTAAATCCCGTTTACTTTATATGTCCACTGGCATTCCCGAAGGAACGGAGGCGTATACGCCATAAACGGAGATAATATCCCTTTTAAGAAGTGTTGGTAAAAAAAAGACTTTTAAACGCGAAATCTCAGGGTAATTAGCTATTTTGTTTTTCTGTTATTATAATAGCACATAATGAACAAAATTTCAATAGGAAATTTGTAGTTTTTCAAAAAAACTTACAAAACGAATTATTTTGACATTACCTCTATGGTTTTGCCGATATTATTCTTCGTTTGCCATTTCCTCATCACGTCTTAAAAATTCATTAAATGCAGCCTCAAGTCTTGCCTCATCCTCAACCATTACAAGCTCAGCCTCTTCTGACTCAACGTCACCCTCAACCTGCATAATAAGAACTTCATCATTTTCCTGACCTTCAGGAAGAACTTCAAGAAGTGCGAAATATGTTACACCTTCAAATTCAAATACATCGATTGTTTCAAATTCAATCATACAACCGTGTTCGTCTTCAAGCATTATTATGTTATTTTCCATTATAAAAATTCCTTTCTCTTTCCGTTATTTATTTTAACTATTTATATTGTAATATATACCACTTGAAATGTCAATCTATTTATTTTTTTGCGAACTTAAATATCCGTCAAGTATTATGCACGCCGCAACGGTATCCAATACATCTTTTCGTTTTTTTCCGCGTGTATTTGTTTCATTTAGAAACCTTGCCGCACCGACAGACGAAAGTCTTTCATCCCAAAATACAATTTTGCCGTCATATATTGTTTTAAGTGCGTCGGCAAATTCGTGCGTTGCGTCAACACGAAAGCCCTCACTTCCGTCCATATTTTTCGGCAGACCGATAACTATTTTTTCGGGTTTGTATTCGTCAAGTATTTCCTTTAATTCGGTCAGTAATTTTTCGGTACCTCTGTTTTTTATCGTTCTTACGCCTTGTGCCATAAAGCCGAGCAAATCACTTACCGCAATTCCCACTCTTGCGTCACCGTAATCTATTCCGAGTATTCTCATTATACTTCCTCCCTGTTAAAATCTCTTGCAAGCGATTTTATCCATTTATTTTTATTTATACGAATGACCGCCACCAAACTTTTTAATGGCTCATCACTTTTCATCAAAATCAGTACAAGCGGTACAGGCAACCTTAAAAGTGAACCTATCAGCGCAAGCGGTGTTGCAACACACCAAAGCGTAATAATTTCCGCAAACATACAAAATCTTGTATCTCCTCCGCCGCGAAGTATTCCGACAATCGTAACAGATGAAACCGATACAAATATAGTTATGAACGCAATCGTTACCATCAATTCATTTGCAAGTGCCTTTGTTTCGGGCGGAATTGTGTAGAAATTGATAACAAAATTCTTCAAAAGCAATATAACTCCGCAGGCAATAACGCCGATAACATAGCTTAAATATTTTAATGTTTTTGCTTCAACCTTTGCCCTTTCGATTTTTCCCGAACCGATAGATTTACCTATTATAATTCCTGCCGCATTAGCGATACCGAATATAACAACCGTTGAAAGCTGTTGCACCATTGACGCGATTGAATTGGCTGCAACGGGGTCACCGGCTGAATATTTAATGTGTCCGAGTATTGCCGCTTGTGCCGATACACCGAGCGACCACATAACTTCATTTATAAATACAGGCAATCCGTGTTGAAACAAGTCAAGCGCAAATATCTTGTCAAACAAGAACAAATGCTTAGGTTTAAAATTAAGACGTTTGTCAATGCAGAAAATGTATATACTTACTATCAAAAATTCAAGTATTCTTGCTGTGAGCGTTGCAATCGCCGCACCGCGAATACCCAGCGCCGGTGCTCCGAGATTACCGAAAATAAGCACCCAATTCAAAAATACGTTTGTACAGAACGATGTAATATTTACCACAACAGATATTTTCACAAGCTCTATACTTCTTATACAGCATATCATCGTATTACTTAGACCAAACAAAATATATGCAAAACCGATAATACGCAGATATGATATCCCTGCCGCAATTATTTCATCATTGTTTGAATATATCCCCATCACGGCTTGCGGGAATATAAGTACCGCAAGTGCCATAAGTGTTGAAATGACAAACGCAACTTTTAATATAATCGAATAAATAGACCGTATTGACGCAGTATCACGTTTTCCCCAATATTGTGCACTAAGTACAGTTGATGCACCCGCCAAACCGAAACAGACAAGCGATAAAATGAAAAACGGCTGATTTGCAAGCGATGATGCTGACAAAAACACACCCGTATCGTCTGCTCGTCCCAACATAATCGTATCCATCATACTTGTCGCAAAACTGATAAGATTTTGCAGTGCAATCGGTATTGTTATTGTGAGCAGATTAATATAAAATCTCTTTTCCTTTACTATATGCAATTATTTCCCCTCCTATTTGTTGCATAATAGTAATATTATACACGCAAACTACATTAATGGCAAGTATTTTCTTGACTATTTTCTTTTAAAAAGGTATAATTTATCTATAAAACACTTAAAAGTTTGAGGTGATTTCTATGACAAAGAAAATGCTTTTTATTTTTAATCCACATTCGGGTAAAGGGCAAATAAAAAATCATCTTCTTGATATTCTCGATAAATTTGCCAAAGCCGAATATGATATTACAGTCCGTCCGACTCAAGAACGTTTGGACGCATATAATTATATAAAAAATAACGGTGATAAATTTGACAGAATTGTTGTATCAGGCGGTGACGGCACTTTAAATGAAGCAGTAAAAGGACTTATGGAATTTGACGCCGACAAAAGACCTTGTCTTGGATATATCCCAACAGGCACAACAAACGACTTTGCCTCTACTCTTGAATTGCCGAAAAGTATAGCGAAGTCGTCCGATATTGCCGTAAACGGCGTTCCGTTTAAATGCGATATCGGTAAGTTTAACAGTACGACTTTTAACTATGTAGCCGCATTCGGTGCATTTACCGATGTCCCTTACGATACACCGCAGGAAACAAAAAACATTCTCGGTCATACCGCATATGTTTTGGAGGGTATGAAACGACTTTCTTCCCTTCCGTCTTATCACGTTAAAATAAAATACGATAACGGCGAATTTGAAGGCGATATATTCCTTTGTATGATTTTAAACGCAACCTCCGTTGCGGGATTGCATAAAACAAAACAACTTAAAAATGTAGATTTGAATGACGGATTGTTTGAAATGCTCGTTTTTAAACGTCCGACTAATCTTATCGAATTTCAAAATATTCTTATTAATCTTATGCGCGGAGAAAATTCCGGCGATGAATATTTGTTTGCAAAATCTTCGTATTTTGAATTTGAATGTGATGAGAATATTAAATGGACCCTTGACGGCGAATACGGCGGCAATCCTAAACATACCGTCATAAATGTTGTGCCGTCCGCTGTGACTTTTATCGTTGATAAAACGCATAATATGTTGAAAGAATAAAAAAATTTAATTTTTTTATAAAAAAGTATTGACAAATCAACTTTTCACTGCTATAATATATTATGTTGTTTGCAGATGTGGCGGAATTGGCAGACGCGCTAGACTTAGGATCTAGTGTCACCGACGTGGGGGTTCAAGTCCCTTCATCTGCACCATACCGAGTGTTCTTACAGAACTTTAAAGTTTTTGTATGTCACTCGGTTTTTTTTATTATTTTTTTCAGTATGAAGATGCTCCGGTGTCAGGCAATCCAACTACTTTGTGAATTTATCGCAAGCAAAAACCGCTCGTCAATAAAGGCATTTCACCTCTATTCCGAGCGGTCTTTTTTCTCATTATTTATGAGAGGAATTTCAATATTTTATTTTAAGTTTTCAACCATACGCATAAATACTGAAGCAGCCTGTGCTCTTGTCGTGTTTGCTTTCGGTGCAAAGCTACCGTCTGTATTACCTGTCATAACGGACTTTTCAGCCGCCCATATTACAGCGTCCTTTGCATAATCCGAAATATTGTCGTTATCCGTATAAGATATGTTGCTGCTTGTAGTTATGTTATATCCTTTAAACGCTGCATAGCGATAGATAATCGCCGCCATCTGTTCACGGGTAATTGGCTCGTTCGGAGCAAAACAATCTTCAGAAATACCCAAAACAATACCGTTTTCATTCGCCCAAGCAACTGCACTTTCGTAATAGCTGCCGCTTTCAACATCAGTAAAAGCACATTTTCCCGTCTGTGGCTCATTTTCCATACGATAGATAACCGTTACAAACATCGCTCTGGTAACTTCGCTGTCAGGTGCAAATTCTGTGTTTGATATGCCCTTCATCAAGTCATTTTCATACGCGTATTTCACCGAATCGTAAAACCAGTCATTTTCCTTAACATCGGTAAACGGATTTTTCCATTCACCGTTATCCTTTTCCGTCCATTTCGCATATAGCGTGAAGTTCTTTGTTACCTTTTCAGTAAAATCATATTTTGTTTTGAGTCCCTTATCGGTATACCAGCCCTCAAAGTCAAATCCGTCCTTTATCGGCGATTCCGGCTCTTTTATAACACTGTTTTTTGTAACGGTTTTGCTTGCAATATCATTACCGCCGTTTGTTTCAAATGAAACGGTATAACGTACATTACCGCCTCCTCCTCCGTTACCGCCACTTGATTTCGTCCAGTTAGCGGTTACGGTTACGGCTTTACTCGGCATTGTAAATGTTGTTTCTGCCGACTTGCTGTCCGCAAACTGTACACCGTCGTCTGTCGTCCAACCGCTGAATTTATATCCGCTGCGTTCGCCGGCCTTAATCGTTACCGTTTCACCCTCTGAATATTCTCCGCTACCCGAATTTTCCGCATAGCTGTCATTTACCGTTACGGTGTTTGATATTTTCTTTATAACAAGTGCAGTCTGCGGTGTTGAAGTATTTCCGGCAAAATCCTGTGCACAAAGCATAATAACACCGCTTGTTTGACTTTCATAGAGTTTTCCCGAAACAGCAAACTTACCGTCACTGCCTGCAACAACTTCTTCATTATCGCCGTACATAATTCTGCTACCCGCATCTGATATTCCTGTTATCGTATAGTCGCCGCTTTCATTGTCTGCATAAAATATATCAGATGAAAGCGTCAGAACAGGCGGTTCTTTATCCATATTAATAAGTAGGAATACACTTGTTACATCCTTGCCGGAAATACCGTCAATCTTGAACATCAAACTTCCCTCAAATTCCGGAATTGCAAAGGTGTTTTCACCGTTTTCGTTTGGTATTGGGTCATTTGTGTCCATTCTTGTCAGTTTAAATGTCGCATCAGCGTCCGATCCGCTTACAGACAAAGTATTGTCACCGTCGCCGATATACGCGTGATAAACGCCGTTTTCATCGGCAGTGCATTCGTTACCGTTCATCGAAAGTACTATATCCATAGGTGTATATTTAGGAAGAAATTCGCCTGTGGATTCGGTTTCCTTACTGTAATACTTTCCGTTTTCCGATTTTTTGTATGCACGAACACCGACTTTATATGTCTTATCAGGCAACAATTTCTCGGCAGGAACAGACTCCGCGGTATCTCCGTTTTCATTTACACGAACGCCGTTTCCCCCGACAGTTAGTGCCATATCAACCGCTGTCGTGTCTTTATCCAAATCATATCCAAATCCTGTGTCTGTCCATTCTCCGTCTTTTTCCTCATAAATTCTCACACCATAACCGTCAACATTGTCTGACGCATTCCACTCCGCACGCATTACCTCATTTCCTGATGTTTGCAGAGTAACATCTGTCGGTGCGGACGGTTCGTTTACATTGGTATATGCAACTTTTGTATTAAACGCTTGATTATCAATAGCAATAAGTGCGTCTTCCTCCTTACCGTCACCGTTAAGATCTGCTTGCTTTTTCGTCATAAGAAAGGCTGTTACATAATATTCACCTGTCGGTGCTATCGCACCCGATGAAGGAACTGAAAGTTCAATATTTGAGGTATCACTGATTTCCTGTTCTGAAATCATATAGTCCGCTCCGCCTTCTTCGTTTGAAAAATAAGTGCGGATAACGTAAGGCGCATTATCCACGGCGTACTTCACCTCACCGGAAATTTGATTGTCGTTCAGTGTCAGTGCCAACTTTTCAAACGGCTCAACAGAAAATGTCTTTTCATCGGTAAAGGTCAACCCGCCTGCATCAACGATATACTTTCCGTCTTCTTTAAGTCGCAGAAGAGCCAGACGATATTTTTTGCCGTCAGCGTTTGTTTTTTCCATATCTGCAATAGTTGTCGCGCTGACATCTTCGTCAGGATTAAACTGACTGTCATCAGTCATCCAGTCGATATTAAGCTCAGCGTTTCTGTCATTGAAAATCTTTAGGTTCTCTTTGATCTGCTCCTCGGTTAGATTTCCGTCAAAGGCAAGTACGATATACGGTGCTTCGTCTGTACCGGCACTTGCTGAGATTTCCGTCCGACTCACGCCGGTGTTTGCAAGCACAAAGTTCTCATCACGCACCGCCGCAAAATTCGCATCGCTGTCTTCCGCAAGCATACTTACAACCGGTGACACACCTTTATCCGCCCAGTTCCATTCAGGCATATAACCTAACATCTTAAACTCAATATCCCAGCCGCCGCCTTTACGGAAGTCGGTCTCTACGATTTTCGGCACAAGTACCCATGCTCGCGCGCTGGCTAACCAACCGCCCACCTCAGCCACCACGCCAAGGTACACATCGACATTTTGGAAGGCTTGCTTCATACCCTCCTCAACTGTTACGTTTCTGATTGGGAATGCCGTCTGACCGCCTACGATCAGATTAATATTTCCGACGTTAAACCCTTTGCCGGCAAGGACGGGACTACTTTTCGGAATCTGCACTCTGCCTGCAACCGTTCCGTTTGCACCGATTGCAAGATACAGATAATCCTTGCTGTTATTCACTCCGCCGAAAGCACCCAATTCAATAGAAGAATCAAACGTTATAACGTCTATCTGTTTACTCGGCAGATTTAATGCAAGCTCCTTTGAGCCTCCGAAATAAATACCTTCATATGTATTACCTTTATAACTGCGTTCTTGTCCGTTTAATTTTAAGGAATAGCCGAAGCTGTCGACAATCTGCGTTGCCGTGCCTGCACCTACAAGATTAACATCGGTTGCTTTTAGTGAAATCTCGCTCGGTCCTATAATAACGTTACCTGTTCCTTCAATAAGATGCAGATATGTTCCCGTCAATGCACCACGTAATTTAATAGGAGGAATGGCAAGATAATT
>ENA-ORUN01003282-ORUN01003282.1-human-gut-metagenome-genome-assembly--contig:-NODE-3282-length-11710-cov-2.546289_pt1 | contig 11710 bp, 9 predicted proteins | sample MGYA00242080_ERZ509209 | MGnify/ENA primary metagenome ERZ509209 (study PRJEB26280, sample SAMEA2338786) | human gut metagenome | biome: human gut; feature: human-associated habitat; material: faeces... | reverse complement strand
TAGTGCTGTTCCGCAGCCACGGAATTACCAGAGATCCAGACCTGATGACGAGAAATGAGGGACCGTGGTTCTATCAGCAGCTCGATCTCGGCTATAATTACCGCATGACGGATATCCAGTGTGCGCTCGGCTGCAGTCAGATGCGGAAGCTGGACCGCTTCCTTGCGCGCAGAAGGGAGATCACAAAGCGCTACGATGAGGCGTTTGCGGACTGCGCGAATATTGTGACGCCGTATCAGCTGCCGGAGACGAACAGCGGATGGCATCTCTATATCATACAGGTAAAGAACCACGACAGAAAGACCGTGTTTGAGCAGCTTCGGGAGAACGGCATCGCAGTGAATGTCCATTATATTCCGGTGTACTATCATCCGTACTACCAGGAGCACGGTTTCAAAGAAGTGCATTGTCCAGTGGCGGAGGAAGTCTACTCGCACATCATCAGCCTTCCGGTTTATCCGGGGCTTACCGACGAGCAGCAGGATACGGTCATTGAAACGGTGAAGCGGCTGACAAAATAGTTTGCGGATGGTGTGGGAGAGGCAGATCATCAGAAAACAGCAGGAGAATAGAACGGGATGGGATATGCAGGATTAAAGCAACTTATTGAGCAGAATGCGTGGAGGGAAGCCGGAAGAGAACTCGGGCAGTATATGAACGGGGAATGGGATGATGAACTCGCCGTGCTGGCAGCAACGGTTTTCTCTGCGCTGGGCGACTGGGAAGGCGCCTATACCTGTATCGCGCAGGGGCTGCAGTATAATTACAGAAATTATGAACTGTATCTGCTGCTGGGCAATTATTATGAGCGCAAAAATTGCAATCAGGCGTGGCTCTGCTATGAAAATGCGCTCTATTATTGCAGCGATGAAGACGATCGCAGGATCATACAGCAGCACAAAGAACGTGTACAGCAGGATGACCGGTGGTGCGTGCATAAGGTTTCGATCGTGATATTGACGTATAATCTCAAAGACATGAATATGCAGTGTATCGGCAGCATCCGGGACACCTGCGATCCGTCGAGCTACGAGCTGGTCGTGGTGGACAATGCATCTACAGACGGCACGCTGGAATGGCTTCAGGAGCAAAAAGATATTACACTCGTGAGCAACCAGGAAAACAAGGGCTTCCCGGCAGGGTGCAATCAGGGAATCAAGGCGGCAGAGCCGGAAAATGATATCCTTCTTCTGAACAATGATACGATTGTTCTGCCCAATTCTATTTTCTGGCTCAGGATGGGGTTATATGAGGAGGAACGGATCGGCGCCACGGGAAGCATGTCAAACAGCGTGATCAACGGGCAGAGAATTGAGGCGAAGCTTGCCGGTGTGGAGGAATACATAACATACGGCACGGCAATGAATATCCCCATGGAAAATGCGCTGGAGAAAAAGACCTGGCTGGTAGGATTTGCGATGCTGCTGAAACGGAAGGCGCTGGATGAGGTCGGACTTCTGGATGAACGGTTTTCCCCGGGGCAGAACGAGGATGTAGATCTGTGCATCCGGCTGAATCTGGCGGGGTGGCAGATGCGCCTCTGCCACAATAGTTTTATCGTGCATTACGGTCATGGAAACGGCAGGAACTCGGATATCTGGAAGCAGACGTTCTCAGTTACAAGTGAGAAGTTCCGGGAAAAATGGGGCTTCGATATGTCCTATTATACCTACAGCAGAAAAGAACTGATTGCGATGATTTCCGAACCGAAAGAGAGCAGAATACGCGTGCTGGAAGTGGGATGCGGATGCGGTGCAACGCTTGCGCATATTGCGTATGAGTGGCCGGACGCGAAGGTAAGCGGAATTGAGGTCCAGGATGACATTGCGAAAATCGGTGCAAATTATCTGGATATCCGGCAGGGAAATATTGAGACCATGCAGATCCCGTATGAAAAAGATACGTTTGACTATATTATACTGGCGGATGTGCTGGAGCACCTGCATGATCCGGAGCGGATTCTGCAGAAATTACTGCCCTATCTGAAGGCGGACGGCAGTATTCTGTGCAGTGTTCCCAATATTTTAAACCGCCATGTAATCAGCGACCTTCTGCGCGGAAAGCTGGAGTACCAGGACGCAGGAATTTTAGACCGCACGCATCTGCGTTTTTTCACAATGGACAGTATTGTGAGGGTATTTGAACGGTGCGGAATGGAAGTCACACAGATGATGGCGACCTATGATACGGAAGAGCTGGATGCGGAAGCGGAAGAATTGATGAACGCACTGTATCAGATTCCGCATATTGCGGACAGACAGTTGTTTCAGGTGTACCAGTATGTTTTCCGGGCGAAAAGGGAGCGGGAGGCGGAATGAAAAAAGTAAGTGTAATTGTACCCTGCCACAATGCGGCGAAATGGCTTCCGCAGTGCTTTCTGTCGCTGGTGCAGCAGTCGATCGGAATCGACGGGCTGGAGCTGATTTTTGTGGATGATGCATCGGATGATGAGGGCGCGACATGGGCGTTGCTGGAGGAATTTGAGCGCGCGTATCCCGAGAGCATCATGATTATCCATCTGGAAGAAAATCTGCGACAGGGAGGTGCCCGGAACGTGGCGCTCGGTTATGCGACGGGGGAGTATCTTGCGTTTGTCGATGCGGATGATTTTGTGGAGAAGGATTTTCTTGAGAAGGTATACCGGCGTGCGGTGGAGAGCGATGCCGATATCGTACAGTTTGATTATGTTTACTATACGGAAAGACTTGGAAAAATGGCGTCGGGAAGGACGGCCGCGGATGAGAGCATCCAGATTCAGACAAAGGAGGAGCGGAAGCGTTTCCTTATCAGCGAGAAGATCACCTACGGCTGTTGGAACAAGCTGTACCGGAGATCGCTTGTCGAGCGGGCGGGCGTCCGTTATGCCGAGCATGTCATTTATGAAGAACCGCTGTTTGTGTATCCGCTGCTGTTCTACGGAAACCGCTTTGAAATCATGGCGGAAGCTTTTTACTGCTACCGCCAGAATGAGGTGGGAACCATGCGCAGGGATATGCGTCAGATGACAACGCTGCAGATGCATGCAGATGTGCAGCTTGCCGTGTGGCATTTTATGAAACAGACACCGTTTTTCCGGGAGTATTATGAGGAGATCAAGCTGTATTTTCTGCATACGTATTTCTATGAGACGCTGCTGTTTGCGGTGCAGCGCGGATTTGAAGTGCCGTATTCCATGTATGAGACGCTGCGGGATACCGTAAAGGCGGAGGTGGCAGACTATAGAGAGTCTCCCTATGCGGCGATGATCCCCAGGCAGATGGAGCTGTACCGGATAGAGAATGAAGCGGAAAATAGAGAAAGTATACAGAAGCGGGTAAAGGCATTTATAAGTAAAATGTGAAAAATACTTGCGAAAAGTGTTTGGAAGTTATGCTGTGATGAAGGGAGAAAGAAGAATGTATGAAGAGTTAATTGCAGAAATGAATCCTCGCCCTAAATTTAATCTGCAGTGGTATAAGAACGAAGATTTATATTCGGATGGCGAGGTAGAAGATTTTATAATTAAGATAATTGCAGAAAATAGACCGGAAGACTACAGCAATGCTGTCTATGAGCAATTTAATTGGCCGATATATTATCATTTGTCGCCGTTGCGAAAAAATATTCTAAATTGGTACAAATTCAAACCAGATAGCAGTGTATTGGAAATTGGCTGTGGCATGGGTGCGATTACGAATGTATTGTGCGATGAATGTAAGGATGTTACGGCAGTGGAACTCTCAAGAAAACGTGCGACAGCAACGCTTCTACGATGCCGTGAAAAGGAAAATCTTGAGATTATCGTTGGAAATTTGAATGATATTGAATTTGAAAAAAAATTTGATTATATTACACTGATAGGCGTTTTGGAATACCAGGGGACTTATACGGAATCAACAAATCCGTACATGGACTTTTTGGTTAAGATTAAGCAGTTGCTGAAACCAGATGGGAAATTGCTTGTCGCAATAGAGAATCAGTACGGTTTAAAATATTGGTGCGGAATGCCAGAAGATCATGTTGGAATACCGTTTGAAGGGATAAATCAGTATAGGGATGTTGAGAGAGGGGTAAGGACATTTTCAAAAACAGCGTTGGACACATTGATTAAGGAAAGTGGCTTTCATAATACCTATTTTTATTATCCATATCCTGATTACAAATTGCCTACAGTTATTTATTCACAGGATGTTTTACCAAGTAAGAAAGACACGATAAATTCTGAAAATTTCAGGGATTATAGCTCGGCTGATAAAAATACATTAATTGCAAATGAGAAAAAGCTTTATATGGATATTGTAGAAAACGGAGTATTCGAGTTTTTTGCAAATTCATTTTTGGTGGAGTGCTCCGACAGCAGTCAGCTAGGGGAAATAACGTTTGCGAGATTAACAAGCGAACGCAAGGAACAATATCGAATGGCAACAAGATTTACGAGGGATAGCACCGTTGAAAAGAAGCCGCTTACGATGTTATGCGCACAGACACATGTAAGGCAACTGTTCAAAAATGTAAATATTCTGAAACAAGCGGGTATAAAAATAGTAGAATATAGGGCTGATAATGGGATGGTGGTCAGTGATTATATTGAAAAACCGCTTTTGGAAGACGTAATTTTAAACGCGTTAAAAGAAGGGAACACCGATGAAATTTATAGATTGATAGACTTGATGTATGGGGAAATATTGCGATCTTCTGAACAAATTTCATGGAAGGATAACATATTATATACACTGGATCTGGGAATAGAAGAGAACGAGGAATTATTTGGACCAATATTAAAAATCGGTTTTCTGGATATGAGTTTTAGAAATGCATTTTATTGTGAGGGAGAAATACTTTGGTTTGATCAGGAATGGGTTCTGGAGGCAGTGCCAGCTAAATTTATTTTATACTATGTATTGACATGGTTGTATTATTCATATCCTCAGTTGGAGGAAGGGTGTCCAGCTGCGGAGATAATTGCACGTTATCATATGCAGGATGCTTGTGAAGCATTTGAAAAGTTCCGGGAATTGTTTGGATACTTAGTGTCCGATGAGGCACAGGTTATGATGGGAAGAGCATTCAGCATTGATAGTACAATGGATTATATTTCAAATGTTAAGAAGCTTATGAAATAAAAAGTTGAAAGTAGTGGAAGTGTTATGCTAAAGAAACAGCACGGATGATTCGATATAAATACCAGAAGTATATCAAAAATCTCAGGGAAGAGGTAGAATAACATGGTGGTTAATCATAATATGGCGGCAATCTGTGAGAGCAGGCAGCTGCGCTATAACGTGAAGAAGATGGAGAAATCTTCCAAAAAGCTTGCGACAGGGTACAAGCTGAACACAGCAAATGATGATGCGGCAGGCTTGCAGATATCAGAGACGATGCGGCATCATGTGAAAGGGCTGAACAAAGCCTCCCGGAATTCACAGGATGGCATCAGTATGCTGCAGACGGCGGATGCAGCGCTTCAGGAGACACAGGACGTCCTGGATCGTATGGTGGAGCTGACGACGCAGGCAGCCAATGACATCAACACAGACTCGGACCGCAGGGCTATTCAGGATGAGCTGGATCAGCTGAACAAGGAAGTGGACCGTATCGCCTATACGACGCACTTCAATCAGCAGTATATGCTGGCAGAGGGAACGCCGCAGGCGGCACCGGGATATTACCGCATACAGTCCGGAGCACTGAACGGACAGGCGATAGATATCCATTTTGTAAATGCGAGCAAGGAGAGCCTCGGCACAGACAAAGTGAATGTATCTTCGCATGCGAAGGCGTCGGAATCCATCACGATGGTTCAGGATGCGATTGAACAGGCGGCACTCTGGAGAGACGAGTTCGGCAGCCAGCAGGAGCGTCTGGAACATGCCGTGCGCAATACGGACAACACATCAGAAAATACGCAGAGTGCGGAGTCCGGGATCAGGGACACCAACATGAATATGGAGATGGTATTGTATTCGACCAACCGGATTCTGGTGCATGCATCCCAGAGTATTCTGGCACAGTATAATGATGATGCAAAATCAGTGATTGAGATTTTGAAATAGTCAGACACGATAAAGAGATAAGAGGGGCAGTTTGTGGATACGAATGCCCTTCCTATCTCTTTATGAGCATTTTTAAGCAGATAGGCATCTGGGATGACAGAGACATCCCGGGCGTTTGCCGGGGAACATGGAGCAATGAACAACTGGGATAAGATATGGAAGAAGCGGACTGCGGAGATTGAGAATCGCGCAACCGTATTTGAAATGTTTAAGGAATTAAAACGGGCGGACGGATTCGATACACAGGATGTGCAGGGATATTATGAGGCGTTTTTCCGGCAGTGGGAGTGCATGGCGCAGCGGATCGAGACGGGGTGTGCGGGAACGATCGGCAGTCTGTATGAGATTGGCTGTGGAAGCGGTGTGAATCTGTATCTATTTTCCGCGTTGAAGCATGTGGCGGTGCTCGGCGGTCTGGATTACTCCAAAAACCTCATCCGCATAGCCCAAAGCGTGGTGCCGGAGGCGGACGTGGGATGTGAGGAGGCGCTCAGGGTGCCGACAGAGCCGAGGTACGATGTCGTTCTGGCAGACAGTGTGTTTCAGTATTTTAATGATGCTGATTACGGGCAGAAGGTGCTGGAACGCATGTGGGCGAAGGCGGGGAAGATGGTTGTTGTCACCGAAGTGCACGATCAGGAGAAAAAAGACGAACACATGGCATACCGCCGGAAGTGTGTTGAGAATTATGATGAAGTATATGCGGGGCTGGACAAAACATTTTATACCAGGGAGATGTTCCTGCAATTTGCAGAGGAGCACGAGGGCAGATGTGAGATCGTACAACCTGATAACGAACTGTACTGGAATAACCGGTTTGTGTTTGATTGCTATTTGTATAAAGAATAATGCGTGAAGGGTGACGGTATGCAGGCAATTATTTTAGCGGCAGAAATGGGAAAACGTCTGGGAAAGCTTACTCAGAACAATACAAAATGCATGGTGGAAGTGGGCGGCGTGCGCCTGATAGAGAGAGCACTATACATTCTGGATAAGAAGAATCTGTCGAGGATTGTAATGGTCGTGGGCTATCAGTGTGAAAATCTGATGCAGTTTGTCGGCGGACTGGGAATTGATACGCCGGTAGAATACGTCATCAATGAGGTGTATGACAGAACCAATAACATATACTCGCTCTCCATGGCAAAAGACTGGCTCGTAGGATACTCTTTTGCTGGAATCGGATCTGATTTTTGAGGAAGCGCTGATTGACCTGTTGCTTGAGGATTCGCGCGAGACGCTGGCGCTTGTGGACAAGTTTGAAAACTGGATGGACGGAACATGTCTGGTTGTGGATGAGGACGACCGGATTGTCGATTTTATTCCGGGAAAGCTGTTGGAGTATTCGCAGAAGGAGCGCTATTACAAGACGGTCAATATCTACAAGCTGAGTGCAGATTTTTCCCGGAATGTGTATGTGCCGTTTCTGGAAGCGTACGCCAGGGTCATGGGGAATAACGAGTATTATGAAGCGGTAATCAAGCTGATTCTGATGCTGGATAAAAACACCATGAGGGCAAAGCGCCTGGAAGGACAGCGGTGGTATGAGATTGACGACATACAGGATCTTGATATTGCGGAGGTACTGTTTGCGGCAGATGCCGGGGAACGGTATAAAAAATTGACTTCGCGGTATGGTGGCTACTGGAGATTCCCTCATTTAAAGGATTTCTGCTATCTCGTAAATCCGTATTTTCCGCCGGCGCGCATGATGGAAGAATTAAAGTCAAACTTTGACATCCTTGTGCGGCAGTATCCGTCGGGGATGCGGGTCAACTGTCTTCTGGCGGCAAAAACATTCGGTATTTCAGAAGAACACATCGTGCTTGGAAACGGGGCGGCGGAGCTGATTAAGGCGCTGCTGGAGGAGCTTCCGGGAAAAGTGGGCGTGATCCGTCCGACTTTTGAGGAGTATCCGAACCGGTGCAGTGAGCAGTGCGTCGTTTATGACGCAAGGCAGAATGATTTTGCCTACACGGCAGAGGATCTGATCGGCTATTTTGCGGAACATCCGGTACAGACACTTGTTCTGATCAATCCGGACAATCCGTCTGGTCACTGTTTCGGGAAAAAAGAGGTGCAGCAGCTGTTGGAGTGGACAAAGGAGCGCCGCATTGCGCTGATTCTGGACGAAAGTTTTCTTGATTTCGCGGAGGATAAAGAGGCGTCGCTGCTTACGGATGAGATGCTGAACCGTTATCCCGGACTCTACATCGTAAAAAGCATTTCAAAATCCTATGGGGTGCCGGGACTGCGCCTCGGGATTCTGGCGTCGCAGGATAAGGAGCGGCTGGATCGGATAAAGAAGGCGGTGTCCATCTGGAATATCAATTCCATGGCAGAATTCTTTATGCAGATTCTTGGTAAGTATAAGAAAGATTATGAAGAGGCGCTTGTGGAACTGCGGAAAGAGAGAAAACGGTTTTACCGGAAGCTGTGCCAGATCGATGGATTGAAGGTATATCTGTCCTCGGCAAATTATTTTATGTGCGAGCTGGTCAACGGCAGGAAGAGTGAGGAACTGGCGGCAGAGCTTCTGGAAGAGCAGATTCTGATTAAGGATCTCACGGGAAAGATTGCGAACGGAAGGCAGTATGTCCGGATTGCGGTAAGAAGCCGCAGAGAGAATGAGCAGCTGGCAGAGGCATTGAAAATAAAGATTGGAATTGCAGCAGAATGCGAAAAGTACTAATATTGAAAATAGATAGCAGGAGTTTGGTACATGAGTGAAATAAAAAAACGAAGTCCGATGGTCTCAGTAATTATGTCGTCTTATAATCATGAAAGATATGTTTCGGAAGCTATAGAAAGTGTTCTTGCACAGTCTTATACAGAGTTTGAGTTTTTGATTGCAGATGATGGATCATCAGATGGAACACAGGAGAAAATAAAGTCATTTTCGGATGAAAGAATTTGTTATTTTGAATATGATGTTAATACAAGTTTCAAAACCTTAGATATGCTTAGGGAAAGAGCCAGAGGAAAATATATTGCACAGATTGGATCCGATGATGTCTGGAGAAAGGATAAGTTGGAGAAACAGGTTGTTTTTTTAGAACAGAATCCGCAGTATGCTGTATGCTTTTCCTGGATAGAGACAATTGATGAAAATTCACATATTGTTAAAGGGGAAGATTCCAAAAACAGTGATTTTAATTTGCAAAATAAGAAAGCTACGCAGTGGTTTGCACAACTGTTTTGGGGAAAGGAGAGTCTTCCTACTCCTTCCTTTATGATGAGGACAGAGTTGTTTCAGAAATATGGTGGATTTCATTTTAAGTACCGCCAGATTCATGATTATGAACTGTGGCTACGGATATTATTGAATCATGAGATATACATAATGCCAGAGCAGCTGCTTTTTTACCGTTGGCATGTTTCGGATGAACATCATAATATCAGCGCTCCTTCAACCAGAGGGGAGATATGTACATATAATGAAATGCATCATATGTTCGGAATGCTGATTGAGACGATTCCAGATGATTATTTTATAATGGCGTTTGGAGATAAACTGTTTCTCCCGGATTGTCATACACACGAGCAGATTATGTGTGAGCGTATGATCTTGCTGCTGAACCATCCAAATAGGGCAGCACAGCAGGTGGGAATCGACTTTTATCTGACCTATATAGATGATATGGAATTTTGCAGGTGCCTTGAGGAAGAATATGGTATTACACGTAAGATATTTCATGAGTTGGAAGCATCAAGAGGTCTTATGGCAGAAGTGAGCGAGCAGAGGGAGCAACTGATGCAGTGTCAGGAAATGCTGAAGAAGGTGTTACAGGGAGATGAGCAATGAGCGCATGGGAAAAGCAAAGTTTTTCAATTGAATGCCAAAGAGAGGGAATGAGCGCTTTTTTTCCGAAGGAAGGTAAGTATGACGAAAAAAAGGGGAATGTATTGTTTGTTTCGCATATTGTAGATCGTACAGGTGCACCGCTCGTTTTATTTGACTTAATGAAACATTATCAGAAAACGTATAATGTGTTTTTGGTGACAATGATGGACGGAAATCTCAGAGATGAGATTGTACAGCAAAACATACCGGTATTTATTGGGATGCCGGTTAATATGAAACACGTGATGGAAAAACTCAGGGCAGACGAATTTGAACAGATATGGATAAATACATTGATATGTCATGGCTTTGTAATGCTGTTTCAAAATACAAATATACCGGTTTTCTGGTGGTTTCATGAACCGGAACCGCTGTTTCGCCTTTACTATGAAAGGATGCCGGAATTGCCTCTATATAGTGACAACATTAAGATTGTAGCTGTCAGCAGGCTTGTGCAGAAAACAATTTTTAAGTATTATCATATAAAAAGCAAGCTTTTGCATATGCCGGTAAAGGACTTTGGGGGAGCGGAGCGGGAGCCTGAAAATAACAAAGTTATTTTTTTTATGCCGGCGCGTTTTCAGAGAACAAAGGGACATGATGTAATAGCGAAGGCAATACTGGGTATGCCGGAAGAATACCGAAAGAGAACGGAGTTTTGGTTCGCAGGCGCAAAGGATGAAAGAGAGCCAGATTATTACGAACTTATATGCAGCCTTTCGAGGGCTTATCCAGAGACGGTAAAGGTTTTGGGCGAATTATCAAGGGATTGTGTTTATGAAATATATCAGAAATGCGATTGTGTGATTGCACCGTCGAGAGAAGACGCAACACCAACCACAATCGTGGAAGGACTAATGTTTGAATGTATATGTATATGCTCAGATACGGCAGGTATTGCACAGTATTTAACAAATGGTGAAAATGCATTTATTGTTAAAAGCCAAGATGAGAGAGTATTACAGAAATGTATAGAATATGTAGTAGATCATAAAAAGGAACTGGATACATTAAGAAAAGCTGGAAGACAGGTATTTTTGGATAATTTTGAGGAAAGTATTGTCTGGAATCAGCTGAGGAAACTTACAACAGGGAGGTAATGTCATGCAAATCGTAAAATACGCATTTCAGCAGCACGGTGATGAACGCGGAATGTTGGTGGCGCTGGAAGAGTATAATGATATTCCGTTTGAGATCAAGCGCGTTTATTACATGTATGATACCAAGGAAGGAGTTACCCGGGGTTATCACGCGCACAAATCACTGGAACAGATTCTGATCTGTATTCACGGTTCCTGTAAGATTCGTTTGGATAACGGGAGAGAGAAAAAGATTGTCTCTCTTGAAAAGCCATATGAGGGTCTGTATGTTCCGAATAACATGTGGAGAGAGATGTATGACTTTTCACCGGATGCAGTCTTAATGGTGCTTGCATCAGAGATATACAAAGAAGAGGATTATATTCGGGATTATGACACGTTTTTAAAGATGGTGAAAGAAGGGCCGGAAGATGCATGAGATACCATATCTGAATCTGAGAGGAATTCATGATAATATAAAAGAAGAACTGGATCAGGCTTACCGGGAAGTGATGGATCGTGAATGGTTTATTGGCGGAGAGGCGGATCGCAGATTTGAGCAGGAGTTCGCAGCGTATTGCGGGGCGAAAGCATGTGTGGGAACTGGAAATGGACTGGATGCAATCCGCCTGATTTTGCTTGCATATGGGATTGGAGAAGGGGATGAGGTAATCGTTCCTGCCAATACCTTTATTGCGACGGTGCTTGCGATTACATATGTTGGTGCAAAGCCGGTATTCGTAGATGCGGATGCA
>ENA-ORUN01003259-ORUN01003259.1-human-gut-metagenome-genome-assembly--contig:-NODE-3259-length-11791-cov-3.487645_pt1 | contig 11791 bp, 5 predicted proteins | sample MGYA00242080_ERZ509209 | MGnify/ENA primary metagenome ERZ509209 (study PRJEB26280, sample SAMEA2338786) | human gut metagenome | biome: human gut; feature: human-associated habitat; material: faeces... | reverse complement strand
GATGGAAGATGAGGGCGAAATCTATGAGAGTATCGAAGATATTTGGCCGGATTACCCTAGTAAGGAGGATTTTTTCTTTAACGAGGAAGAGTATTAATTTATAAATGACCGAACATATAAAATTCCCGATAACTTTATCACAAGTTATCGGGAATTTTTTATTGATGAACATCGTTTTTGGTATTTCTATTTTCTAACTCGTCTCAGAATATTCTGCATTTCGTAGACTATTTCGGGGTGTTGGTCCGCAAGGTTTTCCTTTTCATATTCTCTAACTCTCATGTCATAAAGTTGAGGAGTTTTCAAATTTCCAGTCTCTACTTTTGGGCCCCAGGTAATCATGGCAGGTCCATCGTTTGGTTCAATATATTTCCAATTTTTGGTACGTACAGACATGGTTGAAGATTCTTCTATAATCCATGGGCGATCCGTTTGATCCTTTCCGAGCCATGTGTTTAAGCGGTTCTGGCTATCTGGCGCACTTCCTTTTGGTAATTTTGCATTGATTAGAGCAGCCATTGATGCAAACCAGTCGATTTGTGATACTAAGGCGTCGGAAATTTGCGAACCGGGGATTTCTTTCGGCCAACTGACAATTGCAGGTACCGCCGTTCCTCCTTCAAATGCGCTGTATTTATTACCACGAAAAGGACCTGCAGGACTATGTCCGTTAAGCAATTCCTCAGCATGGTCATCATAACCGTCGTCAACTACCGGACCATTGTCACTAGAGAGGATAATTAATGTGTTTTCTCGTAATCCCCGTTCTTCAAGAGCTGCTATTATTTGTCCCACTGTCCAGTCAAATTGGGCAATAGCATCACCACGTACTCCCATTTTATTCTTACCTCTAAAACGTTCATGTGGAAAACGTGGTACATGTACGTCGTTTGTAGCAAAATACAAGAAAAAAGGCTGGTTTTTGTACTTGTCGATAAAATCAATAGCATGTGCGGTGATGGAGTCGGCTATATTTTCATCTTTCCATAATGCTTTGCCACCACCTTTCATGTATCCTATGCGACCAATTCCGTTGACAATAGCCATGTCGTGCCCATGACTATGTTTCATATTGTACAACAGTTCCGGATGGTCTTTCCCTAATGGTTCGCCAGGGAATGGCTTTTGATAACTAACCTCAATAGGAGCAGAAGGATCGTAGTTGGCTACTTTACCGTTTTCAATAAACACGCATGGTACGCGATCCGCTGTGGCTGCCATAATATAGGAATAATCAAATCCCAAGTCTCCCAGTGCTGTAGGTAGTGGAGCATTCCAGTCTTGCATGCCCGATTTGTCACCCAATCCTAAATGCCATTTGCCGATAGCGCCGGTGATATATCCGGAATTCTTAAAAACATCTGCCAGCGTGTAAGTTTCAGGTCGGATAATCATACCAGCATTACCTGCTGCCACACCGGTTCCCGGTACACGCCACGCATATTTTCCAGTGAGCATGGAGTAACGTGAAGGAGTACTTGTTGCCGCAGTGGCGTGCGCATTGGTGAATTGGACACCACTTTCTGCCAATTGGTTTACATGGGGAGTTTGTACGTTTTTGGCTCCATAGCATTCGAGGTCACCATATCCCAGATCATCTGCATAGATAAAAATGACGTTTGGCTGCTTTTGAGGATTTGTTTTGGTTTTGAGCTTTTCGCTTTGTGCCGGACCTGTAACCGCCCGCCAATAGGCTTGCAACTGGCGAAAGAAAAGCTAATAATGCATACTGTTTCATGGATATATTTATTTATAGGTTTTAAGGTAACTTATACCTTTGTGTCTTATTAATAAATACGTATATTTTTAGCCCAGCACTATATCAAACCCAGTTAAAACTAGTTAAAACGCAGAATGTCTCTTATGGTATCGTAATGAAGAAAATAAATAGGTTCAAATTCTTTTTTATGAATTTTAAAGCAAAGTAGATATTACGTTCTACCGCCTTCTCGCTAATGTCAAGTTGTTCTGCTATTTCTTTGTTTGTCATTTGTTGTTTCCTGCTCATGATAAAAACCTCTTGTTGTCGTGGTGGAAGTAAAGAAACTAATTTCCATATATATTCCAGTAGATCCTTAACTTCAAGCGTCTCATCAGATATAGCAATTTTCTCAGCAACCTCAAGAGCAGTAATTTTCATCGTTATCTTATTCAGACTTTTACGGAAGTAATCAAAAATTGTGTTACGAGTCATAATAAAGAGTAATCCGTCTATGTCTTTGTTTTCGTTGATTGATGCACGCGATTCCCATAATTTGATAAAGACCTCTTGTACTGCCTCTTTTATTTCCTCGTCATCATTCAGATAAATCTCTGAAAATCTGTATACTTTCCGCCAATAATGATCATATACAAAGGTAAATGAGGTTTCGTCTCCTTGTTTTAATTTTGCTAAAACAGATGTTTTCTCCATATACGTGCATAATTATAATTGTTTTGCAAAGATAAGAAAAAGAGGACTGGTTAGCGTTCTAAAGAACTGCTTTCTGATTTTTCGAAAAAAAGTTCAATGCAATGTAGGGATAGACATAAAAGTTTCGTATTTAATATTAGAGACGTTTGTTTTATAATGAAAATGAAAAATGTGAAAAAGATAGATATGAATAAGAAACTATATGAACAAATCAAAGCTTTATTAGCAGACAAACTGGATGAAAAAGAACAAAAGGAACTATTTCATCATCGAGAGTTTGAAGAAAAAATGCACCTGCAATGGAATATGGATCGACAAAAAGAACTTGACGATGAAGTAGGGCGAAAGATGTGGAAAATGGTAAGACAGAAATGTCTCGATTGCCGACAGCAGAAGAAGCATGTTTATATACCATATTGGCTATCTGTGGCTGCCGTAGCTCTTGTTCTGCTACTTGGAGCAACTTGGATGTATTTCTCCGGAAATAAGGTAAATGGGGCGAAAGATGCTTTTGTAGAAGTTGTATCAAAAGAAGGACGTCTATATATGCTGCCTGATAGTTCACGAGTTTGGATGCATCCGGGAAGTTCTATCCGTTATCCGGAGAATTTTGTTCAGAATAGAAAAGTGTGGTTGAAAGGAAATTCCCATTTTGATGTTTATAAACAGGATGGCAAACATTTTATCGTATACATTGATAGGGCTTTTGTAGAAGTAAAAGGTACTTCTTTTTTAATTAATCAGGAACAGGCAAATATTTCTAAAGTCACTTTGTTTAGTGGTAAAGTCGATTTTACGATAGTAGGTACTGAGCATACTATTGAGATGAAACCTTCGCAAGAATTGACCTTCAACGCGGAGAAGGCAAGCGTGAAAGTGGATGAAATGCAAGGAGTGAAATGGAAAGATGGTAATTATGAATTTACAAATGTTGATTTAAGTTCATGGATTGAGATTGTAGGAAGAATATATAATGTAAAAATATCATTGGAACACGGACAGGCAACCAAGAATCTGTTAAATGGGCGTCTACGTTACAATGAGTCATTGGAAGAAGCTATTGAAAAAATGTGCTTCAGTACAGGGTGGCGATATAGAAAGGAAAATGGAGAATATATCATATTCCGTTAAAGGTATACTATAATATGTTTGTATAATTTTTTAATGTTAATCTTTTAATTATTTAGTATGGAAGAAAAGCAGCAGCATGGCAGGTGGAAGTACCTCATGTGCATTTGGTTTGGAATCTTTTGTTTCCCATTGATTGCAATAGCAGCACAGGGAGTCATAAAGGTGAAAGGGTATTTTAGTGAAGTACAAGCTATCCGTCAGATCGAAAAAAACAGTAATTATGTGTTTTTTTACGATGCAGCGGATTTGGATGAAGTAAAGCGCAAAAACATTGACTGCCAAGGTACGATTGAAAAAGTATTGTCAGTTGTATTTGAAGGGAGTAATGTTAACTATTTAGTCCGGGGAGACGAAGTTGTACTGAAAGTGAATAAACAGAGTGTACAGCAGAAAGGAGAGAAAAGAGTCGTCACGGGTGTGGTTACAGACGCCATAGACGGCGAGCCGTTGGTAGGTGTGAACATTGTTGTGAAAGGTCAGAAAAGTGGAACTATCACGGATTTGAATGGTAGATATTCTATTTCTGTGAGCGGAGACAAAGCCGTACTGGTCTTCTCGTACATTGGTTACCAGAAACGTGAAGCTCCGGTAGAAGATTTAGGGGTGGTTAATGTCACGATGTCCGGAGAACAGCAGACGTTGAACGAGGTCGTTGTTGTAGGTTCCGGAGTACAAAAGAAAGTGAGTGTGACAGGGGCTATTACAAATGTGAAAGGAGATATTTTACGAATGCCGACTTCACAATTAAGTACTTCGTTTGCCGGTAAGCTGGCAGGTGTGATTGCTACCACTAAAACAGGAGAGCCGGGTTCTGGGGCTGATTTTTATATTCGCGGTATTTCTACTTTTGGCGGGCGTACAACACCGCTTATATTATTGGACGATGTAGAAATTTCAGTAGCTGATCTGAACTATGTGCCGGCGGAAAATATCGAGAGTTTCTCCATTTTAAAAGATGCTTCTGCAACTGCAATTTATGGTGCACGCGGTGCAAATGGTGTAATGATAATCTCGACAAAGGGAGGTGATTACAATATGAAGACGAAAGTTAATGTTAGTGCGGAGAACTCTTTCAATATCATGTCCGATTTTCCTGAGTTTGTAGATGGTCCCAGATATATGGAACTTTACAATGAAGCTGACCTGTCGAGAAATCCGAATAAATCGAAAGATCAATTATTGTATTCGGACAGACGGATCCAGTTGACCCGTGACGGGGTAAATCCTTATGTATATCCGAATGTGGATTGGCAGGATGTCATTTTCAAAAAGATGACAATGACGCAGCGTGCCAATATCAATGTATCGGGAGGAGGTACAAAAGTGAAGTATTATATGAGCTTGAATGTCAGCCACGATAGTGGTTTGCTGAATACGGAGAAAGCTTATTCGTGGAACAATAATATTAATATCATGAATTATACGTTCCAGAATAATATCTCCTATAAGTTGACCCCCACAACGACAATCAGGATGAATATGAATGCTCAGATCCGTCAGAACAAAGGGCCTAATATCAATAGTGCTGATTTGTTTAAAATGATTCTGACGACTACTCCGGTAACTTTCCCTGCAACTTATCCTGCGCAACCGGGTGATACGTATATCCGCTATGGGTCTGATTATCAGAGTTCGGACTATCTTTATCCTAATCCTTATGCGCAGATGATGACTTCTTATAAGGAGCAGAATGCGAATACATTGAATACAGTCATTAAAGTGGAGCAGGATTTTGGGTTTGTAACAAAAGGATTGAAGGCAAATATTTGGGTAAACTTTAAAAACTGGTCCAGCAGTTCCTACAATCGTTCCATTACTCCTTATCTTTTCAGAGTTGTGGGATACAGTGAAGATAGTCCGTTGGAATATGACTTGGAACGTATTCAGGAAGGTGCAGACTATATAGCACAGTCGGATATTGCCAGAAGTTCGGATCAGACATTTGAATTTCAGGGAAATATCAGTTATAATCGTCAATTTGGTTTGCACAATGTCGGAGGTATGTTGATGTACCGGCAAAGGGAATACAGAAGTGATGTGCTTCCTAATCGTAATCAAGGAGTCTCAGGACGTTTCACATATGATTACGGACAACGTTATCTGGCTGAAATCAACTTCGGTTATAACGGTACGGAACGTCTTGCCAAGAAGAAGCGTTTCGGTTTCTTCCCGGCAATGTCTTTAGGATGGGTTATCAGTAATGAGAAGTTCTTTGAACCTTTGAAAAATGCGGTGAATAATCTGAAAGTGAGAGCCTCTTATGGATTGGTAGGTAGCGATGATCTGGCACAAGCGGGCGGAAGCTATTATTTATATATTGATAAGCTGACGGATAATAAATTGGATCAGATAAAGTGGACATTTGGAGAGAGTATGAATCACACATTGGGAGGTCCGGAGATTGCCTATTATGCAAATCTGGATGCTGTGTGGGAAAAAGCGAAGAAATTTGATATTGGCGTAGATATGACTTTGTTTGACCACTGGAATATAACAATAGACTATTTCTATGACAAACGTTACGATATATTTATGGAACGTCAGTCTTGGCCTAATTCTTTGGGTTATGGTAAAGCAAAACCTTGGGGAAATGTCGGTAAAATGGATAATAAGGGTGTGGAGTTCAGCCTTAATTATCATAAGAATTTCTCTAAAGATTTGGGGGCTAGTTTTCAGGCTAACCTGACATATAATAAAAATAAGTTGGTTTATAAAGACGAACCGGATTATCCTACTATTTGGAAGTCGGAAACAGGAAAACCATATTCCAGATTGACCGGATATATTTCGGAAGGACTGTTCCAGAGCCAGGAGGAGATAGATAACAGCCCGGAACAGATGGTAGGAAATAGCACTCCGAAGGTCGGTGATATCAAATACCGTGATTTGAATGGTGATGGAAAAATAACGGAAGACGACCAATGTATGATTTCCAAGTACGGTTCTGTTCCACGTTTGCAATATGGTTTCGGTGGTACCATTAATTATAAAAAATTCGACTTTGGTATTTTCTTCAGTGGTTCGGCATTGCGTTCCATTCTGATCAATGGTTTGGACCCCTTCCTTGAAGGGAATCGTATACCGAATAAGAATGTGTTGAAATTTATTGCAGATAATCACTGGTCGGTAGATAATCCGAATCCGAATGCCGAATATCCGCGTTTGGGATTGACGACCGGTGATATAGGTAATAATACGGTCAACAGTACTTATTGGTTGCGTAATGGTTCTTTCCTGCGTCTGAAGAATCTGGAAATCGGTTATAAAATTCCGTATGGGCGTATTTATGTCAGTGGTGCGAATCTGCTTCGTTTCAGCCCGTTTGATTTGTGGGATCCGGAATTGAGCAGTTGGAATAGCTATCCGTTGCAACGTACGGTCAATGTAGGTTTACAACTTAATTTCTAATAATCTAAATCATAGAAGATATGAATATTCTGAAAAATATAGTTCGAGTGGGTCTGATTGTGACTGCTCTTTCATTTAATTTAGTTTCTTGTGATTATCTGGATGTAGTTCCGCCTGAACAAGCAGGGCTACAGGATGCCACAAAGACCCGGAAAAGTACTTTAGGATTTCTGTTCACTTGTTATGCAGGACTTCAGGAAGATGATTCTCCTATTGGTCACACAAGTGCTCTTAATGGTTCCACAGATGAGTTTGCACTGCCGATAGAATGGCGGAATGATAGTGGAGCTTTTTGGGATGATTATGCATATAATTTAGTCTCGGCAGCCAATCCGGATGGACTTTGGGATAATTATTATAAGTATATTGGTCAATGCTATCTTTTTTTACGTCAAGTCGAAAATAATCCCGGTGAAACCTTATTGCAGGAATGGTTACCGGGTGAAAAAGAACAGTGGTTGGCCGAAGCTCATTTTTTAATTGCTTATTATCATTTTGCATTACTGAGAAAATACGGTCCTATACCTGTTATTACGGAATATGTACCTCAGAGTACTCCCTCTTCCGAGTTTGGTGGAAGATGTCATTATGATTATTGTGTTAACTGGATTGCATATCAACTTGATCTGGCAGCACAGAATTTGCCGCCGACCCGTGAGGGAACAGAATGGGGACGTGCTACTTCTACGATGGCTAAAGCTTTGAAAGCTCGTGTACTGATGTATGCTGCTTCTCCTCTTTGGAATGGTCAATTCCCTTTTTCTTCATGGAAGAATAAAGTGAATACTCCCGGGGATAAAGACTTTTTTGTAGGTGATGATGCTAAATATAAAGAATCTATCGGACGGGATGATTATGGCATTGAACTGGTAAGCAGCAGTTATAATGAGAAAAAATGGGAAAGAGCGATGGAGGCCTGTCAGAAGGCATTGGATTTTGCGCTTAATGAGGGTGGATGCCGTCTTTATGGAACGGAAGCTTCTGATATGACATTGTATCAGACAGAACTGGGAAATAATGATAAGTGGTTACCTTATGTGCCGGGAAAGGAGGATAATAATATTCAGGAGAACAGAGAGTTCAAAGAAAGAGTAATGATGCTTCGTTATATGGTTGCTTCCCGCTATCCGCATAATAAGGAATTAATCTGGGGGCTAACCGGTAAGAATATTAATTCAAGAATACAGGGACGTATACCGGCGCATATATTCCAAACAGGTAATAAGACTTCTTGGGCAGGGGGATTTTCAGCTATTTCTCCGACGCTATATACCATTGAACATTTCTATACGGAAGATGGTGTGTTGCCTGAAGAGGCCGCTTCAACAGGCGATTTTGCTTCAAGAGCAGAATGGTTCCAAAAAGCAGGAATAGCAGGAAACAACAGAGAGGATATTATTAAACTTTGTGTGAACCGTGAACCGCGTTTTTACGCATGGATGGCGTTCGATGGTGGTGATTACGGTTCAAAGTTGTTGAAGGCCAGCAGTGGCGATGCAGGTTCGCCATGCGTTTTGAACATGAAGACTGCTGCAGGACATGGATACGACCTTACCAGAAGTCCGCGTAACTATAATGTTACAGGATTTATGACCCAGAAATATGTAAATCCGACAGCTCAATTTGTATTCGATGGTGGAGCTTTCCAGGCTGGAGATACCAAACCGATACCTCTTATACGTTTGGCAGAATTGTATCTGAATCTGGCGGAATGTCAGGCGAACGTAGGTGGTGCCAATCTGGCAAATGCTTTAGCCAACTTGAAGGAGGTTCGTGACCGTGCCGGTGTTCCCACGACTACGACTGTACCGGAACAGAGTAAATTAATTGAAATGATTCATAATGAGCGATTTATTGAGTTCTGGAATGAAGGCCATCGTTATCATGATGTGCGCCGTTGGGCGGAAGGTCAGAAATACTTTGGTGCTAAACGTGAGGGGTTGAACGCAATGGTGAAAGATGTACCGTTTGAAAAATTTAATGTAAGGACTACTATTGACCAGCCTTTCAGATGGAACGACCGTTTATATCTGGCTCCTATTCAGAATGCCGAAGTGTATAAAAACCCGCAAATGGTTCAGGCATACGGTTACTAATTGTATTATGAATTTAAAAAGCAAATTTATGAAGAAAAGTTTATTTATACCATTATTATGCGGATTGTCATTTGTCTATACGGCATGTGATGAATATGATGATACATATCCGAAAGAATATCATAAGATCTTGTCTTTGAAGCAAACCGGAGAAGAAAGTAAAATTCTTTATAACACCGGTCAGGATGCTTCTTTTGATATAACAATCATGAAGACCGGATGTGATCCGTCATTAACGGCTCAGGCTCAATTGACTGTATTGTCGGATGAAGCATTAAAGGAATACAATGAAAATTATACTATTTTGCCTTCAAATACCTATTCTATAGATGGCAGCGAGTTGATTTTTCAGTCCGATGAGAGATATAAAATGTCCAAAGTGGTGATGAAAACGAGTGCAATTCAAGCCTTGGTAGAACTTCCGGAAAATGCTGATAAGACTTTTGTATTGCCCATTTCATTGGTTAGTGCTACGGATTCTGTAAATTCTATGAATAATCTCTATGTCATGAAGCCTGTGATTACCACTCCGAAGCTGGAATTTAAAGTCTCTGAGGAAGAATGTGTCCAAGGGTTTATAAATAGTACGGATCCTGTTTTATTCACTATACCTATGGGGTTAGAGATAGACAACCAATGGGATTTCACGGCTAAGGTAGAAGTTGTGAATAACGATGGAAAGGAAGGATACTTGTCTTCTAGCTCAGTAACGCTGGAAAATGACGGTCTGGTAACGTTTGAGCCGGGAAAAGAAGCTTCATTGAAGGTGTCGGTATCGGCAGGAAGCGGTGATGATTTGACAAATCTGGTTGTAGGAGGACGAGTGGCTATTAAAATTACCGAAATAGAAGGAATTAATTTTGATTTTGATAGTCGGGAGTTTAATCTGACAGTGACAGGTAAAGAATATGAGTATAATAACAAAGGGTTGGATGCTTCTATGTTGAGTTTCAATTTCCCCGATTTTGTAGGTAATACAACTGCTGCGAGTTTGTTTGATAAAGATCCTGCAACGTATGTGCAGACTCCATTCCCTAATAGGAACTTTGTTAATACCGGCGGCACTAATCCTTATCTCCAATTGCAACTTCCGGAAGGAGTTACAGATTTTGCCATCTCATGGACACAGTGTTTACAAAATGAAGTCTCTTTATTGAGAGGATTTGATGTACTTTGGTCTGTTGATGGTACATTTGAGGATATTCCTAATGCTCGAAAGTCATATAGTGTGGCTGATTTGAGCGCGGCAGGTGCGGTTAACTTGGGAGCTTCTTTCACAACATCAGCTTGCCATTGTGATACCCCGGTTAAGTTTATACGTATAGTACAAACTTGGAATTGTGAGAGTACCACTGATGCAGGTGGAAGGTGGCAATTCCGATTGGCTGAACTTAAACTTTACGGAGTATCCATTAAATAAGATATATATCTGAAAAATAGCTTTATCCGTTGGTTGGTTTGAGTATAAAAGGATTCCGGCCAACGGATTTTTTATCAGTTAAATCTAATATTATTTATTATGGTAAATTTCTTGAAGACACACTTTGGTACCATGTTGACAGTGCTATGCGTCCTATTACTTTTTACTGCTTGCAGTGACGATGAAGAGGTGATAGATCCCTTTCTAAAAACAGACTTGATTGGTGAAACAATCAATTTGGGTTCGGATGCCGTAGAAGCATTTGACGTGAAAGTAATAACGAACCGGAGAGACTGGGAAATTGCTTCTTTAGGAGTTGTTCAATGGTGTAATTACGAAATCATTCCGGATGGAGAAAATGCTATCATTCGTTTTTCCGTTGCCGAGAATGAGGAAGCCACGCAACGTGAGACAGAATACCGGTTAACGGCACCAGGTTGCCAGCCTTTGAAAATAAAAATTGTTCAATTAGGAACAGAATATGCGATTCTTTTTGATCAGTCCACCCCTAGGAAAGTGACACAGGAGGGTGAAGAATTTTTGTTGACTGTAACTTCTAATGTCGCTAATGAACCTACGATAGAGGCTGATATGGAAGGCTGGGTTGAAATAATAGAACAACCGATAGTGACAAGAACTTTTTCAGACAAGATTTTTAAGGTTACAGTACATAAGAACATCACGTTTCAGAATCGCACGGGGCATATTAAATTTGTCTCAACTGCGTTAAAAGACCCCGTAGTTTTTACTATCATTCAGGAGAAAGCCTCCACTGAAGGTATGGGTGATACGAAATTGAAGGTAAAAAGCGCGGAACTTATAGAAGGCAATGTTTACGGCAATCAGGATGTCAGTAAAACTATTGATGGAGACTATTCGACAAATTATAGTAGTGCCTCACTAGGTTCGCCGGAAGCCAATAGAGGACATTCTATTATCATTGAATATACATTGGAACAGCCCGAAAACATAGGTTATGTTCGTTTGATGCAACGTTCGAACAATGATAAAAATTCTCTTTTTGCCAGTGGAGGTGTTTCGGTTTTGAAAGAAGGCGAAACTACTTGGAATGAGGAAATCGGTTTTGTAGCCGCACAAATGGCGGGAGCGGCTGTTGATATTAGTGTTAATAGCCTTCAAGTGAGTAAAGTGCGTGTACGTATCGATCGGATGACGCCTGGAATTGATAACGTCAATGTGGCTCTGGCCGAGTTCGAGTGTTATCAGTATTCGGATAATACAAATGACATTTTGGAAGCGCAAAAGTTCTTTACGGACGAGACCTATTCGGAATTGAAGAGTACAGTGACTTCAGAAAGCCTT
>ENA-ORUN01003253-ORUN01003253.1-human-gut-metagenome-genome-assembly--contig:-NODE-3253-length-11805-cov-5.075660_pt1 | contig 11805 bp, 10 predicted proteins | sample MGYA00242080_ERZ509209 | MGnify/ENA primary metagenome ERZ509209 (study PRJEB26280, sample SAMEA2338786) | human gut metagenome | biome: human gut; feature: human-associated habitat; material: faeces... | reverse complement strand
ATTTTATTTTTTAAATATTTTTTACAAATTTTATATAATTTATACTATTTTTTTGAATAATAAATTATTTATTGTTAATAATAATTTTAGAACCTTGAAAAATTTTGCTATTTAAAATTTTCAAACTAAGGAGGTTAAACTTATGTCAAATAATACTCAAAGTAATAGTGCTAGTGGAGCATCTACAGCTTGGCAAATTATTGGAAGATTGGTTGGAGCTGCTATAGTTCTTGCAATTACAGCATTTTTTACACCTGGATTTACTATAAATAATTTTTGGACTTTAGTAATTGCAGCAGTCGTATTAACAGTAATAGATTATTTAATTGTCAAATTTACTGGTTTGCATGCTAGTCCATTTGGTAAAGGGTTTGTAGGTTTTGCACTTGCAGCAATTACTTTATATGTAACACAATTCTTTGTAGCAGGATATTCTATTTCATGGATGGCTGCTATAATAGGAGCTTTAATTTACGGTGTAATTGACTATTTTCTACCTGGAAATCAAACTATGTAACAATTGTTAATTTTTTTAGATTTTTAGGAACCAAAAAACCGGCATTTTTTTATATTAAAATGCCGGTTTTTTATTTTTTTATTACTAAATTTATATAAATTTAGCAATTATATATTATTATTTTTTATCTACTATTTCATTTTGATTTTTGTAAATACTATTTTTTGTAACTACTCCTCTTACTGAAGATAACGGATAAATATTAGTATTCATTCCAATTACAGTACCTGGATTTAAAATTGAACCACATCCAACCTCAACATTATCACCAATCATAGCGCCAAATTTTTTAAGCCCTGTTTCGATTCTTTCAGTTCCATTTTTTACAACTACAAGTTTTTTGTCTGACTTAACATTTGATGTAATAGATCCTGCTCCCATATGTGCTTTGTAACCTAATATTGAATCACCCACATAATTATAATGAGGAACTTGAACATTGTTAAATAATATTACATTTTTTAATTCTGTTGAGTTACCAACAACAGCATTCTCTCCAACAATAGCATTTCCTCTAATAAATGCACAGTGTCTTATTTCCGCATTTTTTCCAATAATTGCTGGTCCTGCAATAAAAGCAGTTGGTGCAACTTTTGCAGATTTTGCAATCCAAATATTGTCTTCTATTTTATCATAATCATTTAAATCTAATGTATTTCCTAATTGTATTATAAAATCACTTATTTTAGGTAAAACCTCCCAAGGATATGTTACACCTTCAAATACTTTTGCAGCTATTGTTTCATTTAAATTATATAAATTTTTAATTTTAACTTCTTCCATTTTTAAACTCCTTGATTATTTTTTTCCATGTTTTTCCCAGTATTTTTCATAAAGTTCTTTGGCTGTTTTAGGGCTATCTGCTCCTTCTTTGTTTTTTACTGGTGCAAAGTCATCTTCTCTTTTTCCTCTCATAATTGCTATATCATCAAAAAATTCAAAGGCATCGAAAATAAATGATTCAAATTTATATGAATTTGGCTCTTCTGGAATTACTTCTTTTCCGTTTTCGTCAATATATGAATTTTTCTTAAATGCACTATGATACATTAATGGTTCTTTACTTATTTTTTCTATAGCATCAATTGTAAATAAGTTGCACATTATGTGTGATTCACCATATTTAAGTTCTCCATTTTGGTCAATTTCTTCTGCCATTTTTTCTGGAAGTTCTGTATATTCAATAACCTTTGGATGATTATTCATTTTGCAAAATACTCCAACTCTTTCTTTTGGGTTTGCCTTAACAACAGACTTTGATGCAATTTCATAGCCTTTATCTATTGCCATTCCTAATAAAGTTGTATCTACCATTTTTAGAAGCGCATTATCTACACTTCCAATAAATACCCACTTAATTCCTCTTTCTTTCATATTTGCTAAAGCTCCGCTAGAACGTAGTGATGCATATGTTCCACCATTTCCATCAGATGCTTCTTTTATTTTCATTTCTTTGCTTATCAAAAATTTTCCATTAACATCTACTAATGGTAATTCGCCTTGTATAAAAATTGTAACTGCATTTTTATCATAACCAAAATAATTATTTTTTTCTAAAAAGTCTCTTGTCATTTTGTTATTTTCTCTACTTGTCATTATGTACCATGGGATTGTTACCATATAAGTTTTATTGGCTTCTTTTAAATTTTCTGCTAAAATTTCAAATAAATATTTTCCTTTACCATATACGTCTAATTTAAAAGTTCCCTTAGGTCCAGTATGCCCTAATCTTGTTCCCTGTCCTCCTGCCATAGTTACAACAGCATATTGTCCTTTTTTTATAACATCTATTCCCAAATTATCAAATTTTTCTTTTTCTTCTTTAGACATTTTTTCTTTATCTAAATATTCTATTGGTTTAATTTCTTTATCTTTTATTTCGATTTCTTTTTTTGTATTATCATACAATTCTACTATTTTATGAAAATCTATATTTAATACCTGTTTTGCTAATTCTTCTTGTTTTGCTTTATCTATTTTATCGAATAAACTAGCAACATGACATTGATTATATTGGTTTAATATTTCTTTTGCTTTTTCTATATCGTTCATACTAGTTTTCATTCCTTTCAATTTTTATTTATTACATAATATGTTTCTATTTTAACATTTGCTATTGTATCACATAATTTTTAATTTAGCAATTATTTTTAAAAACTTGTCATATTCTTAATTTCTTGCCAATATAAATTAATTAAAGTTATTTAGTACAAACATTTTTCTTGAAATTAAAGGAGGTATATAGATGAAAAATATAGGTCTATATCAAGATATAAGTAGTAGGACACAAGGTGACATTTATGTAGGAGTTGTAGGACCTGTAAGAACAGGAAAATCAACATTTATTAAAAGATTCATGGATTTATTAGTAATTCCTAATATTGATAATGAATACAAAAAAGAAAGAGCAAAAGATGAACTTCCACAAAGTGCTGGCGGTAAAACAATAATGACAACAGAGCCAAAGTTTGTTCCAAATGAGGCAATTGAAATTACACTAGACAATAATTTAAAATTTAAAACAAGACTTGTTGATTGTGTTGGTTATTTAGTTGATAATGCAATTGGATATTTAGAAGATGATATGCCAAGAATGGTTAAAACTCCTTGGTCTGACCAAGAAATCCCATTTGAAAAAGCTGCAGAAATTGGAACTAAAAAAGTAATTGAAGAACATTCCACAATTGGAGTTTTAATTACAACAGATGGTTCAATAACAGACATTCCAAGGGAAGATTATATTAAAGCCGAAGAACGTGTTGTTTCTGAATTAAAAGCTTTAAACAAACCATTTGTTATAATTTTAAATTCTAATAATCCAAACTCTGACTATACAACAAAGCTTTCTGAAAAATTAAGTGAAAAATATGGTTGTACTGTTCTTCCTACAAACTGTGAACAACTTTCTATTGATGATATAAATAACATGTTTTCTAAAATTTTATATGAATTTCCTATTGAGCAAATTAATATAAAATTCCCAAGATGGATTGATGGTTTAGATTTTTCTCATCCATTAAAAACAGAACTATATAATGAAATAAAAAATGCATTTTCTAATATAAATATTTTAAAAGAAGTATCTTCTGCTACTGCTTCTATTTCTCAAACTGAAATTATAGAAAAGACATCTATAACTAGTATTGAATTAGGTACAGGAAATGTTAATGTTTCTATTACTTTAAAAGAAAATCTATTTTATAAGGTTCTTTCTGAAATCACAGGTGTAGAAATGACAAATGAAGGTGACTTATTTAGCATAATTTCTGGTCTTTCTAAAACAAAGAAAAAATATGATAAAATTGCATATGCATTAGAAGAAGTAAATGCTAAAGGTTATGGTATAGTTACTCCTTCTATGGATGAACTTATATTGGATGAACCAGAAATGGTAAAACAGGGTTCTAGATTTGGTGTTAAACTAAAAGCAACAGCACCTAGCATACATATGATTAAAGCTGATATTCAAACCGAGGTCTCACCAATTGTTGGATCTGAAAAACAATCTGAAGAATTAGTAAATTATCTTCTTTCTGAATTTGAAAATGACCCTAAAAAAATTTGGGAATCTAATATTTTTGGAAAGAGTTTACATGAACTTGTAAATGAAGGACTTCAAACAAAGCTTGCAAAAATGCCAGAAGATGCTCAAATGAAACTTCAAGAAACATTAGAAAGAATTGTTAATGAAGGTTCTGGTGGATTAATTTGTATTATTCTTTAAAATAAATAAAAGTAATTGAAGTAAATTTTACCTCAATTACTTTTACTTATTTTTATATAAACTTTTTTAACATATATAATTTTTAAATTTTTAGTTTTTTTAGTCTTAAAGCATTTAAAATTACTGTTAAACTACTAAACACCATTGCTAAACTTGCAATCATAGGATTTATAGAAATTCCTAATGGTTTAAAAAATCCAATAGCAACAGGTATCATCAAACAATTATAAAAAAATGCCCAAAATAAATTTTGCTTTATATTTTTAACTGTTTTTTCACTAATTTTTATTAATTTTAATATTGAATATAAATCATTTTTCGTTAAAATAACATCACTTGAATCCATTGCAATATCAGTTCCACTTTTTACGCTTACTCCAATATCTGCATTTGTTATTGCAGGACTATCATTTATACCATCACCACACATCATAACTTTATTTCCATTTTCTTTTAGGCTTTTTATAGTATCAGACTTTTGAGATGGTAAAACATTCGAAATTACTTCTGTTATTTCAAGCTCTTTACCTATTTTCTCTGCTGTTTGCTTATTATCTCCTGTTAGCATTATTGTTTTTACATTATATTTTTTTAATTCTTTAATAACATCTTTAGCATTTTCTCTTACAACATCATTAACACCAATTAAAGCTAAAATTTTATTTTCATTTGCAACATAAACAATACTATTTCCACCTAAAGCTAAATCTTCTTCATCTTTTAAATGATTATTTTCAATAGAAAACTTTTCAATTATTTTTCTATTTCCTAATATTATTTTTTCATTATTAATTGTTCCAATTATTCCGTATCCTGCAATATTTTGCATATTTTCCACATTTAGTTTTTCAATTTTATTTTCTACCATGTAGTCCATAAAAGCTTTTCATATTGGGTGTGTTGATTTTTCTTCTATACTTCCTACCATTTTAATTAACTGATTTTGTGGAATATTACTATAATTATATATTTTTGAAATTTTTAATTTTCCATATGTTAATGTACCAGTTTTGTCAAATACTATTGTATTAATTTTAGAAGCATTTTCTAATATTTCACTTTTCTTTACTAGTATTCCATTTCCAGCACATAGCCCTTCACTTATAACTATTGCAAGTGGTGTTGCAAGTCCCAAACTACAAGGGCAAGCAACTACCAATACTGTAATAAATGTGCTTAAAGCTGTTTTTATGTCATAACCTAAAAACAAATATGAAACAAAAGTTATTATTGCAATTACGATAACTGTTGGCACAAAATACCCAGAAATTTTATCTGCAATTTTTGCTATTGGTGCTTTTGTATTACTTGCTTCTATAACTAATTTTACTATTTCTGATATGGTTGATTCTTTTCCTATTCTTTCTGCTTTATATTTTATAAATCCATCATAATTTAAACTTCCTGCAATTACTTTTTCTCCAATGCTTTTTGCTACTGGTTTACTTTCACCTGTTATAAATGATTCGTCTAAATGTGCATTTCCTTCAATTATTTCTCCATCTACTGCAATTTTATCTCCTGCTTTTGAAATTACTATATCACCTTTTTTTATTTCATCAAGAGTTACTTGTTTTTGAACTCCATTAACTTCAATAATTGCCTGATTTGGTGTAATTTCAACTAACTTTTGTATTGCCTCTTTTGTTTTGTCTTTGCTTATTTTATCAATATACCTTCCAAGTTTAACAAAATAAATTATTATTGCTGAAGATTCAAAATATAAATTCATTACATAATGCAAATTCCCTTTAAATATCATAAACACACCATATAAACTATATGCAAAGCTGCTTATAACACCTATTGCAACTAATGTGTCCATATTTGGTATTTTATTAATTAAGTTTTTATATCCATTTTTTAAAATGTCATAGCCATATATTAAAAATGCAATTGCTAAAATTAACAAACACATTGTATAGTTTATAGGGTTATTATGTGGGCTTAAAAAATTAATAATTGGCAAACCTACCATATGCCCCATGGCAATGTACATTAGAATAATTGCTAAAATTGTAAAAATAATAAATTGTATTTTTTCTTTTTTACTATTCTTTTTTGTGTTTATTTTTTTAAATACCCCTAAACTCTTAAAACCTGCTTGTTTTATATATTTTTCTATCTTTTCTTGATTAAGGATTTTTTCATCATAGGTTATTGTTGCATTTGCCATAACTAAATTTACGCTAGAATTAAATATTCCATTTTGTTTATTTAAGTATTTTTCTAATCCATTTGAGCATGCACTACAAGTCATACCATCAATTGATAAAATTAAACTTTTCATATTATCTATCCCTCTACTATATCATACCCAATATCTGTTATTTTTTCTTTAATTTGGGCAATATCTAAATCTTTTTTTAAATTTATTATTACCATTCCAGTAGTATGATTAGCATCTACACTTTCAACTCCATCTATTGATAATAAAGCAGATTTTACTCTATTTTCACAGCCTTCGCAGGCCATTCCATTTATTTTTAATTTTAACTCTTTCATTTTTTCACCTCCTAAAAAATATTATATACCTGTTATAATATTTTGTAAATAATACAAATTTTTCATAGTTATAAAAAAGATGTCATAAGACATCTTTACTTATTATATATATAATTTTGTGGATTTACGTGGTTTCCATTTATTCTTATTTCTAAATGTAAATGAGCTCCTGTTGAATTTCCAGTACTTCCAACTGCTGCAATAACATCTCCCGCTTTTACTTCTTGCCCAACTGTTACATACATTTTACTTGTATGTGCATACCATGTTTCAACACCATTGCCATGGCTTACTTTAACCAAATTTCCATAAGAACCTGAATATTTAGCAAAAGTTACTGTTCCATCTGCTATAACTTTTATTGGTGTTCCACTTGAAGCTGCTATATCTAACCCTGTATGAGTTGACCTTCTAATAGAACTGCTTACTCCATATCTTGAAGTAATAATTCCACTTATTGGTTTAACAGCTATTTTAATTCCTTGAACTTCACCTATAACACTATCTTGTGTTTTAGTTTCATTATTAACTGCTTTAGAAATAGTTGTTTTTGCTACTTCTACACTGTTTGTTTTTACCTCTTCTGCGTTTTTTGTTGTTTGCTCTATAATTTTTAAATCTACATCCTTATTTTTTTCATCTTGTTTTATTTCATCTATTATATTTTGTGCATCTTCATATGCATCTACAGTTTCTATTACATTATTGTTTAAAGCAATTTGATAATACTTATATGTTATTTCCATTTGTTTTTGTGTTGCAATTAATACATCTTGTTCATTTGTTTTTTCTTGCCTATCAACAAACTTTAATTCATATGTTGGTGCTTTTTTTAATTCTACTGTATCTACATTTTTTGAATTATATGATAATATGTTTTCTTCAATATTTTTCTCAATTTCATCTTTACTTACTACATAACCAACTTGAGTGTTATCAATTGTAACTGCATATACTGGTTTGTATTTTAACATTAACATTCCACTTATGAAACCAAATGCTACCACTATCATTCCCACAATTCTTAAGCTTTCTTTTGTATAGAATTTTAGTTTCTTTCTTAAAATATAATTCACTCTCCTTTGCTATTTTTAAAACAGCTAAATACTATTATACTATATATTCCTTAAAAATGCAAATTATGTATACATTATTATTCCCAATTTTCTAAAATTATTACAAAAAATACTATTTTTTTATCTTATTTTGTTAATATTTGCTCACGTATAATGCTCAAATCTTCCTTTTTCTCTCTTTTTCGCATGTCTATGTTTAAATTTTTTGATATTGGAAAATATATTAATGTTTAAATATGCATTTATTAGTTTTACTTAATAATTAATATTGCTACATATGTTTCTGTAAACCATTTTAATAAAATGTTATATTTTGCTTATAAATTAAGAGAAAGGTGATATAATATGGCATTAGATTATAATATTATAGGTAATAGAATTAAACAAGCAAGACTTGCAAAAAACTACACTCAAGAAGATTTAGCAGAAAAAATTGACATATCAGTAGCTTTTTTAAGTAGAGTAGAAAGAGGAAACTCTCATATAAATTTAAAAAGATTAAACCAAATTTGTGACTTGTTAGATGTAACTGAAGGTTATGTATTAAATGGTGCATCTAGTGATTCTTCAAATTATTTAGATAAAGAATTTGCTGAACTTTTAAAAAATTGTTCTCCAGAAAAGCAAAAATTAATTTACAATATAGCAAAAACAATTGCTGAAAATGAATAAAAAAATTTGCCTTTACTTTATTAGAGTAAACGGCATTTTTTTATATTTTTTTATTGTAAAAAAAAATTTTTTGTGCTATCATATTTTGTGGCAAAAATGAAAATAATATAAGTAAAAATGGAGGTAAAAAAATGGAATTTAAACAATGGGAAAATTTTAAATGTGGTGATTGGCAATCAGAAATAAACGTAAGAGATTTTATTCAAAAAAATTACACACCTTATGAAGGTGATTCTAGCTTTTTAGCAAAACCAACTGCTAAAACAGAAAAATTATGGAATGAAGTTTTGGAACTATATAAAAAGGAAAAAGAAGCTCAAGGTGGAGTATTAGATATAGACACAAAAACTCCTTCAAAAGTTTCAGCTCATGAAGCAGGTTATATAGATAAAGATTTAGAAGAAATTGTTGGTCTTCAAACTGATAGTCCATTAAAAAGAGCAATAATGCCTTTTGGTGGAATTAGAATTGTAGAAAAAGCATGTAAAAGTTATGGAAGAGAAGTAGACCCTGAAACTGATGAAATATTTCATAAATATAGAAAAACACATAATGATGGAGTATTTGATGTTTACACCCCAGATATAAGAGCTGCAAGAAGTGCTCATTTATTAACAGGTCTTCCAGATGGTTATGGACGTGGAAGAATAATTGGAGATTACAGACGTGTTGCACTTTATGGTGTAGATGTATTAATAAATGAAAAGAAACAAGAACTAGATGTATTAGATGTCGATAATTTCACAGAAGAAGTTATAAGACAAAGAGAAGAAATAAGTGAACAAATAAAAGCTTTAAATGAATTAAAAATAATGGCTGCTAAATATGGATTTGATATTTCTGTTCCAGCTAGCAATGCAAAAGAGGCTGTTCAATGGTTATACTTTGCTTACTTAGGAGCTGTTAAAGACCAAGATGGTGCTGCAATGAGTATTGGTAGAACTTCAACATTTTTAGATATATATATTGAAAGAGATTTAAAAAATGGAACATTAACAGAAGAAACAGCACAAGAAATAGTTGATCATTTTGTAATGAAATTACGTTTAGTTAGATTTTTAAGAACTCCTGAATATAACGAATTATTTAGTGGTGATCCTGTTTGGGTAACTGAAAGTATTGGTGGTATGGGAATTGATGGAAGAACATTAGTTACTAAAAACTCATTTAGAATTCTTCACACATTAGAAAATTTAGGACCAGCACCAGAACCTAACTTGACAGTACTTTGGTCAACTAGATTACCTGATGGATTTAAAAGATATACTACAGGATTATCAATAAAAACTTCATCAATTCAGTACGAAAATGATGATTTAATGAGAATTACACTTGGAGATGATTATGGTATAGCATGTTGTGTATCTCCTATGAAAATAGGAAAACAAATGCAATTTTTCGGTGCCAGAGCAAATCTTGCAAAAACACTATTATATGCAATAAATGGTGGTAGAGATGAAAAAACAGGAAAACAAGTAACACCAAAATATGCTCCAATTACTTCTGAATATCTTGACTATGATGAAGTAATGGAAAAATTTGATCAAATGATGGATTATGTTGCAAGAATATATATAAAATCTTTAAATGCAATCCATTATATGCATGACAAATACTGCTATGAAGCAATTGAAATGGCTTTACACGATAAAGATATTATAAGAACAATGGCTTGCGGAATAGCTGGTTTATCTGTTGTTGCAGATTCACTTTCTGCAATAAAATATGCTAAAGTTAAAGTTATTAGAGACGAAACAGGTCTTGCTACAGATTTCGAGATTGAAGGTGACTTTCCTAAATTTGGAAATGATGATGATAAAGTAGATAGTATAGCAGTAGATATTGTAAAAACATTTGTAAATAAACTAAGAAAACATCCAACTTACAGAAATTCAAAACACACATTATCAATATTAACAATAACATCAAATGTTGTTTATGGAAAAGCTACTGGAAACACTCCTGATGGAAGAAGAGCTGGAGCACCATTTGGACCTGGAGCAAACCCATTACATGGAAGAGATACAAATGGAGCCCTTGCTGTAATGAATTCAATTGCCAAATTACCATTTGACAGTGCAGAAGATGGTATTTCTTATACATTTTCTATAACACCTGGAACACTTGGTAAAGATGAAGATCAAAAAATTACTAACTTAGTAAATATGCTTGATGGATATTTTGCTCAAACTGGTCATCATATAAATGTTAATGTTTTTGATAGAAGTTTATTATTAGATGCAATGGATCATCCTGAAAAATACCCTCAATTAACAATAAGAGTATCTGGATATGCAGTAAACTTTGTAAAATTAACAAGAGAACAACAATTAGATGTAATAAACAGAACAATTCATGAGAAAATATAAAACTAAAATATAAATCAAAAGAGGTTAGGTTATCTAAAATATATAAAATAGCCTCTCCTCTTTTTATATTATATTATCTTTGGTAAAATTAAGGAGTTTAAAATAAAAATGGAAGAAAAAGACTTAAAATATTATGCCAAGGTTCATTCTATAGAATCCTTTGGAACTGTAGATGGCCCTGGAATTAGATATGTTATTTTTTTGCAAGGATGTCATTTACAATGTAAATACTGCCACAATCGTGATACATGGGACATAAATGGCGGAAGCTACCAATCATTGGATGATATTTTTAATAAAATAATTAGATATAAAAATTATATATGCCCTTCAGGAGGAGTTACAGTTACAGGCGGAGAACCTCTATTACAGGTAAAATTTTTAATTAGTTTATTTACTAAACTAAAACAAGAAGGAATTCATACTTGTATAGACACCTCAGGTATGGTTAGTATAACAGATGATATAAAAACTTTATTATCTCTTACAGATTTAGTTTTATTAGATATAAAACACATTGATGATGAAAAGTGCAAAAACTTAGTTGGACGTTCAAATAAAAGAGAGCTTGAATTTGCAAAATTCTTATCTGACAATAACATTAAAATGTGGATAAGACAAGTTCTTGTCCCTGGTTACACTGATGACGAAAATGATCTATTAAAATTAAAAGATTTTATTAATTCTCTAAAGACTGTAGAAAAAATAGAAATCCTTCCATATCACAGTATGGGGAAATACAAATGGAAAAAACTCGGCTTTAAATATGAATTAGAAAATGTTCCAGAAGCCACAAGTAAAGATGTAGAACGCGTTAAATCAATTTTAGGTATAGACAAATAGACAAGGGGACGGGGATTTTGTCTTAGGCTTTCATGGCTTTAAAAAATAAATTTCAATAAAAAAATATTATTAAAAATAAAATTTTATCGTTCAAATAAT